>Ga0209374_1003404_pt1 | contig 12522 bp, 7 predicted proteins | sample SaaInlLV_DNA_10m_FD_184683 | JGI IMG/M metagenome (GOLD analysis project Ga0209374, IMG submission 184683) | Marine microbial communities from expanding oxygen minimum zones in the Saanich Inlet - SI075_LV_DNA_10m (SPAdes) (version 2) | ecosystem: Environmental > Aquatic > Marine > Unclassified ...
TCGGCTCGAGAGTCGCTGGAAATTTAGGATCACAGAGTGTGTGACCTGTCTGCACTGACTTCATGCCGAGTAGGGCGACGATGTCACCCGCTTGAGCGGAATCGACTTCAGTGCGTTCGTCAGCGTGCATCTCAATGATACGGCCGATACGCTCTGTCTTACCTGTGAAGGTGTTGAGAACGCTTGTGCCCTTGCTGAGCTTGCCGGAATAAATACGTGTGAAAGTCAATGCGCCGTATTTGTCATCCATGATCTTGAATGCAAGCGCACGGAGAGGCTTTTCAGCATCAACGATAGCGAATTCACCAGTTTCTTCACCTTCAGCATTCACTTCAGGCTGTGCCGGCACTTCAGTTGGGCTTGGAAGATAGTCGATGACGCCGTTGAGGACGTTTTGCACACCCTTGTTCTTAAATGCAGAACCACAGAATGTTGGGAAGAAATCCAGAGCGATGGTGCCCTTGCGGATGCATGCCTTGATGACAGACATCTCAGGCTCGTTGCCTTCGAGGTAAGCTTCCATTGCGTCGTCGTCTTGCTCAACAGCAGTTTCGATGAGTGCCGCACGGTATTCTTCGACCTTGTCGACCATGTCCGCAGGCACGTCTTGAATCTCGTAATTCAATGGGTCACCGGAGTTGTCCCAGACCCATGCCTTACGTGTAAGGAGGTCCACGACACCAGAGAGATCGCTCTCTGTGCCGATTGGAAGCACCATGATGAGTGGCTTAGCGCCGAGGATGTTTTTGACTTGGTCAACAACCTTGTAGAAGTCAGCACCAACACGGTCGAGCTTGTTGACGTAAATCAAACGAGCGACCTTGGAATCATTGGCGTAGCGCCAGTTAGTCTCGGACTGAGGCTCAACACCACCAGAACCACAGAAGACACCGACGCCGCCGTCGAGCACCTTCAATGAACGGTAAACTTCAACTGTGAAGTCAACGTGACCTGGAGTATCGATGATGTTGAAGCGGTAACCATCCCAGAAACAAGTCGTCGCAGCGGACTGAATCGTGATACCACGCTCTTGCTCTTGTTCCATGAAGTCAGTGGTTGCAGCACCATCGTGCACTTCGCCCAACTTGTGGATTTTACCAGTGAGCTTCAAAATACGCTCGGTTGTCGTTGTTTTTCCGGCATCAACGTGTGCGAAGATACCAATGTTTCTATATTTTGATAGGTCGGTCATGATCTGATCTGATGTGTTTAGAGATTGTGTTTACTACTTAAAATTGAGGGTTGTGCATAGGAGAGTGTCGCCCACGAAATTCCAAAAAAGAGGCGGAGATTAGGGCTGATTTTAAATACTGCAAGGCAAGAAAACAGGCTATTTACTGGTTATATTATTATGCCGGTAAATTAATACGATGAGACTTTCTGGTTGAACTGAGTTGAATCTCAAAGGATGTTTTCAGCATGATCCATTACTCCAACTACATTAACGGTCAATTTGTCGAATCCCCGCACTCTAATACGATCACCGTGATCAACCCCGCCACAAGCGCGGCGATTTCGACGATTCCTAACAGTTCACCCGAGCAGGTCGAGGCCGCGATTGCTGCCGCAGAAGCCGCTCAACCAGCGTGGGCCGCTCTGCCAGCAGTTGCTCGGGGAAAGCATTTGCATGTGCTCGCGGATAAAATCCGTGAATACATAGAGCCTCTGGCCCGTGTCATTACTGAGGAGCAGGGCAAAATACTGGGGCTGGCTCGTGTGGAGGTGAACTTCACCGCCGATTATCTCGATTACATGGCCGAGTGGGGACGTCGTATCGAAGGTGAGATCATCGAGAGTGATCGGCCGAAGGAGAATATTTTCCTCTATCACAAGCCGATTGGCGTGGTGGCGGGCATCTTGCCGTGGAATTTCCCTTTTTTCCTGATCGCTCGCAAATTGGCCCCTGCATTAATTACTGGCAATGCGATCGTGCTCAAGCCGAGTGAGGAGACACCCAACAACGCCTTTGAATTTTGTAAAATCCTAGCGCAGACCGACATTCCAGCAGGCCTTGTCAATCTCATCTCAGGTTATGGGGCGACTGCGGGCCGCGTATTAACTGAGAGTCCGAAGGTCGGCATGATCAGCTTCACTGGTAGTGTGGACACCGGTTCGCGCATTATGGCGACTGCCGCGCAGAATATTACTCGCGTTAACTTGGAGCTTGGCGGCAAAGCACCCGCGATTGTCACTGCCAATGCGGACATCGACCTCGCGGCGACTGCGATTCAGGCCTCTCGTGTCATCAATAGTGGGCAGGTGTGTAATTGCGCCGAGCGCATCTACGTGCAGCGCAGTGTGGCTGATGCTTTTACTGCGAAGTTGGTCGAAAAGATGCAGGCCGCGCGCTTTGGCAACCCGTTGCAAGATGAAACAGTCGATTATGGACCAATGATCAATAAAGCTGGTTTCGATAAGATTGTTAGCTTGCTGGCTAGGGCAGTAGACGATGGTGCGCAAATTTTGTGCGGCGGTCAGCGCGGTGCGGATGAATCTGGATACTATTTTGAGCCGACGGTCGTTGGCGCGTGCACTCAGCAGATGGACATTGTGACTCAGGAAATCTTTGGTCCAGTTATACCAGTGGTTATTTTTGATGAAATCGAGGAAGCGATCGCCATGGCCAACGACACGGAATACGGACTTACATCCTCGGTGTTCTCAAATGATATCAATGAGGCGATGAATTTAGTCGAAGCACTTAAGTTCGGCGAAACGTATATTAACCGTGAGCACTTTGAGGCGATGCAGGGTTATCACGCGGGTTGGCGCAAGTCGGGTATCGGAGGTGCGGATGGTAAGCACGGACTGTATGAATTTATGCAGACTCAAGTGGTCTATCTCCAGCGCTCGTAGCCTCACGGCTTACCAGCTCGACGGCATGTATGGCTCACCAATATTGACGCTCGCAGTAAGGTCTCGCGCGACGTCTGACTGCTCTGCTGCGGTTTAAGTTTGCCCCAGGCCCCTTAAGTCATTGTTTTCGTCGGTTTTTCAAATCGTTCCCACTGATGACATCTGCACTCAAAATCTACGACACGACCTTACGTGATGGCACCCAAGGCGAAGGTGTCTCTTTTACCGTCGCGGCTAAAATTCGCGTCGCTGAGAAGCTGGACCAGTTTGGAATTGATTACATCGAAGGTGGATGGCCAGGTTCGAATCCACGCGATATGGCGTTTTTCGATGAAGCAAAAAAACTGAATTTGAAGCATGCCAAGATCGCTGCTTTTGGTTCTACTCGTCGCGCTAGTCTCAAGGCAGAGGAAGATCCGCAGCTGCAGCTCTTGCTCGATGCGGATACCCCAGTAGTCACCATTTTTGGTAAGACTTGGTTGCTGCATGTCACGGAGATCATCCGCACGACAGCCGAAGAGAATCTTAAGATGATCGAAGACTCAGTACGCTTCTTGACTGACAATGGTCGCGAAGTGATCTATGATGCGGAGCACTTTTTCGATGGCTATTGCGACAACCCAGATTACGCGATCCAGACACTTGAAGCCGCGCAACGGGGCGGTGCGATTAACTTGACACTTTGCGATACCAATGGCGGTCAGCTTGTCAGTCAGATGCAAGCAATTGTTAGTAAGGTTGTGGCACATTTTCCTAATACGCCTGTTGGCATGCATTGTCATAACGATTCAGGCCTCGGAGTCGCATTGTCGCTTGCAGGAATCGAATCAGGCGCAGCGCTGGTGCAGGGTACGATGAATGGTTTCGGTGAGCGTAACGGAAATGCCAACCTCAGTACTATTATTCCCAATTTGATCTTAAAGATGGATGCGGACCTGAACTGCGCACCTAATTTGAATAAACTGCGTGATCTTTCGTTGTTCGTTGATGAGATGGCCAATCGTGCATCGGATTCGACATTGCCATTTGTCGGTACGAGTTCCTTTGCGCACAAGGGTGGGGTGCATGCCGATGCTGCCGCCAAAGTAAAACACAGCTACGAACACATTGCGCCAGAACTGGTCGGCAATCGCACACGGGTACTAGTTTCCGATATGTCTGGCCGTAGCAGTGTGATGATGAAGGCCAAGGAAATTGGAGTCGATCTCGACCCGCGTTCGCCACAGTTGAAGGAATTCCTCGGTGAGTTGAAAGAGCTAGAATTTAAAGGCTATGAATACGAAGCCGCCGATGCATCTTTCAAATTACTGTTGAGTCGATTTCTGAAGGGCAAACAACCTGATTTTGAGCTTGTTGGCTATCGTGTGATGGTGAGCCACCAAGAGACTTCAGGTCGCGTCGTTTCTGAGGCAACTGTGCAGGTTCGAATCGGGGACGAAGTGCATCATACCGTAGCCGAGGCCAATGGCCCTGTCGGGGCGCTGGACCATGCCTTGCGTAAAGCGATCGCGCCCGTGTTCCCTGAGATCATGGCTGTTGAACTGATCGACTACAAAGTACGTATTCTCGAAACTGAGCAGGGGAGCGATGCGATCACTCGTGTGTTGATCGAGTCCACTGATGGCGAAGCGACTTGGGGTACTGTTGGCGCAAGTGACAACATCATCGATGCTACATGGCGCGCGTTGGTGGACTCTGTAGAATATAAGATTCTGCTTGATTCGGAAGTTTAGGTCTTAATCTGGTCATCATACTCTTTCGTCAGAGCAGCGAACTTTCTGTTGCAGGTGAATGGGGGTTATTTTTGATTCATCGTCGTTTAATGGGATAGTTTCGATTGAAACGACAGACCGTTTCATCTGAGAGGCAACCGGTCCCTGATCGAGGCTTGTTTGAGCCATTGCCGCGATAGGAGTGTGGGCGACTCGCCGACATTGATTCTGTGAGTTACTGCCAAGGTGGGTGAGTCGCTTTCTCTTTTTTCCCTTAATGCTAATCGACCATAAACCTTATTTTTAAGCGCCCACATATTCGAAGAGATGCAAACTGCATCGTCTCGATTGTCTCAAACACATAAATCGCTCTCACCCACTACCAACTCCGTGTCGGTGCTACGCGCAGCGTCTCGTAGCGACTGACATCGATTTCTTGCACAAAGCGGCTTGGGTTTAGGCGTATCACCGTATTGCCTTGTTGATTAAGCATCGGGTATGAAAGATAGAGTTCTTCCATCGCACGGGTGACGGCGACGTAGAATAGACGACGCTCTTCTTCCAGGTCGCCATCGTCGATAGTGCGCTTCAGTGGAAACAGTCCATCGGCGAGTCCGATGACAAATACGATCGGGAACTCCAGACCTTTAGCTTGGTGAATTGTGGTCAGGCGCAGGCAGTTTAAGGCTTCAGTTGAGTCGCGCTCGTTACTTTCAGAGGCGAGCAGCACGAGCTGCGAGAGCAGTTCTTCCATCGTATCGTAGCGACTGGCAAAACTTATCAAGCTCTGTAAGTCATCGGAGCGTTCGGTCCAGTTCGGATAGATCTCACGGATGAAGGAGCTGTACCAACCATCAAGACCGATTTGTACGATTGTTTCCGGTGTTTCGCAAGTCAATGCGATGGACAGTTCGCGAATCGTTTCCGCCAGTGATGGCCATTCCTCTTTGGCGTCGTTTGGTACCTTTTTAAGTACCGCTGCAGATGTTAGCACATCACAGAAATTTTTCTCTTCCTTCTGTGCCAGTTTCTTGGTGAATGCATGGATGCGCTCTGCGGTCTTGGGGCCGACTTTGGGCAGTAGGCATGTGAAGCGTGCAAACGCAGAGACGTCGGCAGGGTTTGAGGCGAAGCGGAGCTGCGCGGAGAAGTCGCGGATGTGGGATTGCTCAAAAAAGCGCACGCCACTGGTGATTTGATAATCGATGCCACGGCGCGTGAGCTCCATCTGCAGATCCATCGCTTGGTAATGCGCACGGTAAAGTACCGCGAGCTCGGATAGATCACGACCTTCGTCGATCAGGCCTTCGATGCGCTGGATGATGGAATTGGCTTGGCCACGTGCATCCATGACTGGCGTAAAATAGGGCTTCTCACCATCGGGGCGCACGGGGCGCAGCTCTTTGGAGTAGCCCATGCCTGCTGGTTGAGCGGAAAGCACGGCGTTGGCAAATTCGAGAATTTGCGGAGAGCTGCGGTAGTTCGTCTCGATCTTATGAATCGTTGCGCCGGGATGGCGCTCGGTGAACCGCATGATGTTGTCAAAATCCGCACCGCGCCAGGTGTAGATACATTGCGCATCGTCACCCACGGCCATGATCTGATGGTGCGCGCCGAGGATGTCGACGATCTCCGATTGCAGGCGGTTGGTATCTTGAAATTCGTCGACCAAAATGTGCTTGAAGCGTTGCTGATATTGCGCCGCTACCTCGGGGTGCTCGCGCAGGAGCTTAAGCAAGTATTCGAGCAGATCATCGTAGTCGACAACCTGATGCTCTAGCTTGGTTTTGCTGTAGACCTTGTAGATGTCGGCGATCTTTTGCGCCATACCCTCGAGGAAAGGATAGTGGTCGTCAGCTTCTTCGAAAACGGTGCGGCAGGTATTGCGTGCATAGCTGATCATGTTGTGCACGACCTTCGGCTTGGGGTTGTTCTTACCTTTGATGAATGAAGGGTCGACCGAGTTGATCGCATTTTTCAGCAGGCTCTCTGACTCGCTCTGGTCGAGGATGGTGTAGTTGCGATGGAGGCCGACCGCCTCGCCATGCACGCGCAGAATGCGCTGCGCGATGCTGTGGAAGGTGCCGCCCCAGAGCTGGTGTTTTTTGACGCCGGTCAGGTCTTCCACACGTTCCAACATTTCCTTGGCGGATTTATTGGTAAAGGTCAGCAGCAGGATTTCGTAAGGTTTGATGCCTTGGTGTATCAGGTAGGCGACACGATAGGTTAAAGTGCGTGTCTTGCCCGAGCCCGCACCAGCAAGTACGAGCGCGGGGCCAGGTTCGGCGGTGACTGCGGCGTATTGCTCATCGTTGAGTTCAGCGCGAAAGTCGATTGGCACTAAGGCGCTGGATTCGGTGTCGTAAAAATCGGTCATTGAAAATAGAGTTAGCAGCTAATCGGAGGTCTGCCGTGAACTGTAAAGCAAGAGGGTAGTGAGTTGCAGACTCAGCACTTATACCTATTAAATCTAGAATAATATGGCGCAGGGCAAAGTGAAAATGAGCAATCATCGTCATCCTTTCTGAATTAGTGAATTTAACCGTAGGCCAATTCATTCAGTTGTTAAACAACTCAGACCCGTTTTCGATTGCGCTATAGCAGGATATTTTCCAATGCGAATGATCTGTCAGTCCATAGCTCTATGTTCTCTATAGTTAAAGATGTGTTCGTGAATCAAACTTGTTCCATCTTTTGTTTAATTAGACCATGCAATTCGGTCCATTTTGTTTGCAGCCTGAACGTTCGTTTCTCTACTACTTAGCAACTATGCAAATCATTCCTTCCAGTATGCTTCCAGAGCGCGACCAAGATGCACTACGCGTTTTCTTAGAGGGTTGTCGGGAAACGGCTCGTACCAAGCAGCATTTTCAAATTGCGAGTATTTCGTTGACGGTTAAGCATATTGCACCGCTGGCTGTGTTGCAATCGATCTACGAACCGAGTGAGTTGCACTTTTATATTGAGCGTGCGGCAGATGAGGAGGCGCTGGCTGGCGCGGAGGCAGTCGCCGAGGCGACTTTTTCTGGAGTGGATCGGTTCGCGCAGGCGCAGGCTTTTGCGGATGAGATAATGGATAACACGATCGTGGTTGGGGATCTAAATGAAGCGTTTACGGGGCCGCATTTTTTCACTGCTTTTACTTTTAATGACACGGTACCTGAGGGCAGTGCCTTTGCTCCTGCGACAATTTTTCTACCACGCTGGCAGGTTTCGCGTGCCAAGGGGAAATATGGCGCAGTGGCGAATATTCGTATCGATCCGGACGCAGACCTGGATCAGTTAGTGTCTCGGGTGTGGGGTGCGTATCAAAAGTTTTCAATTTTTGATTATTCCACGACTCTCGTCGAAACTCCGCCCGCGGTAAAGCCGACTGCGGTGAAACGTTCCGAGTTGGCAGCGGATATATATCCGCGAGCAGTGACTAAAGCGCTGGAAGATATTACTGCAGGGGCTTATGAAAAAATTGTGCTGGCGCGTGGGATTAAGTTGCAGGCCAATGAGCCTTGGCAGCCGCTTCATGCCCTAAACTGCTTGCGTGAAAGGTTTGCTGGATGTTTTACTTTTTCGTTTGGCGGCGGAGACGGGCGTAGCTTTATCGGCGCCACACCGGAGCGTTTATTGCGGATTCGTGAAGGCCAGCTTTTAACTGAGGCGATTGCTGGTTCGGCGCCACGCGGTGAGACTGCCGGTGAAGACGCCAAGTTTGCCCGAGACTTATTGGACAGTGCCAAGGATTTACATGAGCACGCTTGTGTGCGCGATTCGATCTTGCGACGCTTAAAGGCTGTCGGGGTCAATGGGCATGCGGATTCTGCGCCGCGCTTATTACCCTTGGCTAATGTGCAGCACCTGCAAACTGCGATCGAAGCCGAAGTGGGCGACGATGTGCACTTGCTTAATATTTTGCAAGAGATGCACCCGACGCCAGCCGTCGGAGGGACGCCTCGTGAACATGCAATGGCGCGGATACATGACTTGGAGCAATTGGATCGCGGCCTTTATTCTGGAGTGATCGGCTGGTTCAATCACCTTAATGAGGGCGAGATGATTGTTGGCATTCGTTCGGCTCTGATTGAAGGCACTTCGGCCAACCTGTATGCAGGTGCGGGAATTGTAGAAGGTTCGGATCCAGAGAAAGAAACTCGCGAGACTGAATTGAAGCTCCGCGCCTTACTGGATGCGTTGATTGCATAGTTTAGAACTGCGCACTTTAGATTTCCCGCGCCCTTGCCTTAAGTGGAGATGCTGTACTGTTGTTACGTGTCGTAAGCAATGTAATGACAAGACCGATACGCAGTAATCGGGCTACCCGCGAAGCATGAATTGTGGGTAATCTTAGAGCCTAAAAAAAGCCCTAGGGACTAGTTGACTGTGGGGCATTAAATGGCATCCCGTAGGGGATTCGAACCCCTGTTGCCTGGATGAAAACCAGGTGTCCTAGACCGGGCTAGACGAACGGGACGTGATGCGAAGTCACGGAAGCTATGTTTCAGCTCATCCCCCGCAAGTCTATTTTGCTATTATCTGTGGAATTGTGGCTTTATGCATTAGACACTAATTATTTAACAGCTTTAATTGTCTACGGTGCGATTGCGAATCAACTTTTCAATTAGGTCACCGTCTTTGTGCTACTCTGCCATGACTTAGGGAATTAGATTAGTTGGAGCAGCTTGCGCTAATCGGCACTTTGAGATTTTTTGGGGGCTACACATTTTGTATCTAATTGAGTGAAAATTTAACCACGCTTGGATCGAATGATGTGTCGCCAGTGAAGACGTCGTGAATCGCTTTAGAGTGCTTGATTCATGTCGGCGATTAAAAACTAGTGTACAATTATGATCACCTTGGCAGTCGGCATGTCCTCGAGTTAACATTTTCCTTCTGTATGAGGCCCAGAACCACGAGCAACCCCTAGGGTGATGTTGAGCAAGCCCATAATCTGACGGACTTAGGCGAAGGCACTAGCCATTGCTGTATCAATTTAATCAACAAATATAACCTTCTCAGAAGCCTCCTAGTAGTAATGAGTATGCGTACCAAGGCAAAGGTGTAATCCATATTTCAGAATAGCCATGTCAGTTGAATTACCAGAGCCAAGCACCTTAGTGTACCCTGTTAAATTACGTCGGTTTAATCTAGTAATAGCACTCTGTGGTAGCCGCCTAGTATGATCGAGGCCTGCTCTGAACTAAATGACACGAACTAAAGCGCGAAAAATCGCTCGACCCAGCGTGTTTTTGCTTACGCTATACTGGCAAAGCGGTGGCGTGCTCAGCTTTTAGCGTTTGAACCACGATTCTTAGTTGCGCGAATCGATCGAGACTGTTTTGTCTTTGAGGTTCTTTTTTGTCGTGATTTAATGTGCGGTGCCTGCGTGCATACTTTCAATTGAATCACGCTTATCCACTCTCAGCGTAAACTCCACCCTCAGTCTCTAATGAGCGAAACACCACACATTGATATCGACTACGTCGCCAACCTAGCGCGACTCGACCTTTCCGACGACGAAAAATCCAAGCTCGGCACCCAACTCGACGACATTCTCGGCTACTTTGACAAGCTCAACACAGTCGATGTTACAGGCGTCGAACCAATGGCACACGCACATCGCATCTTTAATGCATGGCGCGAAGGCGATGAGCCCGGCCCAACATACGCACCTGAGGTGTTGCTCAATATGGCTCCCGAGCAACGCGATAATCAAGTCGTCGTGCCGAAAGTCGTCGAGTAATCCTTTAATCCGCACTGATGACGCAGATTTGGCTACGTTACACTCGATCCGTATTCATTGGTTTTCCTTGCTGGTATTAATTAATAATAGCTCACACATCCGCCATTAAGATTTTTTCAATGTCAGACCTTTACTTTAAAACCATTTCTGAACTCGCCGCGATGCTCGCCGCTGGTCAAACCACCTCTGTTGCCATCACACAAGCAGTGATCGACCGGACCGCAGCAGTCGACGTTCAAGTGCAAGCCTTTCTCTCGACCGACCCTGACGATGCACTTGCGCAAGCACAGGCCTCTGACCAGCGCCGTGCGGCTGGCAACGTCCTCGGGCCGCTTGATGGTATTCCTATCGGTATCAAGGACACACTCGCCGTTAAGGATCAGCCACTGCGCTGCGCTTCCAAGATGCTGGAGAACTATGTCTCTCCCTTTGATGCCACTTGTATCGTCAAATTGCGCGAAGCGGGTGCCGTTATTTGGGGGCGCCTCAATATGGACGAATTTGCCATGGGCTCATCGACTGAGAATTCAGCTTTTTATACTACTTGTAACCCATGGGACCTTGATACCATTCCCGGTGGATCCTCTGGCGGTAGTGCCGCTGCGATGGCAGCAGGAGAGGCGATTGCTACCTTGGGTACCGATACCGGTGGCTCGATTCGTCAACCAGCCGCACTGTGTGGCGTGGTAGGTATGAAGCCCACGTACGGTCTCATTTCGCGCTACGGCCTAGTTGCCTTTGCATCGTCTCTTGATCAAGTCGGTCCATTTGCGCGCACTGTCGAGGATGCTGCTTTACTTTTGCAAGCGATGCTCGGCAAAGATCCACTGGATTCAACTTCGATCGCGCCGCTAGGCGACACCAATTACGCGGTAGCCCTCAATGAAAAGAAGGGCCCTTGGAAACTTGGCGTGCCACGTGAGTTCTTTGCTGAAGGAATCGACCCAGAGGTCAAAGCTAACATCGAGCAAGCCATCGCTTGGTATCAGAGCCAAGGGTGCGAGATCGTTGATATTTCGCTACCGCACTCCGAATTGGCCGTGCCAGTTTATTACATTGTTGCAACTGCAGAGGCCTCTTCCAACTTGGCGCGCTTTGACGGTGTGCGCTACTCGCACCGCAGCGAAGCCGCTAAGGATGCACTTACACTCTTTACTAAGAGCCGCGGTGAAGGCTTCGGCGATGAAGTGAAGCGCCGTATTATTCTCGGCACCTACGTACTCAGTTCCGGTTACTACGACGCTTATTATTTGCGTGCTCAAAAAGTTCGTCGCTTGATCCTTGGCGACTTCGAGTCAGCCTTTGAGCAAGTCGATGCGATTCTTACACCGACCTCGCCCACAACTGCTTTCAAGCGCGGCGAGCGCTCTGATGACCCACTCGCAATGTATCTGAGCGACATCTATACCATTTCGGTCAATCTCGCTGGCCTACCTGCGATTTCTGTGCCTAGCGGGTTCACCGCCAGCGGTCTGCCGATTGGCTTGCAAGTCATCGGAAAAGCTTTTGGCGAAGCCGAAATGTTCGCCATAGCGAATGCCTTTGAGAAAGCCCACAACTACGCACAGCAAACTCCTGCTCTTTAACGACTGAGAGCAGACACAAATGGACACGCATACACACGAATATTATCCGACGCTGGGTGACTATCTAGTAATGAGTGACATTCACGATTTTTTAATCAGAGTCATTCCCCGGTCTTAGTATCAAAAAAAAATCGTGTTTATTCGTATCCATTCGTGGGTCCCAAAAACGCATCAACAGCTTATTTATTATGTCCTCATACGAAGCAGTCATCGGACTCGAAATTCACGTACAGGTTAAAACCCGCACCAAGATGTTTACCGCCGCACCTTACCATTATGGCGCTGCGCCCAACACGCTAACCGACGCTGTGGTGCTCGGTTTGCCGGGTACCCTGCCAGTGCTCAACCACGTCGCCATCGAGCAGTGCGCGAAGCTTGGTCTCATGCTCGGCTGCGAAATCGCGGCTGTCTGCAAGTGGGACCGTAAAAACTATTTCTATCCGGATTCACCGAAGAACTACCAGCTGACACAAAACGAAGAGCCGCTTTGCATCGGTGGTAAGGTCGAGATCGAGCTACCAGGACCATCGCGCAATGTCGAGGGTGTGCACCGCTGGGTGGAACTTAATCGTATTCACCTTGAAGAAGATCCTGGTAAGCTCACACACGAGGCCTTTGAAACTGTGATCGATTT
>Ga0209374_1003415_pt1 | contig 12485 bp, 15 predicted proteins | sample SaaInlLV_DNA_10m_FD_184683 | JGI IMG/M metagenome (GOLD analysis project Ga0209374, IMG submission 184683) | Marine microbial communities from expanding oxygen minimum zones in the Saanich Inlet - SI075_LV_DNA_10m (SPAdes) (version 2) | ecosystem: Environmental > Aquatic > Marine > Unclassified ...
TAGAAATATGTAAGAATTTTATAACAGTGTAACGGACGGGTCTTTTGTAATCTTATAATATTAAGCCATTAAATATTCTACCACTCGGTAGGTTGGGACGGGTGCTTGTGACATTGACTCTATTACAGAAAACAGAAAGTGTTAAGGGATGGAAGAAACCAAGTTTACGGATACGCTCGCTGAGCTTGAAAAAGCAAAATGCCATAAGTGTAACAAACTTATTTTTACCAGCGAAGAAATCCAGAACGCCGTCGAATCAGGAATAAAAAGCAATCTGTATGAATTACAGTCTAGTCGTCTCTACTTAAGTATTCCATACCGCCAAAGCTACTACGAGTGTCGTTCCTGCGCGGGGTGGCTCAAAAGTAATATCGTTCTCATTTGCCGGGCTATATGGGTGGCTGGCATTGCCTTCGTTTTGATTGTGTTTGCACTGAGTTTATACGCATATATCTATCACGGATACCGAGGCTGAGTAGCTTGTGACATTTTGGGCTGCGGCTGGCATCACTTGATCAGGTCACCATTTCTGGACCACTTTGAATGTTAGGTTCAGGCCTTGGATGGTTCATGGCAAATTGATCAGGACTCTGGAAGCCTAATTTGCTGTGTGGATGCACTCGATTGTAAAGAAGGCGCCATTCTTCAATGACGATTTGAGCCTCCAGGACGCTCAAAAAATCTTCCTGGTTCAGGCATTCATCTCGCAATCGATTGTGAAAACTCTCCACATGACCATTTTGCCAGGGGCTTCCTGGATCAATATAGAGCGTCCTAATTCCCAGATCCTTAAACCAACTTTGAACCTCTTTTGCGATGAACTCGGATCCATTATCACTCCGGATGCATTGGGGCACACCACGCTCACTCATTACTTCACTCAATGCATCGAGGATATCACCACTTCGGAGCCTTCGTTGCGCTCGGATGGTCAGGCATTGACGGGTATATTCATCGATGAGGGTCAAGAGCTTCAAAGGAACTCCATTCTCAGTACGAGTGTGCACAAAGTCCCAGCTCCAGACCTCATTCACAGAGCCTGCTTTGGTTGGGAGTGCTGTTGAAGTTCCTCCTCGTCTTCTACGAGGCTTCTTGCCTTTGACTCCCAGCCCTTCCAGTCTCCTGACTTGCTGAACGAGCTTTCGGCCAACCTTCCATCCTTCCCGCATCAACAGCGCTCTGATTCGACGATATCCATAGCGGGGATACTTCCGACTCAAAGCGATGATGCGCTCAATCAGTTTCTTTTTCCCATCGCCTCCACGCTCACGGTAGTGCCAGCTCGAACGTGACAGACTCAGGTAACGGCACGCACGACGCACCGAGCAGAGACCTGACTCAACAACCGAGGACACTAACCGTTTCTTAGCGGAGGCGCTTACCACTTTTTTTTCAAGCTCTCTTCCAACACACGGTTTTTGAGCATCTCGTCGGCGAGCATCTTTTTGAGTTCCCCATTTTCGTTCACGAGTTCCTTGAAGCGTTTGGCGTCAGCCATCTCCATGCGGCCATATTTGCGCCTCCACCGATAAAAGGTCTGTACGCAAATATTCTCTTCACGGCAGACGTCTTCCACGGTCTGGCCCGAGTCAGCTTTGCGAATAATGCGAATGATTTCCTCTGTCTTATGTCTCTGCTTTTTCATGTCTTAGTTTAGGTTCTACGAACCCAAACCTAACATCTCAAATGGTCCAGTTTTTGGAGGTCAGATCAAGAACAATCAACCTGAATCATAACTTTAAGATTCTAAATTTTAAAGAGAGACACTATCAGGATGGAAAAGTTTCATACCCCGGCTCCTATGCCCCAACAAAGCAAGACTTCCGATCGTGAGGAAAATTAGCGCAGACGGCTCAGGAATCTGCTCTACCCTGAGAAAGGTTGCTCCTGGAACTTCGGAATTATTAGAAAATCCATGAAGAAAATCACTTCCGGAACCGTCTTCTCTACCCGTCAACGCGATAAAATAATTAGAGTTTTTTTCATCAATCCAATCATTGATCAAATCAGTGACATCAAACGTTACGAGTCCGAAGGAATCTACCGAAGCCGAAGAGACAACATTTAGGATGTGAGTTGATTCAACTCGACAGCGCTCATCATCCCATCGGGGTTAGTATCATCTGCAATAGCTAGCAAGGGGTTTGCACTAAGCCCATGAGCAGAAACCAAGAATGGGTTCTCTAGGTCTGCATCCGCATTGAAACCACCACTTACTGAGGTTACCGAAAAAGCCGCGCTAGATACCGGATTTCTAAAGGAGGTAGGATCAAACGAGGTGAAGTCAAAGTAAATCCCTTCGGGCTGTCCAAGCCCAAAGGGCTCCGGAGAACTAACTCTTAGAATTAAACGTGAATCACCATCGTATCCTCTAACCTGATCCACTCCTTGAAAAAAACCTGACGTCATCACGCTGTCTTTCGGAGATATAACTATACTTGCTTCTCCCACCGAAACAATGACCAACGAAGAAAGAAAAACGACCGGTATGTTTTTTGTCATGGTTCGAACGCTATCGAAAAAATGACATATTACTTGTTGTCGGTTATGATCCCCTGACTCTGGGTTGTGAAAAAGATGGGATGAACTCCATTCGTTTTTAAAAACGCAATCAGCCCCTACGAACTTCTTTTAAGAAACTGGGACGGCGTCATCCCCTGTTCCATAGAGAATGCTTTCGAGAAGTGAGATAGCGATTGATATCCGACTTCCAATGCAACCTCGGTCACATTGAGCCGATTCTCTGAAAGCATTTCGGCTGCTTTAGAAATGCGTAATGATCTTAGATGCAAAAGAAGCGTTTTCCCTGTTTCCTGCTTCACTAAACGACTCAAGTATGGAGGAGCGCATCCCACATCTCGAGCTAGCTTCTTCAAATCAAGGGCCTGCTCTAGCCTTCCCTCTAGCAGCATTAAGGCTTCGCGAACATGGCGGTGGGCATTTGATTTAATCATCGAGCAAAAGAAGCTTGGTTCTTCCTTGGGCTGACGGAACAAGTGCAATGATAAAATCTCTAAAGTCTTAGCCAAATACCATGCCTTCTCGACGGCAGATTGAATGGGAGGACTGACCAAATCGCCCAAGAAGCCTGACTCGCGTTCGGACCAGCGGCGAAGAATTCCCAAATTTTTCTTCATGATCAGCTCCACCGGCCCAAAGACCCGCTCTACCGATTCGATCGCGATCACTAAAATCACAAAATTATGTCCAGCATCGGAGGCGAATCGAGTCGCTGACATCAGACCCGCCTTACTTCCAGTCGTAAAAAGACCCGCCGTCGCGGGAAGGAGCGTGAGGCGAGTTCCCGCATCCATCATGAGGCCCTCCCCTTTTTGATTTAAAACAAGATGAAGCGAGGATCTTTTTACCACATCAGCCCACGAGCCAACCTCACCGGGATTCCCGGTGAGATGCCAAATTTCAAAGTCCAAACTACCGGACTGGCGATGGATTAAGGTCTTCCGAATGGCTATTGGTATTGAGACTCAATCCCAATAGCAACCTTTTGTCGTAGAACAATTCACCAAACAGCCAAAAATACGCTCTCTTTTCTTTTAAGAATCAGCTTTGGCCTTTCTCGATTTTCGGGTTAATCACAACTCATGTATTTGACCGGATTCGCAGATGAAGCAGCTCAGGACCTCGCCACCCAAATCAAAGCGACAAAGGAAATTGGTTGGACCCGCATCTCCGCACGGGGGGTGAACGGGGCCAATCTTCACGAACTCCCTGATGATGAGTTTGATAAAGTCGCAGGCCAACTCAACGATTCCGGTATCACCATCCCTGAATTTGGCTCCTTGATTGGCAATTGGGGGAAGAAAATCACCTCCGACTTCGATATTACCCTTGCTGAAATCGAGCGAGCGATTCCCCGCATGCAGCGCCTCGACACCAAGTTGATCCGCATTATGTCATATGCACAAGAACCTTGGGGAAACGACCAGCAGGAAGAAGAACGCTTTCGACGCCTCCGCGAAATCCACGCTCGATTTGCCGACGCAGGGCTCCAAGCGGTTCATGAAAACTGTATGAATTGGGGCGGTTTCTCTCCCGACCACACCCTTCGCCTTGTAGAAGAAGTTCCAGGCTTAAAACTGATCTTCGACACCGCCAATCCTGTTTTTCAACTCGACCGCTCCAAGCCTGAGCCGTTTCCTTGGCAGGATCCCCTTGAATTTTACAACAAAGTCAAAGAACACGTCGTTCACGTTCATATTAAGGATTGTACTAATCCCGGCGTGGGCGAGACCGAGCCCACCCAATACACCCTTCCTGGCGAAGGTCAGGCAAAGGTCGTCGAGATTCTCAGAGCACTCAAAGATGATGACTACAATGGTGGCCTTGCCATTGAGCCACATGTTGCCACTGTCTTCCACTCGACCGAAGGCGAAGAGCCTGATTGGCGGCAGTGTTACGACTCCTACGTTGAATACGGACACGCCATGAACCGATTGATGGAAGATCTCGTCTAAGCTAATCCAATGGACCAACTTTCACCCCTGACCTTAATTGGAGGCGTTATTGCGCTCTTCACCATTCTCGGGTTTTTGAAGAGATTCGTCTCCTTCTTTTTAAATCTCGTTGCCCTGTCCCTCGGAGCCATCGCTGGATTATGGGCTTATAATAACGGATTCGAAATCGCGCAGAAGGCCGTCGACAAGCCCCAACCGTGGATGTCAACGGCCCTTGGAATTTCAACCTTCATATTCACCGTTGTCGTCTTCCGGAAGATCTCTGCCTTTCTTGCTGGAAAAAATAAAGAAGATAATCAAGCACGTTCCGGAGGATTCAGAATGGCCGGAGGGATTTTCGGGCTCCTTCTTGGTGCTAGCTTTACCTACTTCATGCTCACTGGCGTGCGTTACGCAGGTACGGTCTCCGAACTCGATCGCTTAACTCAATATGTCAGCGGTAAAATCGACGCCTCTAGTAGAGAGCCAATCTTTGCAAAATTAAAACTATGGATCGACAGCAGTCAAATTGGACAATGGCACCAGAAGATTGATTTTCTAAACGACCCGGTCGAAGCCAATGCTGCTAAGTTGGCGATCGTCAAAGAAGAGAACCTCGAGAAGTTTGCCACGATGACCTCACAACAGGGAGTCGAATTCATCCCTGATGCCATCCCAGTCGACCCCGCAATTCAAAGAGCATACGACCGCCGCAACTTCGGAGCACTTCTTAGAAATGAAGCCATCCAAAAAAAGCTCCGCGAAACCTTCACCGAAGAACAACTTCGCCAACTGGATATCGAAGGTGAATTAGGCCTTCGGAAATAGCCTTCGGAACCCTAACGGGTCAGCGACATCATTGCGGCCAGCAGGCCCACAAAGTTAGGATTCCACTGATCATGATGGCTCCTTATGAAGGTGCCAGGAATCGGGACAATCCAGTAAGGTGTGTCATTATAATAGGGCCCTTTCGGTCTTGAGAATCGGTAGACCTCTTTTTCACCCCGAACAAGAAATCCATCTAATTCACGCGCATCTCTATTGTCCCAATAAAGCTCCTCAAGAGACCTTTTTTGGTTCTTTAGTTTTTCAAACTCGTGACTGAATAGTGGCTTAAAATGTCCCACTGTCGACCTGTGAGCTGCCGCCTGCCCCCCGCGCAACTTATCCCTCTCAGGGTCCCTGCGATACATCCCGGCAACTCCAGTATTGAAAAAATTAAGCCCCGGAACCCATCTGCCCATGAGATTTCCCATAGGCCAAAAAACACTCGTAATGAAATCGCGCTGACTAGTTAAAGAAACCATAAGAGGCCCTCCTTCAACATTCTTGATGCCACGATTCTTAAAAGTCGAGAGAAGCTGCCGGGCATAGATTGCAGACTCGGCAGAGTTGATAGAAACCATCAAGTCCGCCGGAAAGTCCTTGCGCATCAGCTTCCGTCCGCGTGCAGAATCCATCGCGACACGGGCTGAAATTGACTCCGCCATCGCACTTTCAAGAATTGCACCGCCCAACGAGTGGCCAATCATCACAATTCGATTTTTCGAATTAGCTCCGCGTGCTGCGGCACCTAGCTCGTGAAGCACTTCAGTGCCTGAAACTCCACCGACTCTTCGCGCTGCCGCATGCCGATGAAAATAATCAACTCCAATTGGAAAAGTTGCCAAAGACCTTCCCCGCCAACTCACAAAAACTCCCATCACTTTTCTCCCACTAGCTTCCCCTAGATCCTTGAGCATCTCCCGAAAATCATGAAGGTCACCAGCCCCCGTGATCAAACGCTCCGAAGCATTATGATTCCAGCCGTGAATATAAACGACCATCAATAGAGGCTCGATTGACTCGGCCTCAATCTTGGCTGTCACCCGCTTTAATTGATCAAAGCTAATCAATTCACCCTGATCATCGATTTCAACATGTCCGAGAGAAACTTTTGGGTCGAGCTTTTCAAGAGTCAACTCCGGCGTCTGGCGATATCCCGAAGTATGAGTGCACGCAGAGTTCAGAAACAATAAAGGCAGCAGACAAAGAATAATTCGCATCGCAGTCATTAAATCTCACCCACCAAAAACTGCCCATCGATAAAATCGAAGTAAGCATTGCCTTTAACAATGACCTCGCGCACGAAGTACCTCCGGCCGGGATCGAACCGGCACGACCTAGGGTCAATGGATTTTAAATCCACAGCGTCTACCAATTCCGCCACGGAGGCCTTTCGTTTCGAAAGCGGGCGCAGTCTTCGGCAGCGGATCAATCTTGGCAAGTCTGGAACTGCTTAAAGGCGATTTTGAACCCGCCCGCATGGTCATTTTCTCACCCAAGCCTTAGCAAAAGCCTAGACCAGTCGAGACGACATGGAAGCTGGACCCAATCAACAAATTGTTCAGACTCCTCCTGTGACAGTCACTCCGCGCGGCATTCTTTTTCTTCTTGTTGCGCTCACCCTCACAATGGTGGGGGTTTTCCGAATCGATGGCGACTTAATCGCACTCGGCACCGCCGGACTCCTACTAGGACTTATGGTAATAGTATTCGGAAAATGGAACCTCCGGGGCATCCACCTTAAACTCTCTGCCCCCTCCCGCGTCTTTGCTGACACCTCTTTCGACTTGCGGCTCACCCAGCTGAACAAGCGGAATCTTTTCGATGCCTGCAGCACAAATCTTGAGCTTAACTTGTCCCATGTTTCCAAAATTGAAACGCATGCGACATGGACTGCTGCCCGCTCCTCTTCGACAAGTAAACTCCGGGGAAGTATTGCCAAAAGGGGGGCTATTTCGGATCACCCCTGCACTTTAAGCTCAGCCTTCCCGTTGGGGATATTTCGTTTCTCGAAAAAAATCACCCTTGAACATGAGATTTTGGTCTTCCCTAAGCCTCTTGTCCCAAAAGAGTTCTTTGCGAACGGCGCATTCGATGAAGCGTGGGATGGTGGAGGCTTCCAATCCGGCGACACTCCTGGAGAACCACGAGGACTGCGCCCTTACCAACCAGGTGATCGAGCCAAGCAAATTCATTGGCCAGCCACCATAAGATCTCAGGCAAGAGGTCGAAGCCCCAGGGTCCGGGAATACGACCCACCAGGCTTACGCCCCCACCATGCAGTTGTCATTTTCCATAGCTTTGGAACCGATCACACCCTCATTCGCACCGACCTGTTTGAGCGTTCGCTCTCACTAGCCTGCGGGACCCTGAGACACCTCAGAGGAATCGGATTACCCGCGAATCTTCGAGCCGATTTTCTGGCCTGGAAGAGTCAAAAGACTTTCCACTCCGAGGCTTGGAGCGACACCCTGACTCTCCTTGCTCAAGCTAAACGGTCCAACCACACTGAAGCGCATGACGTCCTCTCCGAAATCGAAGCAACTCCCGCCGAAGATGCTATCATCATTATTTCTGATATGCCTCTGACATCTTGGAAACACATCTTACCGGAACGGCGTGTTTTAATCATCGACATCCAACAACATCGCTTCGAACAGCGTGGTCTGAACTTCAAATCTCGCGAACCGAGGCGCTTGAAAGATTTGGCCAAAGAAAATTCAAGGGCTACTCACCCGCAGCAACCTGACGGGCTAAATCCTCAGCGGTAATTTTCACGAAAGCCCCTGGCTCACCCGAATAGCGAATCTTGTGCTCCTCATCGAGAACGTAAACAAAGGGCCATTGTTCAATTCGGTAAATCTTAGTAATCGATTGAGTGGAATCCGAAAAGTTCGTCCAATTCACTGTTCCCTCCGCAATATGCCTGCGCAAAGTGCGCGGATCGTCCATATTAACACCCAAAATTTGAATATTTTTGTCTACAAACTCCTCTTGATATTTTTTCATTAGAGCAAGACTTTCGTCATGCGCCGGCATGAGGGCATGCCAAAAAAAGAGGATAGTCACCTTCCCACGGTAGTCACTCAGAGAAGACTTATTGAGAGTCACTTCGACACCCGTAAAATCGGGAGCCTCGGCACCAAGATTGAGTCGGCTCATACGGAAGAGTTCATCCCTCAGAATTGCCTGAGTAGTGGTCTTTCCCACGGTTAGATCAGGCGCCATAATCGCCTTGCGGAGTTTATCTTGCCGAATCGCCATGCCGCGTTTCCCTCCACCAATACGACGGTGCAAAATAGCCTGCGCCAGAGCAGAAGCCCCGCGAACCATCTCGGAAGGGTTGGCTTTCTCAATGGTCTCGAGCAGCGCCATGGATCGTGGATCCTGAATGTGCGTCAATGCAATACAGTAGGAACCGAGCTTAGGACTTAGAAGATGATTGCTTCGAACAGCTTCCCTGATGATACCTGCCGGGCGAGTCGGATCTCCGCGTCGCGCGGGTTTTCTCACTTGCTTGACCGCATAAGTCGAGGCATTCACCAACAACCAAGCTGCTGGTTCAAGGGTCCAAGATTTATCAAGATCATTCCGGATTTCCTCCCAGATCTTTCGACCAACCTCGATTTCATCTGGGCGACGACGCCACGCTGCATTTTGGGCATCATTAGTGGCGGCGGTGCGAACATCGCTAGTCCACTGTTGATAGGATTGGTCAAAAGCGCGCGAAATGAGACGCGCTCTCTCAGGTGAGCCAGCAAAAGCCAACCCCGTAGTCACGGCCAAAATAAATAGAATCGCTTTCATGGTGTCCCTAGAGATTGCACGCTTTCAAAGGATTTGCCAAATTGGAAAAATTAAGAAACATCTGAGGTCTCTTTCGCAGCGAGGCGATCGGCCAAATCATCGTGATAGTCGCGACCCACAATGTATCCAATACAATCAGACGAGCCACACCGGCAAGGATGGTCCTCATAGCAGTCGACGTCGAACCCGTAGTCAAAAGTAATCTCTTCATCCACTCCAATATCCCTCAGAGCCTGAATGAAAATCCGTTTTCCATCCTGAATCGCCTCACTATTCGGATTACAAGAATGATTGATCAAGCGGGCTGGATTCCATTCAACGTTACCGTCAAGATCCCACTTTTTAGTAAGATTGAAAATATAAACCGCCGCCGCACCACTTTTCTCGTGCTCTTCAAATTGCTTCAAAGCTCGCTTTTCACTTTCCTCTTTGCTCACACGATTGCCGACGTACTCAATAAAGTATTGCTCCTTCTCGATTGGATCGATGCAATAAACTCCTTGGCCGTGAATCACGGATCCGCGAACTTCCACAAAGTCGCTCTCACCCCGTCTGCGAAGTTTCTCGATACGACGTTCCTGCTTATCTTCGGAATGCTTGCGATCCTTTTTTTTATTTTTTCCCATCTTAAATCTAAAACGAAGTTACTTAAGTTCCTCAACCTTGACCTCGGGGAACTGAAATTCCTTATCCTCCTTCGGAAGAAACTTAAAGATCTTCCTTAGCTGCAGCGCGTTCATACCGTTGCCATTGACGAAGGTCCAACTCTCTTGCTCCTTTGGAGAAATCGCGATTTCATATTCCCACTTTCGAAAGCGGCGAAGTTTCGCAGGCTTCTCCGATTGGTCGAGATACTGAAAATCTTTGACTGTCGGAACGAAAATCATCCACTTGCGATAGCGTGCAACCTTCTTGGGCTTTCCATCTTCCCCCATCACCTTTTCTCCATCTACCAAGAAATCTTCGAAGCCATAATCCACCTCGAACGCGATATCAGCCCTACGAGTGATGGCAGCTTGGAAAGTGACTCCGTTCTGTCCCATTTCCTTCATCTGCTTTAAATACTGAGCCTTCAACCTCTTCGGCCCACCGAAGGGACGAGCGATCACCTTTAAATATTCAGGATTCATTGAGTCCAAAGCCGCCTGAAAATCTCCGCGGATTGTCTTGTTAACTACTTCCTGAACTGCCGCTTGCGCACGCTCTTTCACTTCCATCGGAACGATGTTTCGCTTGGGAACTGTTGAAAGCGGCACGTCATTTCTCTGACAAATCGCATTCATGGTTAGGATGAATAAAAGTAGGAGTGGACTTTTCACCCCTCTGGGATGCCCTGAGATCCGTGTCACGTCAAGGCTGTGGAGCCAGTCCAGAATTTCGGATAAATTAAGGATCGATTCCATTCTTCCTTTTCTGGAAGACCTTGGATATCTCATGAGCCGTCATGGCGAAGAAGGCATTAGGAAAAGGACTCGGGGCACTAATTAGGGGCGCCTCTTCTGACACTGTTCCCAATGCCAAGGTCGAGTTGAGGCCAGGCGAAAGCGTAAGCCAAGTGCCAATCTCCGATCTGGTCCCATCCCCCCTCCAGCCAAGGAAACACTTCGCCGAAGGATCACTCGATGAGCTCAAGCAATCTATCGAGCAACTCGGCATCATCCAACCCCTTATCATCCGCAAGGTTGATGGGCAGATGGAACTCATCGCCGGTGAGAGGCGTTGGCGTGCCTCAAAAATGGTTGGGCTTGAGACCGTCCCCGTTATCGAAAGACCATCGAGCGACCGCGAAGTCCTCGAGATGGCTCTCATCGAGAACCTACAACGTCAGGACCTTAATGCCATTGAGGAAGCAGAGGGCTATGTCCGCCTCGCCAAAGATTTCGGGCTCAAACAGGACATCATCGCCAAGCGCGTCGGCAAATCAAGAGCCAGCGTAGCCAACTCAATGCGCCTCCTCGATCTTCAAGCCTCCATCCAGCGACATCTTGCTGATGGCCACCTTACTGTCGGTCACGCCAAGGCCATCCTTGGAGTCAAAGATCCCAACGAGCAAATTTTGGTTTCGGATCAGATACTCCGACAAAACATGACAGTGCGTTCGGCTGAGAAATTCGTTCAAGATTATCACAAAACCGGACGTAAAAAATCTTCAAGTAAGTCGAAGGTCGTAGATCCCCATATCACCGCAATTCAAAATCGCCTTCGCGATCACTTCGCCACCCAAACCGTGATTCATCACACCAATAAAAAGGGGCGAATTGAAATCGAATACTACGGAAACGATGATCTCGGGAGAATCTTGAACCTTCTTGGTCTCGACCTAGACTGATCTCGTGATCAAAACCACTTTCGCCGGCGCCATTGCCCTTGTTTTCTTAATCGCCTGTAGCAGAGAAAAAAAGGGGCCCAAACCCGTCTCCGGAGCTTCGATTACAGGCACTATTTCGGAGGAGACCATCGACAAATTCTCCGGTAAAAAGGCTTTAACCCACATCGAAGCTCTCACCGTATTCGGCCCACGGCCTATTGGATCCGAAGCCTACCAATTGAGCCTGCATTACCTCGAAACTAAGCTCGCGCAATTAGGTTGGAAAACTAAGCGCCAAAGCTTCACTGGGATCACCCCTATTGGCCCGCAAGAATTCACAAACCTTCTCGCCCGCTATTCGCCCGGATCCGAGCCCGATTGGAACTCCTCAACACCCTTCCTCCTGTGCTCCCATCTCGACACCAAGCTTTACGCAGAATTTGAATTTCTCGGCGTCAACGACAGCGGATCATCCACCGGAGTACTCGTCGAAATAGCCCGCGTTCTTTCCGAGAAAAACGAAGGAGCTCAAAATATCGAACTCGTTTTCTTTGACGGCGAAGAAGCCATCCTCAAAAACATCAATCGCAAGGACGGACTTTATGGAAGTCGCTACTACGCCTCTCAACTAGACAAGCGCAGAGTTAAACCCCAAATCGGCATCGTTCTCGACATCGTCGGCGACCCAAAAATCCCCCTCCTGATCGGCGGAGACACCCACCAAAAACTTAAAAGTCATACTCAGTCCGCTGCATCCAAACTTAGCCTACAAAACTGGGTCAAACCGCACCCTATGACCATCATCGATGATCACGTCCCTCTCATGAACCGCGCCAACCTTCCTGTCCTCCACCTCATCGGTAACTTTAGCGAAGCAACCTACTGGCACCAAAAAGGCGACACCTTGGACAAAATCACCTTCGGCGCCCTCGAAAATACCGGGAAACTTACCCTCCAAGTTCTCCACCAGCTTACCAAGTAAAAGACAACCAAGATGGTGCCGAGAGCCGACTCCACCTCGCCCTAAATACCATGTCCCAATCTCCTAGGACACAGAAAAGGATTTCAAAACCGGTTGCACGCCCAGAAAA
>Ga0209374_1003418_pt1 | contig 12477 bp, 9 predicted proteins | sample SaaInlLV_DNA_10m_FD_184683 | JGI IMG/M metagenome (GOLD analysis project Ga0209374, IMG submission 184683) | Marine microbial communities from expanding oxygen minimum zones in the Saanich Inlet - SI075_LV_DNA_10m (SPAdes) (version 2) | ecosystem: Environmental > Aquatic > Marine > Unclassified ...
AAGAGATTCGAACTCTCGACCCTAACCTTGGCAAGGTTATGCTCTACCCCTGAGCTACGCCCGCATCCGTTTGGTGAGGCTGAAATAGCCCCAGTGGCTGTGTCCTGCAAGGGGTAAAATGCCATAATTGTCAGATTATTTTTGCTCAGGCCGCTTTGCGGGATTTGTATCTAAGACTCGCCATCGAATGCGACTGGGCATTCGGGCAGGTCAACATCCACATGATGCAGCAGAGGCGAGAGCGGATCCAAAAGTAAAACCCCATAGCCGCCCGGTTCTGCGACTGAGAGGCTTGAGGCCCCGGCACCCAGAACCATAGGCATTTGATGGCAGGGGCTTTTGATCATTGCATGGGTGACGCCGCGGTAGGATGAGACGATAATCCGATGGATGTGACCGTTGATGACCATCTGGCAGCGCCCGGAGGCGGCAATCATATCGGCCACTTCGGTGCCGTTTCTAAGATGGATGGCATCCATCCCATCAAAGCCGGAGCGCAGCATGTGGTGGTGGGATAAGATGACCAAAGGCCGCTTGCTTGCCATCAGCTGAGTTTGCAGCCAGTCCAGACGCGCGCGACAAAGGCAACCGCTGTGCCGGTCATGGGCTTGCTCATCAAGCGTGTCGAGAAACAGCACCTCAGTTTCGCCAAAGCTTTGACGCCCGTGGCGGAACCCGGCCGCACACTCTGGGAAGACCTCGGCAAATGCCCCGCGCCTATCATGATTGCCCAGCATGAGCGTGACAGGGAAGGGTTGATCGGCAAGGCATTGTTTGAAAATCTCATATTGGCTGACACGCCCGTGATGCGCTAAATCGCCCATGATGAATAGATGCGCAGCATCCGCATGATGCTCGGCGGCATGCTCCAAGCAGCGCCGAAACCGGGCTGCTGGATCTAGACCAATGATCTGATTGCCCGGCTCCGTGATGTGAATATCTGACATCAAAAGGATTTTTGCAGCCATGAGGCTCTCCTTACGGGGCGATTTAATTACTCGAATTCGATCAGCAAATCCTTGGCATCAATCTGAGCGCCGGGGGTGACATGAACGGCTTTGATGACCGCGTCGCGCTCTGCATGGAGGCCGGTCTCCATTTTCATGGCCTCAATCGTCAGCAGCAAATCCCCGGCGCGCACCTGCGCTCCGCTCAAGGCGGCCACAGAGGCAACAACACCGGGCATCGGCGCTCCGATGTGATTGGCATTGCCATTTTCGGCTTTCGGCCGGGCGGCGCTTGTGGATTTGACCTTGCGATTGGGCACGCGGATCACCCGGGGCTGCCCGTTTAGCTCAAAGAACACCCGCGCATCGCCCGCGTCATTGGTCTCACCAACGGCTTGCAACAAGATTTCAAGGGTTTTGCCGGGATCGATTTCAGCGGTGATCTCCTCACCTGGCTGCATACCATAAAAGAAGGTTTGGGTGGGCAGCGCTCGCACAGGACCATAGGTGCGGTGGCGGCCCATATAATCGAGAAACACCTTTGGATACATTAAATAGCCGTTCAAATCCTCATCATCGACCTGTTTGCCCTCCAAAAGCGCGCTGACCTCGGCACGCAAGGCCTCCAGATCGGCGGCTGGCATGGATTTGCCCGGCCGCTCGGTCATAGGGGGCTGCCCCTTGAGGATTTTGGCAGAGATGCTTGCAGGAAATCCGCCGGGGGGCTGTCCAAGATTGCCGCGCATCATATCGACCACGCTGTCAGGAAAGGCCACATCATGCTCCGGGTCTTCGACCTCCGCGCGGGTCAATCCCTGTGACACCATCATGAGCGCCATGTCGCCAACCACTTTTGAACTGGGCGTCACTTTTACAATATCGCCAAACATTTGGTTCACATCCGCATAGGTCTGCGCCACATCCTCCCAGCGATCTTCCAGGCCCAAAGAGCGGGCTTGGGCTTTGAGGTTGGTAAATTGGCCGCCGGGCATTTCATGCAGGTAGACCTCAGAGGCCGGCGCTTGTAACCCGCTTTCAAAAGCGCTGTATTGCGCGCGGACTTGCTCCCAATAGCCGCTAATCTTGCGGATCTCAGCGATATCTAAACCCGTGTCCCGTCCGGTATGGGCCAGAGCCTCAACGATGGAGCCCAAAGCCGGTTGCGATGTGCCGCCGGCAAAGGCATCCATCGCCGCATCCACTGCATCCACACCGGCTTCGGCCGCCGCCAGAACCGTGGCTCCAGAAATGCCCGAGGTGTCATGGGTATGGAAATGAATGGGCAGGCCGACTTCTTGCTTCAGGGCGCCAATCAAAGCCTTGGCCGCCGCGGGCTTCAGCAGTCCCGCCATATCTTTGAGCCCCAGCACATGCGCACCGGCAGCTTCTAGCTCCTTGGCCATCGAGACATAGTATTTCAGATCATATTTTGCGCGATCGGGATTTAGAATATCACCGGTGTAACAGATCGTGCCTTCGCAGACCCGATCCGCTTCGATCACAGCGTCCATAGCGACGCGCATATTTTCCACCCAATTGAGGCTGTCAAACACGCGGAAGACGTCCACACCCGTCTGCGCTGCTTGTTGCACAAAAAATTGCACCACATTGTCAGGATAGTTGGTATAGCCCACCCCGTTGCTGGCGCGCAACAGCATCTGGGTCATGACATTGGGCATGGCCGCGCGCAAATCGCGCAAGCGTTGCCAAGGGCATTCTTGCAAAAAGCGATAGGCCACATCAAAGGTCGCGCCGCCCCAGCATTCAACCGAAAACAGCCCAGGTAGCCCCGCCGCGTAGGCGGGCGCAATTTTTACCATGTCATGGCTGCGCATGCGGGTTGCCAAAAGCGACTGATGCCCGTCGCGCATGGTGGTGTCGGTCAGCAAGAGGCGGTCTTGCGCCTTCATCCAATCGGCCAGACCCTTCGGACCCCGCGCAGTCAGAATATCCTTAGTCCCCTCCGCGCGGTCACCGAGGGCAACTGGCACTTTAGGTGGCTTGATATCGCCGGCAGGGCGGGCCCGATCTTGGGTTTCAGGATGCCCGTTGACCGTAATATCTGCGATATAGGTCAAGATCTTTGTGGCCCGGTCGCGCCGCTTGCTGAATTTGAACAGGTCAGCTGTCGTGTCGATAAAGCTGGTGGTATATTCATAATTTAAGAATGTCGGATGCTTGAGCAGATTCTCCACGAAGGCGATATTGGTGCTGACACCACGAATCCGAAATTCGCGCAACGCGCGGTCCATCCGTGCAATGGCCGCCTCAGGTGTTGGGGCCCAAGCGGTGACCTTTTCTAGCAGGCTGTCATAATAGCGGGTGATGACAGCGCCAGAATAGGCCGTGCCGCCATCCAGGCGAATACCCATGCCCGTCGCGCCACGATAGGCGGTGATGCGCCCATAATCTGGGATGAAATTATTTGACGGATCTTCGGTGGTCACGCGGCATTGAATCGCGTGCCCGTCCAGCCGTACATCGTCTTGGCAGCCCGTGCCGGTGGCTTCGGCCAGAGGTTTTCCCTCAGCGATAAGGATCTGCGCCCGCACGATGTCGATGCCGGTGACCTCTTCTGTCACCGTATGTTCCACCTGCACCCGCGGGTTCACCTCAATGAAATAGAACTCTTGACTGTCCATATCCATTAAGAACTCAACGGTGCCGGCACATTCATAATTTACATGGGCACAGATTTTCTTTCCCAAAGCGCAAATTTCAGCCCGTTGGGCCTCAGTCAAATAGGGGGCTGGCGCGCGCTCGACAACTTTTTGGTTACGGCGCTGAACGGAGCAATCGCGCTCATAGAGGTGATAAATATCGCCAAATTTATCGCCTAAGATTTGCACTTCAACATGGCGTGCACGCTCGATCATCCGCTCCAGATAGCCCTCACCATTGCCAAAGGCCGCCTCTGCTTCACGCCGGCCTTCCAAAACTTTCTCTTCCAATTCCTCGGCATTATGTATCGGACGCATGCCGCGCCCGCCGCCGCCCCAGCTGGCTTTCAGCATCAAAGGATAGCCAATGCGCGCCGCCTCTGCTCGGATTGCATCCATATCATTGCCAAGCACATCGGTGGCTGGAACAACCGGAACTTGTGCGTCAATCGCCACGCGGCGCGCGCTCGCCTTATCGCCCAACTGGCGCATGGTCTCGGCCTTCGGACCAATAAAAGCGATGTTCGCTGCCGTGCAGGCATCTACAAAATCGGGGTTCTCTGACAAAAGACCATAGCCGGGATGGATAGCATCCGCGCCGCAGGCCTTGGCCACGCGTAAAATTTCTTCAATGCTCAAATAGGCTGCAACCGGCCCCAGGCCTTCGCCGATCTTATAGGCTTCATCGGCTTTGAAACGATGTAGGCCGAGCTTGTCCTCTTCGGCATAGACAGCCACCGTGCGCTTGCCCAATTCATTTGCCGCGCGCATGATGCGAATTGCAATTTCACCACGATTGGCAATCAGAATTTTTTTGAAGTCAGCCATGAGTATTCCTCGTTGCAATGCGCCTGCAGCATTTAAAGCTAGAATTCCCAGAGTTACAAATTGTTTTTGAGCCCGTATCGCCAGAATTCGCGCGTAAATCGGATTTTATTCTCAGGAAAACTCGAATTCCTATCCAATCAAATATGCGAATAAATCAATATTTATGCAGCAAATCGGGCAAGTCACTCAGATGGGTCGCGGCAATCTGGATCATATTTGACGTCAAATCATCCACCAACATATCATATAAATGCGCCGGTCCCTTTGTACCAACAGCCCCAAGCGCATAGTGCCAAGCGCGCCCCATCATGACGAAATCCGCGCCCAATGCGAGCGCCCGCAGCATGTCCAAGCCCCCCTCAATACCGCTGTCAAAAATAAGTGGGAGATTGGTGGCTGCTTTGACGGCCGGCAGCATATCAATCGCTGCCGGGCTGCCGGCAAATTGCCGACCGGCGTGGTTGGAGACCCAAACCGCATCCACGCCGAGCCCCTCTAAGGGCGCGGCATCATCTGGGCACATCACGCCCTTGACAATTAAAGGTCCATCCCACGCGTCGCGCAACAGTTTCACATAGCTGTGATCTGGTGCGGTGCGCAGCAGGTAACCCACGTGGTTGTTAGAGGGCAGGGAGGCCACGCTCTCCATGACCGCCTTGCCGTAGGTTTCAATCATTTTCATGCGTGGCTTGCCGTTAAGCGCCGTGCGCAGGGCCCATTCAGGACAGCCGGCCACCTGTGCTAAAATGCGGAGGGTGAGGCGCGGTGGCTGTACCAGCCCGCCGCGAATCTGCCGTTCGCGCCGCGATTGCGCTGGCACGTCGATGGTCACCACCAAAGTGGTAAAGCCCGCGTCTTTCACCCGCTGGATCATATCATTGCGAATAGCTTCATCGCGGGGCGGGTACATCTGAAACCATCCCATATCACCCAGATGAGGGGCCACATCTTCGGGTGTGGTGGTCGCAACCGTTGACATGCCGTAGGGAATTTTCGCGCCCGCCGCAAACCCGGCCAGCGCTTTTTCGGCGCCCGGCCACATCAAACCTGACATGCCAACCGGCGCAATGCCGAAGGGGGCGGAATATGATCTGCCCAGAAATTCCGTCGCCAATTGCGGTTTGATTTCGCCGCGAAGCCCGCGCGGGACGAAATGGATCGCGTCCAATGAGGATCGGTTGCGATGCAATGTGCTTTCATCACCTGTGGCGCTGTCGAGATATTCCCAAGCAAAATGCGGAATTCTCTTACGCGCTTTCGTGCGTAAGTCTGAAATGGCGGGGTATTTTGAGTTGAGATCCATATGCAAGCGCTTACATCATTTAATTTGCGAGTTTAAGCCTTATTTTCGCTTCGATTTGCATTTTTATGAAAACATAAGAACACAACGCGAACAATTGTTTCACTTTGGGGCAAATAACGCTAGATTGCCCGTATGAGCAGTTTTGATGAATCAGAGGCCTTTGAGGCCGCCGCATCCCCCAGCTTGAGTCAAATGGCCATGGCTGCCCGCCCGACGCCCTATATGGACGGGCTGAACCCGGCGCAACGCGCGGCGGTGGAGCAGTTGAGCGGACCGGTTTTGATGCTGGCGGGAGCAGGGACCGGTAAAACCAAAGCGCTCACCGCGCGCATCGCGCATTTGCTCAATACGGGCACGGCGCGTCCGAATGAAATTCTCTCGGTCACTTTTACCAATAAGGCCGCGCGAGAGATGAAAGATCGGGTGGGTCATTTGATTGGTCAGGTCGAGGGCATGCCTTGGATGGGCACGTTTCACTCGATCTGTGTGAAAATCCTGCGCCGACATGCGGAATTGGTGGGTTTGAAAAGCAATTTCACCATCCTGGACAGCGACGATCAGCTGCGGTTGATGAAGCAATTGATTTCAGCGGCGCAGATTGACGACAAACGCTGGCCTGCGCGGCAATTGGCAAGCATCATTGATGGTTGGAAAAACAGAGCCTGGACACCAGGGCAAGTTCCGGCCTCAGAGGCTGGCGCTTATGACCACAAGGGCGTTGAGCTTTACGCGCAATATCAAAATCGCCTGCGCGATTTGAATGCCGCAGATTTCGGTGACTTGCTTTTGCATGTGGTGACAATTTTTCAAGACCACAGCGAAGTTTTGGCCCAATACCAGAGGTTCTTTCGCTATATTTTGGTGGATGAGTATCAAGATACCAATGTGGCGCAATATTTGTGGCTAAGGCTATTGGCGCAGGGGCATCAGAATATTTGCTGTGTGGGCGATGATGATCAGTCGATTTACGGCTGGCGCGGTGCAGAGGTGGGAAATATTCTGCGGTTTGAGACAGATTTTCCCGGCTCACATGTGGTGCGCTTGGAGCAAAACTACCGCTCCACCCCGCATATTCTTGCGGCGGCCAGCGCGGTGATCGACGGCAATAAAGGCCGTTTGGGCAAAACGCTTTGGACCGAAAAGGACGAGGGCGAAAAGCTGCGCCTGATCGGCCATTGGGATGGCGAAGAAGAGGCCCGTTGGATCGGCGAGGAGATCGAAGCGGCACAGCGCGGCACGCGCGGGCAAGCGGCTTTTGATCTCGACAGCATGGCCATTTTGGTGCGTGCCTCCCATCAAATGCGCGCGTTCGAAGACCGGTTTTTGACCATCGGTTTGCCCTATCGTGTGATTGGTGGCCCTCGGTTTTATGAGCGGATGGAAATTCGAGATGCCATGGCCTATTTTCGCCTGGCGGTCAGCACCGATGACGATCTGGCCTTTGAGCGCATTGTCAACACGCCGAAGCGCGGGCTCGGGGATAAGGCGCAGCAGAAAATCCAAACCGCTGCGCGTAGCAATGGCGTGTCCTTGGTGGAGGGCGCGCGAATTTTGCTGGCGGCGAAAGATCTGGGTGGCAAAGGGGCCGTGGAGCTGGCGCGCCTGATAGATGGTATTGATCGTTGGCACGCGCAGGTCCGCCAGCAGGCTGATACCCATGTGGAGTTGGCCGAAATTATTCTCGATGAAAGTGGCTACACCGCCCATTGGCAAAATGACAAAACGCCAGAGGCACCGGGGCGCTTGGAAAACCTCAAAGAGCTGGTCAAGGCGTTGGAAGGGTTTGAGAACCTGCAAGGGTTTTTGGAACATGTCAGCCTGATCATGGACAATGAACAGCAATCAGATGGGGCAAAGGTCTCGATCATGACGCTACATGCGGCCAAGGGGCTGGAATTCCCGATGGTGTTTTTGCCGGGTTGGGAAGATGGTCTCTTTCCCTCGCAGCGCTCCATGGACGAAAGCGGCCTGAAGGGATTGGAGGAGGAGCGGCGCCTGGCCTATGTGGGCATTACCCGCGCCGAAGAAATTTGCACGATTTCTTTTGCGGCAAATCGCCGGGTCTATGGGCAATGGCAATCGGCGTTGCCAAGCCGGTTTATCGACGAGCTGCCGAGCGCGCATGTGGATGTACTCACCCCGCCTGGGCTTTATGGTGGCAGCTTTGGGGCCGCCGGTATGGCGTCCAGCGCCAACCCTGCGGTGCAGGAGGCGTCGGGCAGTGGTATTTTTGAACGGGCCAGCAAAGCGGATGTGTATAATTCACCGGGCTGGCGGCGCTTACAAGAGCGCAGCAGTCAACGCGGTGTGCGCCAACCACAGCAAGCAACCCATATGACCATCGACATGACAGCGGTCTCAGCCTTTTGCGTTGGCGATCGCGTGTTTCACCAAAAATTTGGCTATGGCGAAGTTTTAACAATTGAGGGCGACAAGTTGGATATCGAATTTGACAAAGCGGGCTCAAAGAAGGTGGTCGCGCAATATATCCAAAGTGCCGATGCGGTTGGCGACCCGCCGTTTTAGGCTCCGGTTGGTGGATTTGTCTTGAGTGGATTGCGAACATGCGCCACAAAATCTGCATGTTCTTATCCTGAAGGCGCGCGGCCATGATTGCTAATGAAGAACCTGTAATCGCCAATTCACTTTGGTCGGCCACTGCGCGGCCGTCCGAGCCCTGTGCGGAGCTGCAGGGGGATGTGTCAGCGGATGTGGCGATTGTGGGCGCGGGGTTTACGGGCCTTTCGGCGGCGCTGCACCTGGCACAAATGGGCCGTTCTGTTGTGGTTTTGGAGGCGCAAACTCCGGGGTGGGGCGCGTCAGGGCGTAATGGAGGGCAGGTCAATCCGGGATTGATCGCGCCACCCAATGACGCCATTGCGCGCTTTGGCCCCGAGATGGGCCTGCGGATGATCCGGCTGTCAGGTGAGGCTGGGCAGCTGGTATTTGACTTGATCGCCCAGCACAAAATTCAATGTGATGCGCGCCCGGTGGGTTGGCTGCGTGCGGCTCATAACCGTGGCGGCATGACGTCTTTGGCACAAAAAGCCGAACAATGGGCGCAACACGGCGCAGAGTTGACGCTCTTATCGCAAACAGAAGTGGCCCAGGCCATTGGCACGAAGGCCTATATCGGTGGGCTGATCGACCCACGCGGCGGCAATTTGCATCCGCTCAACTATGCTTTGGGCCTATGTGAGGCCGTCCGAGCTGCTGGGGTGCGGATCTTTGGGGGCTCGCGGGTCGAAAAATTGCAACGCCGCGGTCAAGAGCATCTGCTGGTTACGCAAGGCGGGCAGCTGCGCGCTGGGCGGGTGCTGCTATGCACCAACGGCTACAGTGGTCCTTTACATCGGGGCTTGCAACAATCCGTGGTGCCGATCCGCTCGGTACAAGTGGCGACAGAGCCGCTCTCAAAAGAGCTGCGCGACCATATCCTGCCGGGACGCCATGCACCTTCTGATACCCGCCGGCTCCTGTCCTATTTTCGGATGGATGCGGCCGGGCGTTTTGTGATGGGCGCGCGCGGTGGCTATTCTGTTCAGGCCACACGGGCCCGTCTCGCCCAAGCGCGCGCATGGTCGATCAAGCTCTTTCCTCAATTGGCAGGGGTGCGTTGGGAGTTTGAGTGGGGCGGTTTCATTGCCGCCACCGCTGATCAATACCCGCATTTGCATGATTTCGGAAATGGCATGGCTGCGGGGCTTGGGTATAACGGGCGTGGGGTGGCCATGGCGACCGCCATGGGGAAGGTTTTGGCCGCTTGGGCTGTGGGCAGGCCCCACGCGGATCTGGATTTTCCGGTGACGCGCCTGCGGAAAATTCCTTTTCATCCATTCTATCCCCTGGGGGTCGAGGCCAGGGTTGCCTATTATCGCCTTTGCGATGGATTGGGGCTTTAGCGGCCTGACCGTTTGCCGCTCAGTTTAACGTTGCAATCGGCGCGAGAGACAGAAGCAAAAGTCCCGCCATCGTCCAGTTAAAGCCGCGCAGCCGTGCTGGCGTTGTCAAAAACCGTCGCATTTTCAGCCCGAGCACCAGCCAGACGCTGATGCAGGGCAGGTTAATGGTGCCGAAAATAAGGGCAACAGTGATGACGTCTGTATTGGTCACGGGCTGGGGCGCATAAACCGTCACCGCAGCCAGGGCCATGGTCCAGGCCTTTGGGTTTACCCATTGAAAGGCCGCGGCTTGCCAGAATGTAATGGGCTTGCCCGTGGGTTCTGGGCTGTCTAGATTTGTGCTGGCCGTTGCGGTTTTATAGGCCAAATAAATCAGATAGATGACCGAGATTCCGCCCAGCAGCTGATGCGCCACAGGATAGGCTTCAAAGAGCTGCGCCACACCCAATCCGATGGCGATAATCATGAAGGTAAATCCCAAAACAATCCCGGATGCATGGGGCAGCGCGCGCCGCGCACCGAAATTGGCTCCAGTGGCCATAAGCATCAAGTTGTTGGGCCCGGGCGTGATCGAGGAAACAAAGCAAAAGAGCACGAGACCGGTCAGCAAAGAATAAGTCATAGGCTGGAGGTATTACCGCAGCCGGCAAAACTCAACAACCCGTAGGATCGAATATCGAACAAAAAACGGCGCCATCCGGGAGAAAGATGGCGCCGTTTTATGCAGGCTTCAGGGAGGAGAAAGCCTCGTTCACAGATCCAAGGCTTAGGCGCTGGATCTGCAAAATCTATGTCTGGCTTATTTGCCGAATGCGGCTTCCAGAGCGATGCCTTTGATCGCGGAGCGATGAATGCCAAGATCCGCCAGCTCGCAGCCGGTCAAAGATTGCAATTCGGAAATTGTTTTGCGGTACAGGGCACGTTTGGCCATTTGCTCACGCAAAGCGGTCCAGCGCGCTACGATCGCAGCGCTGAAAGAAGGGGCGGTTACATTGAAATCTGTTACTATTGTCATCGTTCTATCCTCTATATCAACCGGAGTGTTGATGCGCTCTATGTGGAGCGCGTGGCCAAGTTTCGCAACGCATGTTTGGGAATTGCCGCTATGCAGCATTTGCATGGCTCTCGCGGCATAGCGCGCCTGGGCTTGCATCAGGGGATTTGCGCGGGCATAGCTGCGCAAAGGATTGAGGAGAGCTTGGATGCCAATCGACCGTTCTGATATTTTGGCCGCTTTGGCCCGTCTGCAATTGCCCGATGGGGGGGATCTGGTGAGCCGCGATTTCATTCGCGCGGTTGTCGTGGAGGGGGAGGCGGTGCGCTTCGTCATTGAAGCGCCAACGCCAGAGATCGCCGGCAAGCTGGCGGACATTCGCGCCGCCGCGGAGCAAATTGTGATTCAGCTCGACGGAGTGTCCAGCGTCACCGCTGTGGTCACGGCACATGAGCAAAAGCCGGCTCCGCCCAATTTGAAAGTGGGGGGCCATCCCAAACCGCAAGACGGGCCGCTCAAAGTGCCGGGTGTGGATCGCGTGGTGGCGATTGCCTCAGGCAAGGGCGGTGTTGGTAAATCTACGGTATCTTCCAATTTGGCAGTGGCCTTGGCCAAGCAAGGCCGAAGGGTCGGGCTGCTTGATGCAGATATATATGGTCCGAGCCAGCCGCGTATGATGGGCGTGAGCAAACGCCCGGCCAGTCCCGATGGTAAGGTTATTATTCCGCTCCAGGCCCATGGCGTTACGATGATGTCGATCGGTCTGATGGTCGATCCGAATAAGGCGGTTGTCTGGCGCGGTCCGATGCTGATGGGCGCATTGCAGCAGATGCTCAATCAGGTGCAATGGGGGGAATTGGACGTCTTGATCATCGACTTGCCGCCCGGCACCGGCGATGTTCAGCTGACACTGTGCCAGAAGACTGAGCTGACTGGCGCCATTGTGGTCTCTACCCCGCAGGATGTCGCGCTGTTGGATGCGCGCAAGGCTTTGGATATGTTCGCCACGTTGCACACGCCCATTTTGGGCATGATTGAGAATATGAGCCAATATATCTGCCCCAAATGCGGCCATGAAGCACATATATTCGGGCATGGGGGCGTGGCCTTGGAGGCGCAGAAGTTGGGAGTGCCGCTCCTGGGCTCTTTGCCATTGGATCTGGACGTGCGTCTTGCAGGTGACAGTGGCACCCCAGCCGCGGCGGGCGATGGGCCGATGGCTCAGGCATATGCGGAGCTGGCGCGCGGGCTGATTGCTTCGGATATTGCCTAAACTGCCGGCGGGGCTGGATGCGCAGAGCGGTCTCGGGATCTCTGGGCCTTGCACTCATTTTTAGGCAAGCCTGCGATGGAAAGCCTGCGATCTGGGAAACCATGGGAGGTTTTCGCGCGGCCCTCGTTCTCAGCTGACCGACCAGCGATTCCGCGGCTGCGCGACGCCTTTTTGCATATTTTGACGCGAAATATGATATATTTTTCCCAAATACTCTCATTTTCTCAAAAAAAATGGGAAATCATGTCCCATGAATTTATCTACTACATTTGGTGGTCCGTTGATTATGATACAGCTTTATGTGGTGTCTCACCTTCCAAACCTTATGATTTTCCCATAAAATTAAAGTGGTCTTGAGGGTGGTTGCAAAAATTTCCTATTGATTACCATGAATTCCCATGTAAATATTCCTGCATGGAAGCGGTCAAAGATCAAAGCCCCACCAAAAGAAGGGCAAAGGCGAGCGCAGGATGCATACAGGCACCCATTTCCAAACGAAGAGATCCGGCGCGTTAGCGAGCAGACATCCCCCCAGGTGGCACGCGCAGCTGGACATCCCGTAAGGGAAAC
>Ga0209374_1003444_pt1 | contig 12401 bp, 9 predicted proteins | sample SaaInlLV_DNA_10m_FD_184683 | JGI IMG/M metagenome (GOLD analysis project Ga0209374, IMG submission 184683) | Marine microbial communities from expanding oxygen minimum zones in the Saanich Inlet - SI075_LV_DNA_10m (SPAdes) (version 2) | ecosystem: Environmental > Aquatic > Marine > Unclassified ...
TATCATCAAAGGTCATAACCACAAGATCTAAACTTGTGTTAGATATGGTACATTTCACATCATTATAATAACTGGCTAATTATAAAAAAGTTATTTATCTCTTTAAATTAAGAATTATAAATAGCTTCTCCCATCAAAATAACCCCCAATACATCAGGATATTTTGGAAGATTATTCCCAATTAAGCCTAATAAGTCGGAGTCGTATTGCTTATTAAGCATCATATCAATAAATGCTTCTACATCGGCATCTTTTGTAAATGTTCCCATAAAAGCATTCCATGTTTGATCTGAGATGACAAGTTTGCTCACAACAGTTAAATAAACACGGCCAAAACAACGGGTTTGAAAATAATACTCTCTGCTTAATTTTCCATCTATTAACTCCTCCAGTATATGCGTATTTCGAACACCTAAATGATCGTCTTTTATAGAAAAATCTATTCCAAATGGTAAAAACTGATGGGTGCTTTGTCTGAGTGCATGTGTTGTTGTCATAATCTGTTGTTTTTATTTCTACACTACAAATAAAAAATAACGGCGTGACAACTTGTGACACAGTATCGAAAACAACTGATCTAAATTACAGAGACTGCTTAAATATTTCGAATTCATTTTTTAATTCCTGAGGGGAATCAATAATAACTTCATCTGGAAATGCCAATAAAAACCGCAAGAGGTATTCAGAAAAATAAATCTTACCTGCAAAAACATAATCATCTGTCTTTCCTTTAATCAATGGTTTGGTTTGTGGATAAAACTGAATCAATTGCGAATACGCTTTACGTTTTAAACTAAATCTGACATCAAAAAGATTTTCTCCTTTAAAGCCAAAGGCATCTATGGGTTGTACTTCAATTTCTGAAGCAAACTTTTGTTGCTTTTGCAACAGCTCTACCTGTCCGATTCTGTTGATGTTAAAAATACGGGCTTCATCGGGTGCTTTTTGAACATCTACACCAATGACGCCAGTATAGTTTGTTGTAAAAGTGATTGGTTCAAACAAACGGGTCGCATCAGTATTTGAGTTTAAAGAGGAGTAATTGATGAGTTTTACCTGAACATGATCCTCAACAGCTTTAGATAGTTTTTCAATTTTTAAGCCATTACTGGCATTTAATATGTTCTCACCAATCTGAGCTTGCTCACTCATCATGTGAAGTTTTTTTAAAATATGTTCCGACAAATTATGCGATGATGACATGCTCTTTATAGATTGCTTAATCAATAAAGACTCTTCAGCATTAAAGGTAAATTGGTACTCTTCGCCTTCTTCTGTAGGTATAAAGTAGCATCCCTCAAAATCCACATCAATTACAAAACCGAGTTCTTCCAATAATATAAAATAGCGGTAAACGGTACGTTTGGAAATTTCAAGAATGTCAGCAAGTTGTTCAGGGCGTCTTCTCCTCACGCCTTTCAACAAGCTTATCAACTTAAATATTCGCAAAATTTTTCGCTGTTCCGCCATAGATAAAAAGAAAAATATAGTTTGTAGATTTACGCCTAAATTAATCAAAATCTATTCGAATGAAAAGGTGTTTTTCAATACTTATTTGCTTTGGTCTCTCATTTGTGAGTTACAGTCAATCTTATTGGCAACAAGAAGCGCATTACCAAATGGATATAGACTTTAACACAAAGAATCATCAATTTGATGGTCTGCAAGAGTTAACATTTATTAACCACTCGCCCGACACACTAAACAAAGTCTTTTACCATTTGTATTTTAATGCCTTCCAACCCGGAAGCATGATGGATGTTCGCTCTAGAACAATTGTTGATCCTGATAGACGTGTAGGAGACCGAATATCTAAATTAAGTCAGAGTGAGATAGGGATCCAACAAGTATTAAGTTTGAAACAAAATAAGTCGGAACTGGATTTTAATATTGAGGGTACAATTTTAAATGTGAATCTGAATAAACCCATCTTTCCTGGAGACACGGTACAATTTGATATGGAATTCAAAACTCAGGTTCCCTTGCAAATTCGTCGTTCGGGAAGAATGAATAAAGAAGGTATTGACTATTCCATGTCTCAATGGTACCCAAAACTATGCGAGTATGATAAAGATGGGTGGCACGCAAATCCTTATGTAGGTAGAGAGTTTTATGGTATTTGGGGTTCTTTTGATGTGCGTATTCATATGGATGCGAACTATACCATTGCTGCAACTGGAATCCTACAAAACCCAAATGAAATTGGCCATGGATATGCCGATATAGAACTGCAAAACCCACCCGAAAAACTCACTTGGAAATTTAAAGCAGAAAATGTGCATGATTTTGTTTGGGCAGCCGATCCGGATTACACACACGAGATTGTCATCAACGAAGATGGTCCAAACTTTCACCTCTTCTACCAAAAAGGGGAAAAGACAAAACACTGGGAAGATTTGGGCGAATACATGATCAAAACTTTCAAGTATGCCGATGAGCATTTTGGAAAATACCCTTACCCACACTACTCAATCATTCAGGGTGGAGATGGTGGAATGGAATACCCTATGGCAACATTAATTACTGGCCACAGAACTTTGAAGAGCCTGGTTGGTGTTTCTGTTCACGAGGCCATGCACAGTTGGTATCAGGGTTTATTAGCATCCAACGAGGCTTTGTTTGCTTGGATGGATGAAGGCTTCACATGTTACGCTTCAAACAGAATTGAAAAAGAATTGTTCCCTGAAGACTTTTCTGACCCACATGCTGGTTCATACAAAGGATATAAAAGAATTGCCACAAGTGATTATGAAGAACCACTTTGCACACATGCCGATCATTTTGACACAAACTGGGCTTATGGAACGGCATCTTATTCAAAAGGAGTGGTGATATTAGATCAATTAAGCCATATTGTTGGACAAAAAGTGATCGACAAATCTCTAAAACGTTATTTTGATGAATGGGCTTACAAGCATCCAAATGCAAGCGACTTTAAACGCATCGTAGAAAAAGAAAGCGGCATAGAGTTGGACTGGTATTTTGAATATTTTGTAAACACTACAAAAACCATAGACTACAGCATACATGAAATAATTGGCGATGAAAAAGGAACTCAAATTCTACTGAAAAAAGGAGAAATGCCTATGCCTGTAGAGTTTAATATTGTGCTACAAAATGGAACTGTTTCAAAATACTACATCCCAACTGTTCTTATGAGAGGAGAAAAAGAAGTTGAGCTTAACACTAAAATTTTATCAGATTGGGCATGGACCAACCCATACTATTCAATAAAATTAGATCGAGCACCATCTGAAATAAAAGAAATACAACTACACACCACAGGACATATTGCCGATATTGAACCTCTAAATGACAGAGTTAAAATGCCCGATAATTGGGACTGGAATAAGTATAAATTAAGACTTAATTTATTAGAAAAGAAAAAGAAGGGAACAATTAAAAAGTTTGTTAAAATTAAAAAAATAGACCTTTAATTTGAACTCATAAAAAAAGGCAGTGTCTAACGACACCGCCTTTATCTAAGTCTAATTCTTATATTATTTCAATATAAATCTCTTAGTTGAAATTTCACCAATATTTGTTGTTTGAACTTCAATATATAAACCTTTAGATGGATTAGATACTTTTCTACCCATTACATCATAATATTGGGTATTGTATACTTTTAAATCCTGATGAACTTCATCAATAGAAACCATTTGATTTAGGTTAAATATATCACCAAAATTGTTATCAATGGCTGAAACAACCCCTTCTTCAAACAATTCTACATCTGAAGCCATTGGCTTAAATAAGCCCCACAAAACTTCAAGACCATCCATGTTTTCAATAATAATGTTATACAATTCATTAATATCAAAAGGTCCAAAAACCAAATAACCATCTACTAGTGAAGGTGAGAACTCAAATCCAGATTCATCAAAAACAGAGACAATAAGATCATTGGCTTCAACAACCAATACCAATTCATTTTCAGTTACAGTAATTGAAGAAATAGCATCGAAAAGAGCGCCCATATTTTCACCTTCACCCCAAGACCATTCTTCTTCTTCTTCTTCTTCTTCTTCACCACAAAGTGTTTCTAATGCCTCACAAGCGCCTTCATCTCCATTCATGCAAGACATATAAAGGGCATAAGCGTTCGGATTACTATTGATACAATCAAATTCCTCTTCTTCCTCTCCTTCTTCAAAATCAAAATCTTCATACAATACCTCTAACTCTTCACAGGCTTCTTCATTTCCACTCATACAGTCGTTAATCATTTCTAATATTCCACATGACCAACCTAAATCAACTTGAGAGGCACAATCATTTTCTAACTGTTCAATAAGCGCATCAATATCCTCACCCCATTCTTCTTCTCCTTCTTCAAAATCAAAGTCTTCATAGAATTCCTCTAAATACGAGCAAGTATCTTCACTGCCATTCATGCAACTGTAAATCATTTCTAATATGCCGCAAGATTCTCCTAAATCATTTTGAGAAGCACAATCAATCTCTAACTGTTCAATAAGCGCATCAATATCCTCACCCCATTCTTCTTCTTCTTCTTCTTCTTCTTCTTCTTCATCACCGCAAAGAATCTCTAATGCCTCACAAGCTCCTTCATCTCCATTCATGCAAGACAAGTATAATTCAAAAGCTTCAGGACTACTATTGATACAATCAAATTCTAGTTCTTCTTCATCCCATGGATTGCTTACATCTGTAGAATCAAAATCCCAAAAATCATCATCCCAGTCTGGGCCGTTCCAATCTTCATCAACACCATTTTCTCCACACAATGAAGCAATAAGATCTTCTGACGAGTCTATCATATCTGATAAACTAACTTCAAAAACATCACCATTGCTACAAACCATTTCGAATACTAAATTCTCATCACCCCATGGATTGTTTACATCTGTAGAATCAAAATCCCAGAAATCATCATCTTCTTCATCCCATGGATTGTTTACATCTGTAGAATCAAAGTCCCAAAAATCATCATCCCAGTCTGGGCCATTCCAATCTTCATCTAGAGAATCATCACCCCAAGACCAGTCATCAACATCTGAGCAATCAAACATTTCAAACAACATCTCTGGAGGTAAATTCGGAAACTGGGAAACATCAACTGCAATAGAATCCCCTTCACACTCAATATAAATGGTATTTACATCTTCACCCGTTTGAGAAAAAGCAAACTGGGAGGAAATAAATAATAATAATAGAGTTAATTTCTTCATTTTGTATAGATTTTTGTGTTAATTTTTGGCTAATTTTATACAAATAATTTTATCATACAATAAAAAAGTGTTAATTAACACTTAATACCTAGTCTTTTTAAGTTAAGAACTTAAAAATTGTTTTAAAATTTGTTCTCCGCTTCTGATTGATTTCACTGCCCAATCAATTTTTTTATCTAATACTTCTTCATCTGAAAGACGCCAATTCACTTTCGATTTTTTCAATCTTGTAACTACATCGTGTAATACTAAGGCAGCAGAAACCGAAATATTATAGCTTTCTGTGAAGCCATACATCGGTATTCTTAAAAAAACATCTGCCTGATCCATTACAATATCCGACAAACCATCTCTTTCTGTTCCAAAAAAGAAAGCCGACTTTTTAGTAACATCAAACTCAGGAAGAAGAACATCATTTGTGTGTGGAGTGGTGGCAACAATTTGAAATCCTTGAGATTTAATAGTATCTATACAATCTTGAGAATTATGTTCTTTCTTAAAATAGCAGTGCATATCCACCCACTTTTCAGCACCCATAGCAACATCTTTAGACAATTCATATGCATTATGATTGGCAATAACATGAAGATCCTGAATTCCAAAACAATCGCAATTTCGCATCACAGCACTAGCATTATGAGATTGAAATACATTTTCTACCACTACTGTAAAATGACGCGTTCTATTTGATAAAACAGCTTCAAAAGTTTCAATTCTATCCGCGCTTAAAAACTTATTCAATTCGCACAAAAGTTCTTTTTTGTTCATCCTTCTAATTTAAGAATAATCTTAACAAATCACATTTATAATAATCTATGAGGTTAAAGTTTACACATTGTATGAAATAAATTAAAAAAAGTCACAACTACATTTATCTGATCATTTCATATATTTGACATGAAGAACAAAATTTAACACAATGGGAAGAGCATTTGAGCTTAGAAAAGGTAGGAAGATGAAACGTTGGGCAGCCATGTCTAAAACGTTTACTCGAATTGGTAAGGATATCGTAATGGCGATAAAGGAAGGAGGAGCAGATCCTGAAACAAATTCAAAATTGAGAGCTGTTATTCAGAATGCGAAAACAGCCAACATGCCTAAAGACAATATTGAACGTGCCATAAAAAAAGCATCAGACAAAGACACTTCTGATTATAAAGAAGCACTTTTTGAAGGCTACGCAAATCATGGTATTGCAATTTTGATTGAAACTGCAACCGACAACAACAATCGAACTGTTGCTAACATTAGAAGTTATTTTAATAAATGTGATGGCTCATTAGGAACATCAGGGTCAGTGGAATTTATGTTTGAGCACAAATGTAATTTCATGATTGCCAACACTGGACAAGACATTGAGGAATTAGAATTTGAACTCATCGATGCAGGTGCTGAAGAAGTCTTTGAGGATGAAGACGGAATCATGATCTATGGCGACTTCCCTAGTTTTGGAAACATTCAAAAAGCCCTTGAAGAAAATGAATTTGAAATCTTAAGTTCTGGTTTCGATCGAATCCCAACAACATTAAAAAAACTTAATGAAGAGCAAGAGGCAGATGTAAATAAACTGCTGGAAAAAATTGAAGATGACGATGATGTACAAAACGTATATCACAACATGCAGGAATAATATATCAGATCGACATAAACATAACTAGCCCCTATATAGGGGCTTTTTTTTTAATCTGAATTGTTAAACAAAGTTAATTTAGGAAACATTTTTACACGATAATTGTTTCCTAAGTTTTCATAGGCTAATTTTGCACTGTTATGGATCAATTCAATCGAATTACAGAAAGTGCATTAAACCTATTTATGCGTGAAGGGGTAAAGACGGTAAACATGGATGACATTTCCTCATTTATGGGAATTTCAAAAAAAACACTTTACCAGTATGTAAATAATAAAGCTGATCTGGTAGAAAAAGCTTTTCGATTACATCAATATCGAATTTTAGGGATGATAAGCAACATTCAAGAAAAAAATGAAAATGCAATTGATGAGCTTTTTGAAATTGATGAGAAATTATGCTTGATGTTAAAAAATAGACCTCCAAGACTCATAAATAATTTAAAAAAATACTATACAAACGTATGGGAAATTCTCGATGAAATTAAAAAGAAACATCTTTTTACTTGCATAACTGAAAATATGGATCGCGGAAAAGAACAAGGGTTATATCGTAATGAAGCTAACAGTAATATTATCGCCAAGCTTATGATGAACACTGTCGATGCGCTAGTTGACGATGCAACTTTCCCTCTTACACAATACGATTTTAAATCTCTTCTAGAAGAAAATCGAGTTTACCACATACGCGGAATTGCAACAGATAAAGGGATCAAATATTTAGAACAAAAATTAAAAAATGACTAAAGGAATCATCTCCATTGCATTTTGCTTGATAACTAGTTATTTCACTCAAGCTCAAAACGCCTTTTCAATTAAACAGGCACAAGAACATGCACTAAATAATAATTACGACATTAAAAATGCTCAACTTGATGTTGAACACGCTTCAAAAAAAATGCAAGAGACCTTATCAGTAGGCTTACCCCAAATCAATGCTGATATAGAATGGCAAAACTTTATTGAGGTTCCAACAACACTTGTTCCAGCATCACAATTTAACCCGGAAGCACCTGATAATATTTATACAGAAATGCAATTTGGAATACCCCATTCCACAAATGCTTCTATTACTGCCAGCCAACTCATATTTAACGGAAGTTATCTTGTGGGATTAAAAGCAGCAAAATATTTTATGAAATTTGCTGAAACAAGAAAAAATCTCACAGAGAGTCAGATTAAAGATAGCGTAGCAATTGCGTATTTCAACGTACTTATTGCAAAAGAAAATAGCGATTTTATTGAACAGATTGTCCGCATTCACAAAGACATTGTTGATGAAATTCAAGAAAAATATTTAAATGGTTTTGTAGAAGATTTAGAAGTCGACAGAATGTCTTTGATTCTCTCCCAAATGGAAATGCAATATGCCAACACCCAAAGACAAACAGAAATTGCTGAAGCTTATTTAAAATTAATTATTGGAACCCCATTAGAAGATGAAATAATACTTAGCGATAGTTTAGAACAGCTATTAAATGCTAGCGTGAATTTTAAATTAGAAGAAGCCCAAATAGAAAATCGATTGGAATATAAAATGGCCGATATGAAGATTCGATTAAAAGAACTAGACATGCGACGATACCAATCAGATTATCTTCCAACTATATCTGCGTTCGCCTCAATTGGAAGAAATGCTATGGGAGTAGATTTTAATGCTTTTGAAGAAGATGTGAATTGGTATCCAAGTCAACTAGTAGGGGTAAAAATTTCATTACCCATCTTTGATGGTTTAGGAGGAATGGCAAAAACGCAACAAGCCCGTTTAATTTATGAGCAAGCTAAAAATGACAAAAATCAAATAACAGCTAATTTGAAACTTGCATTTCTAGCATCACAAAGCAATTACTTGAATGCAATTAGCAATTACAATCACGAACAAAACAATGTGATTTTATCGAAAAAGATATACGATAAAACTTTGGAAAAATATCGTGAAGGACTGGTTAGCAGTACTGAATTATCGGAAGCCGGGAGTGATTACTTAGAAACAAGCACAAACCTTTCTCAAAGCATATATAACTTACTCATTAATAATTTGAATTACCAACGTTGTTTAGGAAAATAAAGACATGAAAAAACTAATCAAACTATTTTGTATCGCTTCTATTTTAGTTGTTTCCTGCGGAGAAACAGAATTAAATCTGGAAGAGAAAAAAACACAATTAAAAGAATTAAAATCTCAGTTGACAGATATTAAAAGTCAAATTAAAGAATTACAAAATGAACTTAATGGGCAGTTAGTTGATACTAAGCAAAAAAAAGTTCCTGTTAGGATTAAAGAACTTAAAGAAGAACTATTCTACCATTTCATTGAACAAACTGGAAAAATAAATTCGAATGAAAACGTTGTAGTAAGCGCAGAAATGGCGGGGCTCATAACGCATTTAGATGTGAAAGAAGGACAATGGGTTAATAAAGGTAATTCAATTATCAAATTGGATTCTGAAATTATGAAAAGTAATGTTGAAGAACTCATTACTGCGCTAGATTTTGCAGAAACAACCTTTGAAAGACAAAAAGTATTATGGGACAAAAAAATTGGCTCTGAAATTCAATATTTACAGATTAAAAATCAATACGAGTCTCTACAGAAAAAACTTGAGACAGCAGAAAATCAACTTAAAAAATTAACTATTAAAGCTCCTATTAATGGCGTGATTGAAGAAATTTTCTTGAATGAAGGCGAATTTGCAAATCCTGGCAGACCTGCTTTTAGAATGGTAAATCCTAAAAATGTCTATGTAGAAGCAGAGGTTGCAGAACGCTATGCAAACATACTTAAAGTAAATACGCCCGTTAAAGTGAATTTCAAAACACTAGGTATAGATAAAGAAGCACCTTTAAGTTTTGTAGGACAAGTTATCAATCCTGAAAATGGCACATTTAAAATTAAAATTAATCTAGAAAACCCTAATGGATTCCTAAAACCAAATGGAATGGCCTCTTTAGAGATACAAGATTATATTAATGAAAATGCACTGGTAGTTCCTTCGCAAATTGTAAAAAAAGACATGCAAGGTGATTACCTCTTCGTAAATAAAAATGGACAAGCCGAAAAAACATATATCGAAGTCGGACTATCTCAAGGTAACAAAAGCATGATTAAATCAGGACTAAAAATTGGAGATGAGGTCATTATAGAAGGTTACAGTGAAATTATTGGAGGAAGTTTATTAGATATCAAAAACTAAGCTATGGATAACAAGTCAAGAAATTTTGGACTTACAAGCCTTTCACTAAAGAACAAAACGTCGGTATTTATTCTTACCATTTTATTGACCTTATTTGGTTTATTCTCCTACAAGAATATGCCAAAATCTTTATTTCCAGACATTGTTATGCCTACCATCATGGTGCAAACAATGTATCCTGGAAATTCGCCTGCAGATATTGAAAATTTAATTACCAGACCGATAGAAAAACAAATTAAATCGGTAAAAGGAATTAAAAACTTAAGTTCAAACTCGGTTCAAGATAACTCTAGTATTATCGTAGAATTTAACACCGACGTAGAAGTTAAAACTGCTTTACAAGATGTTAATGACGCTGTAGACAAGGCAAAAAGCGACCTACCCAATGACCTAGATATTGACCCAATGGTAATGGATATAGACTTCTCAGAATTCCCTATCCTCAACATTAATCTATCGGGAGATTACAGCTTAGATGACCTTAAAATATACGCAGAAGAACTTCAGGATCGGATTGAATCACTGTCACAAATATCAAAAGTTGAAATTACAGGATTACTTGATAAGGAAATTACCATCAAAACAGATCTCCATCAGATGGAGAATAACAAAATTAGCTTTAGAGATATAGAAGACGCAATTGGTTTTGAAAACGTTTCCATTGCCAGTGGAGATATCCTTTTAGGTGAATCACGTCGTTCTGTTCGCACAGATGCAGAATTTAAATCTGCAAAAGAAATCGAAAATATTATTGTTAAAAGGGAAAATGGTAACATTGTATACTTAAAGGATATTGCTGAAGTTTCAAACGGCTATGAAGAGCGAGAAAGTTATGCCAGATTGGATAACAAACCTGTAGTCTCTTTAAATGTAATTAAAAAAAGCGGTGAAAACTTATTAGTAGCAACCGATGAAATCATGAAGATTCTAGATGAGGCAAAAACATCTCAAATCTTACCAAAAGGTTTAAATATATCAATTACAAACGACCAATCAGAACAAACAAAAATGCAGTTAGACAATCTTGAAAACAGTATTGTTTTTGGCGTCATTTTGGTTGTACTGGTTTTACTTTTCTTCTTAGGTCTAAGAAATTCTCTTTTTGTTGGCCTGGCCATTCCTTTATCAATGTTTATAAGTTTTGTAGTACTAGGTGGAATGGGTACAACCATGAACATGATTGTTCTTTTTGCATTAATATTGGCATTGGGTATGTTGGTAGATAATGCTATTGTAGTTATAGAAAATATTCACCGTCTATACAACGAAGAAGGTTTAAGCCGATTTGAAGCTGCAAAAAAAGGAGTAAGTGAAATTGCTATTGCTATTATTTCTTCTACTGCTACGACATTGGCAGCTTTCTTCCCATTGTTATTTTGGGATGATATAATGGGCGAATTTATGGGTTATATTCCTACCACACTAATTATTGTTTTAGGATCATCTCTATTTGTTGCATTGGTAATCAATCCAGTATTTGCATCTACCTTTATGAAAAAAGATGAACGAAAAAAACCTAATATAAATAAGCAATCAAAAATTGCAATCACCCTTACCATCCTGTCAATATTATTCTATTTAGTAGGTAAAACTTTTATGGGATCTCTACTTCTGGTATTTGGAATATTAATCTTGGTAAATACTTTAGTTCTGACGCCTGTTTCCTATTGGTTTCAAGACAGTCTTTTAGCTAAACTTGAAATACAATATGCCAAAACTTTAAATTGGGCACTTCAGGGAATAAAACCCTATTTATTACTTGGGGGCACTGTACTATTACTCTTTTTCTCTTTAGGATTTTTCGCCTTTAAAGCGCCCAAAGTAGAATTCTTCCCGGTAAATGAACCTAAGTATATTAATGTTTTTGTCAAACTTCCATTAGGGTCTGATGTAGGTGTTACAGACTCCATCGCTAAGATCGTAGAAGAAGAAATATTTGAGACACTTAAACCATACAAACACGCTGTGTCTTCTGTTATGACTAATGTTGGTGCCGGCACTACCGACCCAAATGAGATTGGTGGAAATAATGGCATCACACCAAATAAAGCTCGAATTACAATTAACTTCAGAGAATTTGAATTTAGAGAAGGTGTGAAAACTGGAGAATTAATGAAAGAAATTTCAGCTGCACTAATTGGAATGCCAGGTATTGAAATTAGTGTAGATAAAAACCGTGAAGGACCGCCATTAGGTAAACCTATTAACATTGAGATTAGAGGTGAAAATTTCAATCAACTTTTAAGTATTTCAGATGATATTAAAAATGAAATAGAAAAAGAAAATATTGCAGGTATCGAAGGATTAAAAATAGACCTAGAGCTAAGTAAACCGGAACTCTTAATTCATATAGATAGAGATCAGGCAAGAAGATTAGGTGTTT
>Ga0209374_1003446_pt1 | contig 12399 bp, 10 predicted proteins | sample SaaInlLV_DNA_10m_FD_184683 | JGI IMG/M metagenome (GOLD analysis project Ga0209374, IMG submission 184683) | Marine microbial communities from expanding oxygen minimum zones in the Saanich Inlet - SI075_LV_DNA_10m (SPAdes) (version 2) | ecosystem: Environmental > Aquatic > Marine > Unclassified ...
CTAACGGTTTTGGCTATGATTGCGTTGCGGATAAATCAGAAAGGATTTTTCCGTTAGACAACGAATTTAATAAATAAGCTTGAATTTCCGATAGGAAATTCAACCGCAATGGATTATAGGTGTTGTTGTAACAAGTGTTATTATTTGTTTTCATCAAGATTAATAAATTCTTTTTCTTTGAAAATTTTATTCCAATCTGCAATTCTTTTTTCAGGATTACTTTTCATAACAGTAATTTTAAATTTTAATCCTTTACATTCATTTTTAGATTTACACCAACCAGAAAAAGTCAAATCAACTCTTGAGCGTCCATTATATTCAATTCCGTTATATTTATATTTATAAAAAATACATCTACCGTTTTTAGAACATTTTTCTAAAGAGGTTATTTCAGCAATTAATTCTATTGGGTCAGACTTAACATCATTCTTAATTGCCACATTACGAATTACAACGAACAGTATTAACCCAATAATTCCGATTATCCAAATCCAATTAATATGTTTTTTAGTCAGTTTGATAGGTTGATTTTAAATCTTGGTGAGATTTTCAGCATTTGTTACAACGTCTGTATATCACGAATATAAACAAAAAGTAATAGTTTTGATATCATTTATGGGTTATTGCACACTATTTTAATATATTTATTATAACCAATAATTATATAGTTATTCAGCACCTTTTAAAAAATTGAACCTAATTATACTGTTTAAATAGGAGTACTAATTGAATGTTGTAAGTTATTCCGTCTATTAGTATTTAAAAATTTTTCATAAAATCTTCCCCAAATATTTTTTTTAAGTAGCCCAATAACTCTTTTGCATTTTGAATAGAGAAAACCATGGGAGGTTTTATTTTTAATACATTGTGATCGGGACCATCGGTACTCATCAAAATACCATGATCTTTCATTCTGTTGGCTATATAATCGGCATGATTGGCAAGCGGGTTTAGATTCTTGTTTACCAGTTCGATACCAAGAAAAAGCCCTTCACCTCTTACATCGCCAATAATTGGGAATTGTATTGCTAAAGCTAATAATTCTTTTTTTAAGTAGGTGCCAATTTCCAAAGCATTTTTTTGAAGTTGCTCTCTTTTTACGGTTCTAATTACCTCAACTCCTATGGCGCAGGAAACAGGATTTCCTCCAAAGGTATTGAAGAACTCCATGCCATTAGCAAATTGCTTTGCTACTTCTTGTGTACAAACTACCGCAGCAACTGGATGCCCATTTCCAAGAGGTTTACCGATAGTCACAATATCAGGAATAACATCATGCAATTGAAAGCCCCAAAATGTTTTTCCCATGCGCCCACAGCCTGTTTGGATTTCGTCAGAAATACAAAGCCCTCCGGAATTTCTTACAGCCTGGTATGACTTTTTTAAAAATCCCTCAGGCAATACAATTTGTCCACCACAGCTTATAATGGGTTCTATTATAAAGCCGGCAACATTTCGGCCTTTACTAGTAATATTCTTTAGTTGTTTCTGCACTTCTTCCACATACTCTTCTGTGGTTTCATTTCCTCTGTATTTTCCTCTAAATTTATCGGGCAAGGGAAAAACATGTGTATACTCTGGTGCACCTTGGCCACCTTTTCCGTCAAATTTATAGGAGCTAATAGCAACACAGGTATTGGTATTTCCGTGGTAGCCAGCTTCGCTTACAATCATGTCTTTTTCACCAGTTACTGTTTTTGCCATCCTAACCGCTAATTCATTTGCTTCACTCCCAGAGTTTACAAAATGAAACACATTTAGTTCTGGCGGTAAGCTTTCCAGTAGCTCTTTAGCAAGGTTATTAATATTTTTGTGCAAATAACGGGTGTTGGTATTTATCAGCGCCATTTGTTCTTGTCCTGCTTTTACTACCTCATAATTTTCATGACCTACATGGGCCACATTGTTTACCGTATCTAAATATTTTCTTCCAACCGAATCTACCAAAAACACTCCAGAACCTCGAACCATTTCAATAGGAGTTTTATATTGAAGACGTAGGCTTTTCCCTAAATGTTGTTGGCGATAATTTTTAAGTTCTTCTTGGTCTGCATATTGTATTGGAGTTAGGAAATCTGATTTAAACAATACATTCGGGTCTGGACAAATACTTTTCCAAACAGTTATTTCAGAAAAATAGGCAACCCCGGGAAAATCTAATTGGTAATCTAACAAGGACAATAGAACCTGAAAATGAAGATGAGGTGCCCAATTTCCGTTTTCAGTAGTATTCCCTAACACACCAATTTTATCCCCTTTTTTAAGTTGATGGCCTCTCTTATTTTTAGTGGCACTAGCAACACTTAAATGACCATAAAGTGTATAAAATAGCCATCCGTCTATTTGATGTTTTAAAATAACTAAGCCACCATATTCTTTATTCCCAGCGTCATTTACGGCAAGGACAACTTCTCCATCCAAAATGGCGTGCACTGCTGTTTCTGCTGGGAGCCAATAATCAATTCCTAGATGAATACTTCTACGTTCTGTACCATTATTACCGATACGGTCATAGGTGTTCGTGGTGTAAATAGATCTAGGTTCTAGGTAGCCCCCCGCAATTAGCTTATCTGGTTCATTTTTTTGTACTTGATCAATTTTATATTGAAAGTAGTCTAAGTTGTTAAACTCTTTTTCGTGTCCCATCCATTTACTAGAAACACTTAGGTCTAGGGGATGCACCACATCTTTATTGATCGTTGGAAATAACTCTGAAAGTTTAAAAGATTTTGAGGCGGCCCATTTTTTAAAAGTATTTTCATCTGGGTGTGCACTAAAACCACAGGCATCACGGAAACTGTAATGGGCAAAATCAGCGGAGATTAAAAACCATTTGTTCAAAACTTTCCAGGCCGGTTTTTCACTGATCCATAAATAGGGATTATCGGGCTCTTCAATTTTACTCATTGCTGCCCTGGTTACAATAATAATTAAACGCATCGCAATGGCATGGTATAAATGCACTAATTCTTTTTCTTCTAATTTAAATTTAGAATGATACCCTTTTACCAAATCTAACAATGCACTTAAAGGATTTTCGTGTCCAAAAGCACCATAGGCGCAAAGAATCGCTAAATCGTTAATGGTTTGAGTATACATGGCGTCTCCATAATCGATTGCAGCTAATGCCTTCGGATTGTATAAATCCAGCGAAACAATTATATTGTTATCATTGGGGTCGTTATGGACCACACTTTTACGAAGTTTTTTATAGGAAACTTGAGAGGCTTCAAATAAGTCTTGAAAGTAGCGAAGTACTTCTTTTTTTTGCTCGTCAAATAAGTGTAAGTGTTTTTTTGTCCAGAGACCTTGAGCAATATCCCATTCAAAATAGTAATGCGCCTCGGGATGGTCAAAATTTTCAAGTATTTTAGTTAAGATACCACATTGTTCTCCCAGGCTCTGGCGAAAATTTGCTAATTGTGGATTTACAGCACTCCAAACTCTACCTGAAACCCAGGTAAGCATTCTTACATAGCGTTTGTTTCCGAAGTCGTCATTAATTTCAGAAATCGCCTCATCATTTTGATCAAATAGGACCTTGGGAGCCATAATTTTTTCATCAGATTGATGGATATATTGTAATAATTTCTGTTGATAATCTAAGTATTTTTTATTTTCATTGGGTCGAGATATTTTTAAGACAAATTTTTCTTCTTTTTTTGTTTTTATCTTAAAATTAAAATCGACATAGCCTGGCAAAGGACTTACGGCACCTTCAATTCCGTAGATGTCTAAAAGAATATTTTCGGCTTGATCTAGGCTTATTTTTATACGATTGTAATCCATTTGTTTGCTATCAGTAAATCTAAGATAAGATATACTTATCTAATTTTCTACCATTTTTAATTAATAAAAATAAAATTTTAGTTACTTAAATAGTGAATTATTTTTTGTTTATTTAGTGTTTATATATTTGTTTAATAATTCAAAAATAGGAGCGATATTTCAGAGTTTCTTTAAAAAAAAACACGATGAGTATCGAAAGAGAAGTAAAAAAAAGAGCCGAAGATAAATGTGAATTTTGTGGATATAACGAGTTTTTGAATGTTTATTTAGTTCCAAAAACTCCAGATTATGTTACAGCTATTGATACAGCTGTATTGGCTTGTCAAACTTGTTTTTCTCAATTTGATGAGGAAGAAAATCGAGACGAAAATCATTGGCGCTGTTTAAATGATAGCATGTGGAGTCCTAGCCCACCAGTACAAATAATGTCTTGGCGAATGTTACATCGATTAAAATCCTATGGCTGGTCTCAAGATCTAATAGATATGATGTATTTAGACGAACAACAACTTGATTGGGCAGCAGCAGCAGGAGATGCTGAAGATAAAACGGATGCTATTATTCATAGAGATGTTAATGGTGTGGTTTTAAAATCAGGGGATTCTGTTGTTTTGATAAAAGATCTAAAAGTAAAGGGATCCAGTATAGTTGCTAAGCAGGGTACTGCTGTGAGACGAATTTCTTTGGACCGAGAAAATCCTGAATTTATAGAAGGAAAAGTGGGACCTACCCAGATTGTAATTATTACCAAATACGTAAAAAAAATGTAATTACTAGCATTGTAGTATTTGGTTAAAAAATTTATTTACTCATTTCTGTAAAGTAATGATAAAATTGTGGGATAGTTTCAATCCCTTTTAAATAATTCCAAATTCCAAAATGTTCGTTTGGGGAGTGTATGGCATCACTATCTAAACCAAATCCCATTAAAATGGTTTTGCTTTTTAACTCTTTTTCAAACAAAGCAACTATAGGAATACTTCCGCCACTTCGTTGCGGTATCGGGATTTTCCCAAAGGTTGCTTCATAGGCTTTCTCCGCTGCTTTATATCCTAAACAGTCTATTGGAGTTACATAAGCTTGCCCTCCATGATGAGGTTTTACTTTTACAGAAACTGACTTTGGCGCTATACGTTCAAAATGATTTTTAAATAATTCGGTAATAGCTTCCCAATTTTGATTTGGGACCAATCGCATCGATATTTTAGCAAATGCCTTGCTGGCTATTACGGTTTTTGCTCCCTCACCAATATAACCGCCCCAAATACCATTAACATCTAGCGTAGGTCTTATAGAATTACGCTCGTTGGTGGTATATCCTTTTTCTCCGTGAACATCGTTAATATCGAGTGCTTTTTTATAAGCCTCTATACTAAATGGCGCCTCTCCCATTTTAGCGCGCTCTAACTCAGATAACTCCTCTACTTGATCATAAAAACCAGGGATGGTTATATGATTATTTTCATCGTGTAAGGATGCAATCATTTGGGTTAAAATATTGATAGGGTTGGCAACTGCACCACCGTATAAACCACTATGTAAATCTCTATTAGGCCCTGTAACTTCTACCTCAACATAACTCAACCCTCTTAAACCTGTGGTAATAGATGGGACATCAGGGGCAATCATTCCGGTGTCACTAATTAAGATAATATCATTTTCAAGTTTTTTTTGGTTTCTTTCAACAAACCATCCTAAACTTTCGCTTCCAACTTCTTCTTCCCCTTCAATCATAAATTTTACATTACAGGGTAATTGCCCGGTAGAGGCCATGTATTCTAATGCTTTAATGTGCATATACATTTGGCCTTTATCATCGCAAGATCCTCTTGCAAAAATAGCTCCTTCAGGGTGTAAATCGGTTGTTTTAATAACAGGCTCAAAAGGAGGACTGTCCCAAAGATTAATTGGGTCTGGCGGTTGCACATCATAATGGCCATATACCAATACAGTTGGTAAATTAGCGTCGATTATTTTTTCACCATAAACAATAGGGTAGCCGGGAGTTTCACAAATTTCAACTTGATCACATCCTGCTTTTTTAAGACTGTTTTTTACAAGGTCAGCAGTACGAATAACAGCTGCTTTATACTTAGAATCCGCACTAATCGAGGGTATTTTAAGTAAGTCAATTAACTCGTCAATAAAACGTTGTTTGTTTTCTAAAATATAGGATTTTGCACTTTTCATTTAATCGGTTTTTGAAGGACCGCTAAGGTAATAAAAAGCTGTATTTTTATAAGCGAGTTTCTTTGTAAATTATAAATCTTGTTTATATTTGCAATCCCTTTGCGGGCGTGATGGAATTGGTAGACATGCTAGACTTAGGATCTAGTGCTTCACGGCGTGGGAGTTCGAGTCTCCCCGCCCGCACCAAAAAAAGCTTCTCAATAAATCGAGAAGCTTTTTTTTTGTGTTTTCTTCATTTTAACTTCGTATAATAAGTGTTCGGATTGGCTTATTCTCGGAAAACCTTTTTTAAATTTGTGTTTAAAATAGAAAGCAGATGATACCACTTGAAAATTATATTGATCATACCTTGCTTAAACCTTCTGCAACATCACAAAATATTATTCAATTATGCAAGGAGGCAAAAAGCTATAATTTTTTTGCTGTTTGCATCAATGGGTCTTTTGTTAGACTGGCCAAAAGAGAACTCGCTAATTCGAACATAAAAATTGTAGCGGTTGTAGGATTTCCTATAGGTGCATCGGCTACATCAATTAAAGTCTTAGAAACAAAAACTTGTATTAATGATGGTGCAGATGAAATTGATATGGTCATTAATATAGGGATGTTAAAATCAAAAGATTTTAAATACGTTGAAAACGAAATACTAGCTGTTAAAAATGAAGTAGGAAATAGGGTTTTAAAAGTAATTATTGAAACCTGTTATTTAACCGACGAAGAAAAAAAAGTAGCTTGTAAATTAGCGATGAATGCAGGAGCTGATTTTGTTAAAACATCCACAGGTTTTGGCTCAAATGGTGCAACTACACAAGATATTTTATTAATGAAAGAGGTGGTAAAAAAACAATTAAAAATTAAAGCCTCAGGTGGAATAAGCAATAAAGAAACCGCTTTAAATTATATTTCGATTGGAGTTAGTAGAATTGGCACTTCTTCAGGAATAAAAATAGTAACCTAATGTAAATTATAATTTTAAAATTACTTCATTTAATGTTTGTTAAATGATGCTTTTCTTTTTTCTAGTTGCTTAGCGAGGTCCTTTATTGAATTTTTTGCAGCTAGCTCAAAATTTATTTCATTTGAGGAAGCAAATATTTTTGGGCCTGGTAAGCTCAACTCGATTTCACAAATATGTCCTTCACCCTTAGGGTCATTTTCCGACTTAAAAAAAACATTAGCATTAATTACCCAATCAAAATTGGTTTCTAATTTAGCTAATTTCTTTTTTACATATTCGGTCATGGTATCACTCGAGAGCATTTTAACGTACTGAATGTTTACTGTCATCGTATTTTAATTATGGATTAGTTACTCAAAGCTAACAATTTTATTAGATAAATTTATGATTTTAGATATAAATAACAGAGCTTTAACTAAGTTTAACTCCGTTAAATTGAACTTCAATTAATAAATTTTAAAAACTTATTTTTACAATTTAAATTTAAAATAATTTTGAAATCAAAAACACTACCCAATCTATAAGTCAGATGTCATAATAATTGGTGGAGGAGCTGCAGGCTTTTTTTCTGCAATTAACATAGCTGAAAATAATCCTGGTTTAAAAATTACAATTCTTGAACGAGGTAGCGAGGTATTAACCAAGGTTCGGATCTCTGGCGGTGGTCGTTGTAATGTAACTCATGCAGAATTTATTCCAAATCAACTCAGTTTAAATTATCCAAGAGGTGAAAAAGAATTACTAGGGCCTTTTCATACCTTTATGACAGGCGATACCATGCAGTGGTTTGAAAAAAAAGGAATACCTCTCAAGATAGAAGAAGATGGAAGAATCTTTCCCGAAAGTAATTCTTCTCAAACCATTATCAATTGTTTTATAAAGGAAGCAGAAAGACTGCATGTTGAAGTTTTAAAACAACATCCGGTTAAGCTTATAAAAATTGAAAAAAACAATTGGTTGGTTTCAACGGAAAATAAAACATTTGTTTCTAAAAAAATATTGGTTACAACGGGAAGTAATCCTAAAATATGGAGTCTTTTAAAGACTTTAGGACATTCCATTATTCCTCCAGTTCCCTCGCTATTTACCTTTAATATCAACGATAGTCGTATTAAAGAATTACCGGGAATTTCTACTATGGCAGCGGTAAGTGTATTGTTAAAGGACGGAACCACTAAATTAAAATCTGAAGGGCCATTATTAATTACTCACTGGGGACTTAGTGGCCCAGCTATTTTAAAATTATCTGCCTGGGGAGCGGTCGATTTGTTTGATATGAATTATCAATTTAGAATAAAAGTGAATTGGTTAAAAACCGAGACTAAAGAATCCGTTTTTGAAAGATTAAAAGAATTGAAATATAAGTATGTTAAAAAATCTTTACATAAAAATCCTCAATTAGAATTACCAAAAAGGCTATGGCAGAATTTATTGCTGGCTTCAAATATTCATGAAAATCAAAAATGGGCAGAGACTAACCACCGTCAATTATTAGAACTAGCTTCTCAACTAACACAAACAATTTTTCACGTTCAAGGTAAAAGTACTTTTAAGGAAGAATTTGTAACTGCTGGTGGAATCGATTTAAAAGAAATAAATTTTAAGCGATATGAAAGTAAGATTCATAAAGGATTATTTTTTGCCGGAGAAGTACTAAATATAGATGCTATCACAGGGGGATTTAATTTTCAGAATGCCTGGACAGGAGGATTTATAGCAGCAAAAGCAATTGCAACCAACGACTAAAATTACAGATTTAGCTTTTAAGAACTAAGAAAACATTTATCTTTGGACTCATATTAAATAGTTTATGATTGAATCTGATTTTTTACCAAAAGATTATAGCGATTTGCCATCCAACGGGAATGTAACTTGGGAGTCTCCGAGTAATATTGCACTTATAAAATATTGGGGAAAATATGGGGAGCAATTACCTGCCAACAGTTCCTTAAGTTTTACACTAAGTAATTGTAAAACTATAACAGCTTTAAAATATCAATTAAAAAAAGAAGGCTCAAAAAGTATTGATTTTGAAATTTTACTTGATGGTAAACCTGCAAACGATTTCAAACCTAAAGTAGAGCTATTTTTTAAAAGAGTGGAACCTTATTTGCCATTTTTAAAAGATTTTTATTTTGAAATAAATACAACGAATACATTTCCGCATAGCAGTGGTATTGCCTCCTCTGCAAGTGGAATGAGTGCACTAGCTTGTTGTTTAATAGATCTCGAAAAAAAAATAAGTGCTAAAGGAACCCCAGATGAATATTGGACTCAAAAGAGCTCCTTTATTGCTAGGTTAGGTTCAGGATCAGCATGTAGAAGCTTGGAGGGGAATATAGTCGTGTGGGGTGATCACTCAAAAATTGAAAACAGCTCCAATTTGTTTGGCGTTAAATACGAAGGTGAAGTTCATGAAAACTTTAAGAACTACCAGGATACCATATTATTGGTTGATAAAGGTGAAAAGCAAGTGAGTAGTTCAGTTGGACATAATTTAATGCATCAGCATCCATTTGCCACGAAGAGATTTGAACAAGCTGATGAAAACCTAACCCGAATATTGCCGGTCTTAAAAAGCGGCAACCTACCAGAATTTATAAAAATAGTTGAAAGTGAAGCCTTAACGCTTCATGCCATGATGATGACTTCGATGCCTTATTTTATTTTGATGAAACCAAATACCTTAGAAATTATTAATAAAATCTGGGAATACAGAAGGAAACTAAATTCCAATGTATGTTTTACTTTAGATGCCGGTGCTAATTTACATCTGTTATACCCTGAAAATGAAAAAGATCTTATTTTGGAGTTTATAAAAAATGAGTTAGTTGCTTATTGTCAAAATGGGCAGTATATTTGTGACCAAGTTGGAATTGGAGCAAAAAAAATGTAACTTTAACCAACCAAAAAAAATTAAATGTACGGACCGTTATTTTATTCAAAAATATTACTCTTTGGAGAGTACGGGATTATCAAAGACTCGAAGGGTTTATCGATTCCTTATAATTTTTACAACGGTGCTCTAAAAATTGATGAGTCTCGTGCCAAAACTCACCAAGAATCAAATCAAAATCTAGAGCGTTTTTCTAGTTATCTAGAAAATTTACAAACAGACCACGCTAAGTTGGTTTCTTTTGATATTACCAAGTTAAAAAAGGATATTGAAAAAGGGTTGTATTTTGACTCAAGTATCCCTCAAGGATATGGGGTTGGAAGTAGCGGAGCTCTTGTAGCTGCTATTTATGACAAATATGCTTCCGATAAAATTACGGTTTTAGAAAATTTAACGCGAGAAAAGTTGTTAAAATTAAAAACTATTTTCTCAAGGATGGAGTCTTTTTTTCATGGGAAATCCTCAGGGTTAGATCCGCTAAATAGTTATTTAAGCTTACCGATCTTAATCAACTCAAAAGATCATATCGAGCCTGCAGGAATTCCATCACAATTAAAAGATGGGAAAGGGGCGATATTTTTATTGGATAGCGGAAAAACTGGTGAAACCGCACCGATGGTTCAGCTTTTTATGGAAAAGATGAAGGAAGCAGGATTTCGTAAAATGGTAAAAAATCAATTTGTAAAACATACCGATGCTTGTGTTTCGGATTTTTTACAGGGAAATATTAATTCTTTATTTAGTAATGTAAAAAAACTATCTAAGGTTGTGTTGGACAACTTTAAACCAATGATTCCTAATGAGTTTCATATCTTGTGGAAAAAAGGAATAGAAACCAATGCTTATTACCTCAAGCTTTGTGGATCTGGTGGAGGTGGTTATATGTTGGGTTTTACCGAAGATGTAGATGAAGCCAAAAAAGCACTTAAAGATTACAAATTAGAAGTAGTTTATAGTTTCTAATCTCCTTTTTTTATGTTTAGTAGAAAGCAAAAATACTTTTTCTTTAAGTTATTTAGCTTGTTTTCAGTTGTGAGAGGTTACAATATATTAATCATCATAATTGCACAATATCTTACCTCTATTTACATTCTAGCTCCTCAACTTCCCATTAAAGAAATTCTTTTTGATATAAACTTATTTATGATCGTAGTAGCCTCTGCAACCGCAATTGCTTCTGGATATATCATTAATAATTTTTATGATAGCGAAAAGGATTTAATTAATCGTCCTACTAAATCAATGTTAGATAGGCTAGTAGGTCAGCGAAAAAAACTTAATTTTTATCTTGTATTGAATTTTTTATCGTTGGTAGCTGCGCTTTTTGTTTCGTATAAAGCAGCACTATTTTTCTTTTTATTTATTTTTGGAATTTGGTTGTATTCTCATAAACTCAAAAAATATCCTTTTATAGGAAATTTGGTTGCAGCCATTCTTGCTGTCGTCCCTCTTTTTGCTGTTTTTGTATACTATAAAAATTTCGACTTGGTTATTTTTGTTCATGCTACTTTTTTATTCATTATCATATCGATGCGAGAATTGGTTAAAGATTTAGAAAACCTTAAAGGAGATCTTTTACAAAACTACCACACAATCCCTGTTATTTATGGAAGTTTGGCTTCCAAAAAAATACTAACTTTTTTAAGTCTTCTGGCGTTGCTAACTACTTATTTGCTCATAGTTAAATTTGATATTGGTGCTATGGATTTTTATTTTTTAGGGAGTATAATAGCCCTTCTGATATTTGTTATTTTATTATGGAAATCAAACAAAAAACTACATTATTTGGTATTGCATAATATTCTAAAATTTATCGTCGTTATTGGAGTATTTTGTATTTTTTTAATCAATGCAAATAGGATTTCATTTTAATTTTTTAGTATTTTTATTTAATTAAAAATGATCATCGATAATTTATCATTTAGTATAGCTGTACCGCAGGTAAGTAAAATTCAAATTTAAAAAATGAAACACATAACTATTTTACTTGTACTTATAGGGACCTTTTCCCCGATTTTAGCCCAACAAACCATCAATGGATCTGTCATTCATGATGGGATTCAGCGAGATTATATACTATATATTCCGGCGATTTACGATGGCAGTGCAGATTTCCCCTTAGTTCTAAATTTTCATGGATTTGGGAGTAATGCAAACGAACAAATGTTTTACGGAGATTTTCGCGATATAGCTGATACAGAAGGATTTCTTTTGGTGCACCCTCAAGGAACTTCATTAAATGGAAGTCAATATTGGAATGTAGGATCTCCAGGGAGTAGTGGAAGTACAATAGATGATGTTGGTTTTACCGAAGCGTTAATTGATGAATTAGCAAATTTATATACCATAAATTTAGACAGAGTATATGCAACAGGAATGTCTAATGGTGGATTTATGAGTTTTTTATTGGCTTGTCAATTAAGTGAAAAAATCGCAGCCATTGCCTCTGTGACTGGCTCCATGACCCTTGACACCTATGATAATTGTAATGCCCAACACCCGACACCAATTCTGCAAATTCATGGTACAAGTGATAACATTGTGCCTTATAATGGTAACACTGGTT
>Ga0209374_1003468_pt1 | contig 12332 bp, 9 predicted proteins | sample SaaInlLV_DNA_10m_FD_184683 | JGI IMG/M metagenome (GOLD analysis project Ga0209374, IMG submission 184683) | Marine microbial communities from expanding oxygen minimum zones in the Saanich Inlet - SI075_LV_DNA_10m (SPAdes) (version 2) | ecosystem: Environmental > Aquatic > Marine > Unclassified ...
GGATTAATGAGTTTAAGAGAAGAGTATGGAGACACCCAACCTCTAAAAGGGGCTCGAATTGCCGGATGTTTGCACATGACGATTCAAACAGCTGTTTTAATAGAAACTCTACAAGTACTTGGAGCAGAAGTTACTTGGAGTTCTTGCAATATATTCTCTACTCAAGATCAGGCTGCAGCGGCAATAGCTGCAACGGGCACACCTGTTTATGCTTGGAAGGGTATGAATGAAGAAGAATTTGATTGGTGTATTGAGCAAACCTTATTTTTTGGGGAAGACAAAAAACCATTGAATATGATTTTAGATGATGGTGGAGATTTAACCAATATGGTCTTAGATAGATATCCAGAGTTGGCTGCAGGAATCAATGGTTTGTCAGAAGAAACTACTACTGGAGTTCACAGATTGTACGAACGTGTTAAAAACGGAACCTTACCAATGCCTGCCATTAATATCAACGATTCAGTTACAAAATCGAAATTTGACAATAAATACGGGTGTAAAGAATCTGCAGTAGATGCGATTCGAAGAGCAACGGATATTATGTTGGCAGGAAAACGAGTAACGGTTTGTGGATACGGTGATGTTGGAAAAGGAACAGCGGCCTCTTTTAAAGGAGCTGGTTCTATTGTAACCGTTACAGAAATTGATCCTATTTGTGCCTTGCAAGCAGCAATGGACGGTTTTGAAGTGAAGAAATTAGAGACGGTTGTTGCAAATTCGGACATTATCATAACAACGACTGGAAATAAAGGAATTGTTCGTGGAGAGCATTTTGAAGCAATGAAAGACAAAGTAATTGTTGCTAATATTGGTCATTTTGATAATGAAATTGATGTTCCTTATTTAAACGCAAACAGTGAAAAAGTGGAAATTAAACCTCAAGTAGATAAATACAATATCAATGGTAATGATATTATTTTATTAGCAGAGGGGCGTTTGGTGAATTTGGGTTGTGCAACCGGGCATCCTAGTTTTGTAATGTCGAATTCATTTACAAATCAAACCTTGGCTCAAATGGAACTTTGGAACAATGCGAAAGCATATGGGAACAAAGTGTATATGTTGCCAAAACATTTAGACGAAAAAGTAGCTTTTTTACACTTAGCAAAAATTGGTGTAGAACTAACAGAACTTCGTAAAGATCAAGCAGAATATATTGGGGTAACTCAAGCAGGTCCATACAAACCAGAACATTATAGGTATTAAATCTATCTATTTTCTGAATAGATAAATTTAATAATTAAAACTGAAAAACCCTTTCATTCATTTGTGAGGGTTTTTTATTTAAAAGAAAGCTTAACATTTACCCCAACCAGCCTTCTCTATCTAAACTTCTATATTGAATGGCTTCTGCAATATGTTCTGGCGAAATGTTGTCTTCATTAGCAAGGTCGCAAATGGTTCTAGAAACTTTTAAAATTCTGTCATAGGCTCTTGCAGAAAGGTTTAATTTCTCCATAGCTGTTTTTAATAACGACAAACTTTCTTTAGATAGTTTGCAAAACTCTCGAATTTGTTTTACACTCATTTGCGCATTGTAGTGTACGTTTTCGAACTCCGTAAATCTTGCCGACTGAAGCTCTCTTGCGGCAGTAACTCGTTTTCTAATGGTAATAGAAGATTCTCCCTTTCGCTCTTCAGATAGTTTTTCAAAAGGCACCGGAGTTACTTCTATGTGAATGTCAATACGGTCTAATAAAGGGCCAGAAACCTTACTTAAATAGCGTTGCATTTCTTGAGGAGAAGAGGTCATTGGTGAATTCGGGTCGTTAAAATATCCACTCGGACTCGGATTCATACTTGCCACCAACATAAAACTACACGGATAGGTAACGGTAAACTTTGCCCTTGAAATGGTTACATCTCTATCTTCTAAAGGCTGTCGCATTACTTCCAAAACATCTCTTTTAAATTCTGGCAACTCATCTAAAAACAAGACACCGTTGTGCGAAAGGGAAATTTCTCCTGGTCTTGGATATTGCCCCCCTCCAACTAGAGCTACGTTTGATATGGTATGATGCGGGCTTCGAAATGGACGTTGGTATAGCAATCCGTTATTTTTTGTATTTCCGACTACAGAATGAATTTTTGTGGTTTCCAAAGCTTCTTGAAGGGTCATTGGCGGTAAAATAGACGGAAGCCTTTTGGCCAACATAGTTTTACCAGATCCTGGAGGGCCAATGAGAATAATATTATGTCCGCCAGCAGCAGCAATTTCCATGCAACGTTTGATGGATTCTTGCCCTTTTACATCCGAAAAATCAAAGGTTGGAAAATCGATATTTTTATAAAATTCAGCTCTTGTGTCTACAATGGTAGGTTCAATTTTTTGATTGCCATTAAAATGATGGATGACTTCTAAAATATTGTCAACCCCTAAAACGGTTAAATTGTCAACAATTGCCGCTTCTTTGGCATTTTCTTTGGGAAGAATTAAATAGTTAAAACCTTCTTCACGAGCTTTGATAGCGATTGGTAATGCACCTCTTATGGGTTGTAAACTTCCGTCTAAAGAAAGCTCCCCCATAATTACGTATTCATTTATGTTTTCTGATTTTATTTGATTGGAAGCAGCGAGAATTCCTATAGCCAATGTTAAATCATAAGCAGCACCTTCTTTTCTAATATCGGCAGGCGCCATATTGATGATGATTTTCTTTCCGGGAAGCTTGAATTTATTATTGTTGAGTGCCGCAGAAATTCTGTACGAACTTTCCCGAACGGCATTGTCTGGTAGACCTACCAAGTGGTATCCAATTCCTTTGTCAATATTTACTTCAACTGTGATGGTGGTTGCATCAATCCCAAAGACTGCTGAACCATAGACTTTAACAAGCATTTTTCTTTAAATGTAAAGAAAATTTTTTAATTAAGTGAGGGTTGTCTAAAATTACAACGGCGCCATCTTGTGATATCATACTTTTGAATAAATCCTTTTAAAAGATTTTCATCTCGATAACTTTTATAGTCGTCGTAAATAAATTGGGAAGTTTTGTTAATCAAGTTGTCATCAGAGATTAGAAATCTGTGTTGCGCTATTTTTTTAGAAGAAACAGGAATAAATGTATACGTTGGTTTCGTATTGATACTTTTTTGGATAGGTGAATAAACTGTATTAAAATTCTTTAGCTTTAGGGAAGAGTAGGAATAAATACTAAGGGGCATGGTAATTAAATTCGTCTCATTTTGAGTTTGTGAAAAACAAAAATCACAAACAACTACCATAAGAAAAAGAAAATAATATTTTTTCATACTAAGTGAAGAGGTCTAAAATTAAAGACCTCTTTTGAGATGTAATTTAAGCAGAGTTTCTACTTGCGTTGATATTTCCAAACAGTGATCGCATGACCATTTTCTCATACAATTCAATTTCTTCAGAGCTCCCATTCGTTTTTTGAAGTTCTTGAATTTTCTTTAAAGCAAATTGTTGAATGGTTAACAGCGGGAGTACAATGTCTTCTCTCACTTCTATCGATGCTTTTCCTACAGGGAAGTTTTCCATCAATTCTTTGTGACCTGTAAGTTTTAGAAGTAGTCTTTTTGTAGTTTGATATTCTGTGTAAATTAATTTCCAAAACTCTCCAAACTCTGAGTCATCAGCCATGTAAGAAGTCAAACCAAAAAATGATTTTGTAAGACTCATCATACTGTTTTCTAGCAGTGTTCTAAAAAAATCTGAAGAATTATAAAACTCAATGATTTCATCAAATTTATTCGCGTCTTCGTATTTTTTAAGTGCAGTTCCAAGACCAAAAAAACCAGGAACATTTTGTTTTAATTGACTCCAACTTCCCACAAAAGGGATTGCTCTAAGAGCAGAAAAATCAAGGGTATCAGAATTAGAACGTTTGCTAGGTCTACTTCCGATATTTGTTTTTGCATAGTATTTTAACGTACTCATTTTTTCTAAATACGGTAAAAATTTAGGATGATTTTTGAAATCTACATAGGTTTGGTAACTAGTAGAGGCCATATCATTGATTAATTCTCTATGTTTATTATTTAACTGGTCTTTATTAAAAACTTCATTTTTAATACCAGAACTTAATAGTTGTTCTAAGTTAAATTGAGATGAATTTAGCGTACCAAAGTTAGAGCTAATTGTTTGTCCTTGAATTGTTAATTGAATTTCTTTGTCTTCTATTGTTGGTCCTAAAGAGGCATAAAATTGGTGTGTTTTTCCTCCTCCACGAGCTGGTGGTCCACCACGCCCGTCAAAGAATATCACTTCAATGTCAAATTCTTTTGAAACTTTAGTCAACGCTTCTTTTGCTTTAAAAATACCCCAGTTTGCCATTAAATAACCACCATCTTTTGTACCGTCAGAAAAACCAAGCATAATAGTTTGCTTATTTTTTCTTTTAGAGACGTGGTGTCTGTATGTTTGGTTAGAATACAAAGAACGCATAACATCTTCTGCATTTTCTAAATCTTCTACAGTTTCAAAAAGCGGAATGACATCTACGGGTAATTCATTTTCAAAACCACACAAATTTAACATTGCAAATGTTTCCATAACATTTAAAGCCGTTTGGTTGTTACTAATAATGTAACGATTTGCTCCGCGTTCTCCATTTCTGTGCTGAATTTCTTTTAAGGCATAAATAGATTCAATTGTTTTAACAGAAGTTTCATCTGTTAAAATTTCTGTATCAATATTCCCCTTTGTAATTGATAAAATATCAATTTGTTCTTGTTCAGAAAGCGTTAAATAATTTTTTGGAAAAGTGGTATCACCTACTTTGTGAAGATCTTTTACAATTTGGGTAAATGCTTGATGATGCACTCTACTATCTTGTCTAATATCTAAAGTTGCAAAATGGAATCCAAAAATCCTTACTTTATTAATTACGTCATTCAATTCTTCGACAAATAAGGATTGATGATTGTTTACAATAATTTCCCTAGCGGCATATAATTCTTTCAAAAGAATATTTTGAGAAAAATTAACCTTAGCATAACTTCTAACAACATGTTTGTACAATCTTTTTTCTACTCGAGCTAAGATCTCTTGAACACCATCAAAAGTAAAACGTCTTTTTAAACGTCTAATGTCTCTATAGTAACTTCTTAAAATAGTCTGACGAAGTCTTTCTGCCACATCTAATGTAATTTTTGTTGTTACAAAAGGGTTTCCATCTCTATCTCCACCTGGCCAAAAACCTAGATCAATAATTTCATTTTCTATGGGTTCACCATCATAAATGTGATGTTGAATATAATTATATATTTTAGGAACAGAATGATAAAATACATGCTCTAAATACCAAATTAAGCTCACCGCCTCATCAAAAGGAGTTGGTTTTTCTTTTTTATAGAAAGGTGTTTTCCCTAACTGAGCCAATAACTTTTTTATCAATAGCAAATCGTCATTTTGAATCGCTTTGTCTAAATCTGTAATAATTCCTAAAACGGATCCTGGATAAAATTGTGTTGGATGTGCCGTTAAGACAATACGTACTTTAAAGTCTTCTAGGTAGGCTTTTAGTTCGTTTTTTTTATTATTAAGTAATGCTGATTCTTTAGAATTTCTAAGCGTACCAAAACCATTCATATTATTTACAACAGGAAAAGCAGCATCTTCTACAGCATCGAATAAAACAACTTGTCGTTCAATGAATTGAATGAAACGGAAAAGCAAATCTACTTTTTGTTTTTCAGTCGGATTATCTTGGTATTTTTCAAAAAAATGATCAACAATTTCTGTAGGATTTTTTTCTAATTTAAATCCTTTTTTACAAACTTTATGTAACAAAGGTAATAAAACTCCTGTATCATCGATGGTATCAAAAGGGAGGGTGGTGAAAATACTATTGTAAATTTGATATTTAGATAGTACATTTTCATTAAATCTTTCTAACTTAGGTAAGTTGTTCATTTTGCTGTAATTTTTCGCAATAAAATTACAAAAAACAGAAATCATAAAAGCTACCTTTTTATCAATAATTCCTTAATTTTTTACGAAAACGATATAAATTTTAATTTTTTTTGTTGAAATGTTTATTTTTTGTTCTTGTTTGTTGATTTTGTTCTTTTTTAAACTCAAAGATTGTGGTGTAAAGAGATTTTAAAAAGCGAATTTGTTTGTGTAGTTATTTCAAAACGAGAATCTTCTCGATAGCCCACAACCCAGATAATATCATCATTGTTATTGCAAAGTAACCAAGTATTTAGTTTTTCGAAAAGCGAAAATTTTTCATCTTTAAAGTATTTGCTAAGTTTCTTTTTTCCGGTCATTCCTGAAGGATAGAAAAAATCACCATTTTGCCATCTTCTGAGTTGTAACGGGAACACACATTTTTCTTTATCAATAAAAATTGTTTCCTTATTTTTTCTGGATTTTTCTATAATATTTTCAATTTTTAAATGAATTGGTTGTGTAATTTCTAGTTCATTTTCTTGAATGAAAATTGTTTCGATATTATTGGGGAAGATATTTTTAAAAAGTACTAAAGACCCTCTGTCTTTTAGTAAAGTATGTGTTTTAGATAAAACCTGTTTTCCAGATTGAGCAGAGAGTAAATTGTAAACATCATTCCATTCAGTGAAATTATACGCTTTTAAAAGCTGATATAAATATGCTTTTGGATTGGATAATCTTTCAACTTTTTGAATGTTAATTGCAATCGTATTTTTATCTATAGTAAGAACTTCTGAGGCTACTTTTTTAATTCTATCTTCAAGGATATGCTGACTTTCTTTTAAATATTCTGCTGTCTTTGCAAAGGTATTTAACAAGCTAGGATTAATTTCTTTTAAAAAAGGAACAACTTTATGTCGAATTTTATTTCTAATATATTTTGTTTGGGCGTTGCTTTTATCCTCTCTCCATTCAATCTTATTTTCTTTGACGAAAGTTAAAATTTCTTTGCGTGAAAATCTTAAAAGCGGACGTACAATACGTCCATTAATTTCAGGGATCCCTGTCAATCCGTCTAAACCAGAACCTCGAGTTAAATTAATTAGAAAAGTTTCTAGATTGTCATCTGCATGATGTGCGGTTAAAACGTAATCAAAAGAATGTTCTTTTTCTAGTTTTTCAAACCAACTATAGCGCAAACTTCTAGCTGCTATTTGTGTGGATTGCTTATTTTCTTTCGCAAAGACCTCTGTGTTAAATTGTATTGTAAAAACAGGTATCTCTAATTTGTTTCCAAGTTTGTTTACAAAATCTTCATCTAAATCACTCTCTTTCCCGCGAAGATTAAAGTTGCAATGCGCTAATGAAATAGTAAAATCTAATTTTGATAGTAGATATGTTAAAGCCACTGAATCAATGCCTCCAGAAATCGCCACCAATAGTTTTTTACCCTTTAAAAAAGGAAGGTTACTATTAATGTGATTTGAGATTCTTTGAATCATTGTACCTCAAAAATACGTAAATTAAATTTTAGATTTTAACCAAACTCGAATCTCTTTTCTTAAAGAAACTTCTGGTTTTGGTAGTGGAATTGTTTTTCCGTAATTTTTACTTCTGTTAAATTTAGAAAATGTAATTTTTAGTTGTTTCCATTCTTCAGGATGTAGTTCCAAGAATAGAGTAAACATATTCTGTTCCGTTGGTTTTTCTTTTAGTTGATCAAGTGTATTTTGAAAAAGCTCTTCTTGATTTAAAATCATAATCTTTATGTTGTATTCAGCAAAACATATTCCATCGCTTTTGCTTTTAGTAGGCATTCTTCATATTCTTTTTCTGGAGTTGATTTCGCTGTAATTGCTCCTCCAACAGAATAAGAAACATATTTTCTCTCTTCGTTGTATAAAATACTTCTAATAATAACATTAAAATCAAAATTACCTTCGGGGGTAAAATAGCCTATCGTTCCAGAGAATACACTACGCTTAGTTTCTTCTAATTCTTCAATGATTTTCATTGCCGAAACTTTTGGTGCCCCCGTCATACTTCCCATTGGAAATGTGTCTTTAATAATGTCTACAACATGAGCATCTTCTTTAATCTCAGAAACAACAGTAGAAATTAACTGGTGTACTTGTTTAAAAGAATAGACTTTGCATAACTCTTCTACTTTTACAGACCCTTTTTTTGCTGTTCTAGATAAATCATTTCTAACCAAATCTACAATCATTACGTTTTCTGAACGTTCTTTTTCATCTCTCGATAAATCATAAGCAATTTGATCGTCATCAGCTTTACTAATAAACCGTTTTGCGGTTCCTTTTATCGGCTGTGAAATTACTTTTAAACCCTCTTTTTTGATATACCTTTCTGGTGAAGCAGATAATATATATTGGGTATCTAATTTTACAAACGCAGCAAACGGAGGTTTAGAAATTTGGTTGAGATGCTTGTATACTTCTATTGGGTTAATACGTATGTTTTCGGCATAAAACTCTTGGCAAAAATTAGCTTCGTAAATATCTCCCCGTTGAATATGTTCTAAAATTTTAGATACTTTGGCTTGATACTCCTCTTTGTGTAACCGATGCTTTATTTTGATATCGAAAGTAGATTTCTTTTTTAGATTCTTAAAATTTTCAATATCTTCAAGATCACTTTCAATCTCATCATCAACCATTTTTAAATAGTGAAATTCAACCGTATTTCCTTTGATGAAAATTAGTTTTTGTGGTTGAAAAAAGTACAAGTCAGCAAAATCTAAACCATCAAAATTGTTAGAAGAAAGTTGTTCTGTGTCATTTTTTACATCATAACTGATATACCCGAAGATATAATCTTTGGTACTACTTTGATATTCTTTTAGTTTTTCAAAAGCGTTGAAATAGTCGGTTTTAATAGATGTAAATTCTTCAATAGCCAAGGCATTGTCGAAGGAAGAATATTTTTTGTTGTGCTGATTAGAATCTAACCAAACAGCGGCTTCAAACTGCTGCGACCAATTGAGTAAATTCGATTTGAATTTATGAATATCAACAATGGTAAAGGATCGAATTGTTCTTTGCATATTTTTGTAAAAATACGAATTCTAGAGACAAAAAAAGCAACCTAATTAGGTTGCTTTTTAACTTTTATACTTGTTTTTATGCATTTAAAGGTTTTCCGTCCCAAGCTGCTTTTGCAGCTTCTTTTACGGCTTCTGAATACGTTGGATGGCCATGACAGATTCTTGCTAGATCTTCAGCAGACGCTCTAAATTCCATGGCAACTGCAACTTCCATAATTAAATCTGCTACCCGTGCTCCAACCATATGTACTCCTAAAATTTCATCTGTATTTTTATCAGCTAAAACTTTTACAAAACCGTCAATATCTCCACTTGCTCTTGATCGTCCTAGAGCTCTCATAGAAAATTTACCAGCTTTATAATCAATTTTGGCTTCTTTCAATTCGTCTTCAGTCTTACCAACCGCAGCAGCTTCTGGCCAAGTGTAAACAATACCAGGAATTAAATTATAATTGATATGAGGTTTTTCACCCGCGAGATATTCTGCTACAACAACACCTTCTTCTTCTGCTTTATGAGCTAACATTGCGCCTTTAACAACATCACCAATTGCATAAATGTTAGATATATTTGTTTGTAAATGGTCGTTTACAGAAACTTGACCACGTGCTGTTACTTCAACGCCAATTTTTTCTAATCCTAACCCTTCTGTATATGCTTTTCTTCCAACAGATACCAGGCAATAGTCTCCAGAAAATTCAATTTCCCGATCCTTTTTATCAGTGGCTTTTACAACAACGGTATTTCCATTTCTTTTTACAGAAGTTACTTTATGACTGGTTGCAAATTTAATACCTTGTTTTTTGAATACTTTTTGCAATTCTTTTGAAACATCAGTATCCATTCCCGGTACAATTTTGTCCATATATTCAATAACAGTAACATCTGCTCCCAAACGCTTATAAACAGCACCTAGTTCTAAACCAATAACACCTCCACCAATTACAATTAAATGTTTTGGTACTTCAGGTAGTTTTAGAGCTTCAGTAGAAGTGATAACACGTTCTTTGTCAAGAGATATAAAAGGCAATGTTGATGGTTTTGAACCTGTTGCAATAATGATATTCGTTCCTTCAAGGATTTCTTCAGTACCATCCTTTTTTGAAACTTTTACATGGGTAGCATCATGAAAAGAACCTAAGCCTTCAAATACATCAATCTTATTTTTATCCATTAGGTACTTAATTCCACCCGTTGTGGTTTCTACAACTTTCGCTTTTCTTTCAACCATTTTATTAAAATCGAAAGAGGGCTTTTCAACTGAAATTCCATGTTCTTCGAAGTGATGAACAGCATCGTAATAATGATGAGAAGAATCTAATAAAGCTTTAGAAGGAATACAACCTACATTTAAACATGTACCACCCAAAGTTGAATACTTTTCAACAATTGCTACCTTTTTACCTAATTGAGACGCTCTAACTGCAGAAATGTATCCTCCTGGGCCAGAACCAATTACTATAATATCGTATTTCATGAGTGCGTTTATTTTGTGTAACCTAGAACCTTACGGTTTAATTTTAAATTAATAATGCACAAAAATAGGTATATTTTCATAAAATAAAGTGATAATTTAGTAGATTTACTGGCGCGTATCTTTTTAAAATTCATCCAATGAAAACAAAAATAATAATAAAGTACTTTTTAGTATTCACTCTGATCGTTGCTCAGTTTTTCGGACCTGAAAAGAATGAAGGAGATTTAGTTTCTTTGGCTAGTTTTATTGCAGAAACAAACCCACCAGAAAATGTAAAAAATATTTTAGAAACTACCTGTTACGACTGTCATTCTAATAAAACGGTATATCCTTGGTATCACAATATTACGCCAGTAAATTTTTGGTTAGCAAGCCATGTTAAAGACGGCAAAAAGCATTTGAACTTTTCTAAATGGGACGAATACTCTTTAAAAAAGAAAGCGCATAAAATGGACGAATTGTACGAAGAGGTTGAAGAAGGAGAAATGCCTTTAGCATCTTATACATGGACGCACTCTGAAGCGAATTTAACACAAGAGCAAGTTGATGCAGTAGTGGCATGGGGTAAAAAGGCACAAGCTGACTACAAGCTACAAATGAATTTAGAATAATTGATTGAACAACAAGTTTTAATTATTGGATATGTTTGGGTAGAACCCAATTCCTCTGCTGCAGGAAGTAGAATGTTGCAAATTATTGAGCAGTTTTTAAAACAACACTGGAAAGTAACCTTTGTTTCTCCAGCTCAAAAGAGTGACAAAGCAACAAGTCTCACTTCTATTGGAGTTGATGAAATTTCAATACAATTAAATCATACTTCTTTTGATGATTTCATAAAAGAGTTACAACCAACGATCGTTCTATTTGACCGTTTCATGATGGAAGAACAATTTGGATGGCGGGTTGCAGAAAATTGTCCAAATGCACTTCGAATTTTAGATACTGAAGATTTACATTTTTTACGTAAAATAAGACATCAACAATTAAAAAAAGGACAAAAATTTTCAACGGAAGCGTTGTTGAAATCTGAGGATACAAAAAGAGAAATTGCATCAATATTGAGATGCGATTTATCTTTAATCATTTCAACTTTTGAAATGGATTTATTAAAAAACGTTTTTAATATTGACGATAGAATCTTATATTATTTGCCTTTTTTAATAGATAAAATTCATGAACATCAAATTAAAAAGTGGTCTCCTTTTCAAGAAAGAAATCATTTTGTATTTGTTGGCAATTTTTTTCATAAGCCAAATGTTGATGCTGTTATTACCCTAAAAAAAGAGGTTTGGACCAAAATTAGAGAAATACTTCCTAAAGTAGAAATTCATATTTATGGTGCTTATATTACGCCCCAAGTTCAACAATTACACAATAAAAAAGAAGGTTTTATTATCAAAGGTTTTGTAGAAGATGCACAAGAAGTAGTGAAAAAGGCAAAAGTAGTTTTAGCACCGTTACGTTTTGGGGCAGGTATAAAAGGGAAACTAACGGAAGCTATGGTTTGTGGCACACCAAGTGTAACCACTGAAATCGGAGCAGAAGGAATGTGTGGTAATTTTCCTTGGAACGGTTTTGTTGAAGATAACTTTTCTGACTTTGCATTGATGTCAGCTGAATTGTATAGCAATAAATCAACTTGGGAAAAAGCACAAAAAAATGGCATAAATATTATCAATTATATTTACAATAAAGAGCAATTGAGTGCTCCTTTTATCACTCAAATTTATAAAACCCAAGATACTTTAAACAAACATAGAACTCATAATTTTTTAGGTGCTTTATTACAACATCAAACTTTATATGCTACGAAATACTTGAGTAAATGGATTGCAGAGAAGAACAAAGATATTTGTTAGTTTATCTATTAATTTAAAAGAAAAATAGCAACTAAGTTCTTTACAGAACACTTTCTCAGGTATTGTTTC
>Ga0209374_1003474_pt1 | contig 12327 bp, 12 predicted proteins | sample SaaInlLV_DNA_10m_FD_184683 | JGI IMG/M metagenome (GOLD analysis project Ga0209374, IMG submission 184683) | Marine microbial communities from expanding oxygen minimum zones in the Saanich Inlet - SI075_LV_DNA_10m (SPAdes) (version 2) | ecosystem: Environmental > Aquatic > Marine > Unclassified ...
CCTTCCGGGAGCTTTGATGCGGTCACGATTAGTTTTGGTCTGCGCAATGTCCACAATCCTCAGCTAGCGCTGGGTGAAATGTATCGGGTGCTTAAACCGGGTGGCCGCATTGTGATCTGTGAATTTTCGCACCCGCCAGCACCGCTGTTGCAGGCGGGATATCAGGGGTATCTCAAATACGTGATGCCTGCGGTGACAGCGCTGTCAAGCTCCCATCGCGAGGCCTATCGCTATTTGATGGAATCCATCAATGACTGGCCCGATCAGTCAGTGTTGTCTCAGTGGATGAGAACCGCAGGGTTTACTCGGGTTGCATACCGTAACCTAACGGGAGGCATTGTTGCCCTGCACCGAGCTCGAAGTCCTGAAGATTCGAAGGTGCGTGAATCGGTGGGCAAGAGACGCCAACGCCCGGCGTCACCCTCCACATCCTCAGTCCCCATTCCGATTCAGGAATAATCCCAAACCTCGATACCAAGGACCCTCGTGAATCCCACCTCCCGAACGGCCAGCACCCAGGCCGGGGGCAGAGGCGCCTCCTTTCTCACCGGCGGCTCGCTACTGTTTGCCTCTAAAGAGGAAAAGGCTTTGGCGGGGGCTCTTGACCAGGGCCTGGTGGACGTGGAATCTGGTTTAGAGCGTGAACTCAAGTTTTCTGAAGATATCGCTGATGCGGTGGCCCGTTATCTGTTCTCGGCGGGAGGCAAAAGGGTTCGCCCCCTTTTGACCTTGCTCACGTCCCAGTGGGGTGAGGGAATTAATGAACGCGTGATTAGAGCTGCTCAAGTCATCGAGCTGACCCATCTCGCAACCCTCTATCACGATGACGTGATGGATGAAGCGGCTCAACGCCGAGGCGTCGATGCCACCCAAACAGTCTGGGGTAACTCGGTCGCCATTTTGGCGGGAGATTTGTTATTTGCCAGAGCGGGAAGTTTGGTTGCTTCTCAGGGTCAACAAGCCATCACCCTTCAGGCCGCTACTTTTGAGCGTTTGTGTTTAGGCCAAATGCGAGAAACCGTAGGCCCGAAAGAGGGCCAAGACCCCATCGAGCACTATCTGAGCGTGCTCTCCGATAAGACGGGTTCGTTGATCGCGCTGTCTGCAGAAATGGGCATTCGCATGTCGGGAGGCTCCGAAGATCTCGTTCCCCCCCTTCGCCGTTTTGGGGAAAAGGTAGGAATTGCTTTTCAGCTGGTCGATGACGTAATTGACCTTTCTGACCGCGGTGCTGGCACCGGCAAGCCACCGGGGACTGATGTGAGACGCGGAGTCACCACGCTGCCGATGTTGTATTTGGAACAGCGCGCCAGTAGCGATGCCGAAGCTGCTGAGCTTTTAGGAAGGCTCCACCTGGGCACTCAAGGGGAGGCAACGGAGGAGCAATTCCACCAGGCCATTCAGGATCTGCGCGAGCACGACGTCACAGCGGCGACCATGGCCAAAGCCCGGGATATGGCTGATGATGCCATTGCGGAGTTATCTCCAGTGCCAGCGGGCATCGTGAGAGATGCTTTGACACGATTTGCCCATCAGATTGTGGAGCGAAGCTACTAACATTGTGCTCTTGCACTACAGCATAAAAAAAGGATTGTCATTTCTATGTCTACCTTGCGCTTAGCCATTGTCGGCGCCGGCCCTGCCGGAATTTATGCCGCCGATATCTTGCTCAAGCACGAGCGGTCCTTTGATGTCTCCATTGACCTTTTCGAGCGTCTTCCCGCTCCCTATGGGCTCGTTCGATACGGGGTGGCACCTGATCACCCACGTATTAAAGGAATTGTCACGGCCCTGCGTGAGGTGCTGGATACCGGGCAGATCAGGCTTTTTGGCAACGTCACCTATGGCGAAGACATCACTCTCGAAGATCTGAAGAAGCACTATCACGCGGTGATTTTCTCGACTGGTGCGATTTCGGATCAGGAGTTGGATTTGCCCGGGGTCACTCTCCAGGGCAGTTATGGGGCGGCAGATTTTGTCTCCTGGTATGACGGACACCCTGATGTTCCTCGCTCCTGGCCCTTGGAGGCCAAGAGTGTTGCCGTGATCGGAAACGGCAATGTGGCCTTGGATGTGGCTCGGATGCTGGCGAAGCACCCCCAGGACTTGGAGCCCACTGAAGTACCCGACAACGTATTACAGGGATTGGAATCCTCACCGGCAAGCGATATCCATGTCTTTGGCCGCCGAGGACCCATGCAGGTTAAATTCACCCCCTTAGAACTGCGGGAACTGGGCGAGATGCGTGATGTTGATGTCATCATCCACGAGGAAGATTTTGCCCTCGATGAAGCATCGCAGCGCGCTATCGAATCCAATAAGCAACTCTTTGTGATTAATAAAATCTTCACTCAGTGGCGCGAGCGCGAAGCTGGAACCGCGTCCAGGCGCTTGCACCTGCATTTCTATGCCAAACCGCTGGAGATTACCGGCACGGATGCCGTTGAGGGTTTCCGATATGAGCGCACCGTACCCGATGGCGCGGGCGGGGTTCGAGGCACCGGGGAAATTCGAAACATTGAGGTCCAGGCGGTCTATCGCGCCATTGGGTATTTCGGCACACCCCTTCCCGAGATTCCCTTCGATAGCAAACATGGTGTGATTCCCAATCACGAAGGCCAGGTGATGCGCGATGACAACACCGTGATGCCCGGTGTGTATGCCACGGGGTGGATCAAACGCGGCCCGGTGGGGCTGATTGGTCACACGAAGAGCGACGCGATGGAAACGATTCAACACCTGGTCAAAGATCAAGCTTCGTGGTGGAGCCCGTCACAGCCAAGTGAGGACAGTGTGGTGGAGCTCTTGAAGTCTCGGGGAGTGGCCTATACCAACCTCGAGGGTTGGCATCGACTCGACGCGAAAGAGCTTGAATTGGGCGCTGCGCGGGGACGAGAGCGACTCAAAGTGGTCCCCCGGGAAGACATGCTCGAAGTGTCCTTAGGGGACTCTCACTGAACGGTGGCCGTCAGGCGAGCAAGCCCCTCCACGAATCGTGAGTACCAGGGCCTAGCGCGCCACGCGTCAAGGCTGAGTTCGATGCTCTGGGCCATATAGGTGGAGCTGAGGTCCTCCAGCTCTTTGACCACGGGAGGGCTGGCTAGGAGGACCGACACCTCCAGGTTCAAGCTAAACGAGCGCATATCGATGTTGGAGGATCCCAACACACTGATCGCGTCATCCACGATGATGAACTTGGAATGCAAGATCGTCGGGGCTTGATAGAGCCAAATTTTTACTCCCGATTGCAGCAATTCGTCGTAATAGGAGCGTTGCGCATAGAACACAAGGTGCTGGTCGGCAATTTCGGAGACCATCAAATGCACTTCCACGCCACGCTCGGCAGCGGTAGTGATGGCATAGCGCATGGATTCATCGGGCACGAAGTAGGGGCTAGAAAGGATCAATCGGGAGCGCGCTCCATAGACCAGGCTGTTGAATAACCGCAGGTTATTCTCGCCTTCGAAGGCGGGGCCACTGGGGACGACCTGGGCCCAGGTTTTGTCAGGGCCCACCCTCGTGACCTTGTCTGGTGAAGGTGTGTTGAGTAGCTCCCCGGTTTCTTGATACCAATCGGAGACGAAAAGAGCTTCTAAGCCATCGGCGAGAGGTCCCTCTGCTCGCATCATCACATCCAGCCAGTGCAGACCACGTCGGTGATGGCGGGGATTGCGATAACCCGGCTCGATGATGTTTTGAGACCCGGTATACGCGATGAGGGAATCCACAATCAAGAGTTTGCGATGGTTACGCAGGTCGGGGCGCTGATAGATGCCTCGCCACGGTTGCAGGGGAAGCATTGCCCGGTGTTGTGCACCAATGCGATCTAAGGTGGCGAGCAGGTTTCGATACCCAGAAATACGGGCGCTGGCCAATTGGTCATAGAGCACTCGAACGGTGACCCCTCGCGCTACGGCACGCTCCAGGGCGTCAAAAAAGCCCTTCGTGGCCTCGTCCACGCTCATGATGTAAAACTCGACGTGGACGGTGTCTCGTGCGCTATCAATGGCCTTGGCCATGGCAGTAAGGCTCTGGTGGTAGTCCGGCAAGAAATCGACAGTATTTCCCGCCACCATCGGCATCGCACCCAATCGTTCGTTCATCCGAACTGTCTGGGCTAGCCACCGGGGAAATTCGGGTGATTCGTTGATATCTGATTCTGTGACGATGATGCCGCGGGCCAGCATCGTCGAGCGCGCGCGAAGGTGGGCATTGATGGCGCGTTGGTTCTCACGTCGTTTTTTGGGCAGCCGCCGAGAGCCAAATGCCACAAAGGCTAGAAAGCCAAAGTAGGGGATGAAGAAAATGGCCAACAGCCAGGCCATCGCGGTTTGAGGTCGGCGATTACGGGGAACAATGACCAGGGCAATCACCCGAAAGGCAATGTCTACTGCGAGTGCGAGGGTGACCCACCAGGTGCTCGTTTCGCCCACCGGATTAGTCCATTAGCGGTAATTAACGAATTGGACATCGATTTCGAGATCGGCCCCTGTGACCAGGGAGATGACCTGTTGAAGATCATCGCGGCTCTTGGAGCTCACCCTGACTTCATCCCCTTGAATGGTGGCTTTGACTGACTTGGGGCCCTCAGCTCGAATCAGGGCGGTAATCTTCTTGCCGTTTTCGGCAGAGATTCCCATTTTGAGCGAACCGGTAATGCGATAAACCTTTCCGCTGGCGGCAGGCTCTGAGGTGTCCAGGCTTTTGAGGGAAATACCGCGTTTGACCAGTTTTGATTGCAAGACGTCGAGAACCGCTTTCACGCGCTCTTCGGTGTTTGCCTCCAGTGTAATTCCCGAGGACGTATTTTCTATCCGAGCGTCCACGCCCTTGAAGTCGTAGCGCTGGGTGAGTTCTTTATGGGTTTGATTGACCGCATTCTCTAATTCCATGGGGTCGATTTTGCTCACGATGTCAAAGGTGGAATCTGCCATTTCACCATGGTAGCTAGAAAGCCGCGTGGTCACTGTAGCTGATGGCACCAGGCCCTGGAGAAAACCGATATCCTTGGAGGCGCGCACCCGATTGGTGAATACACCGGTCGGGAGCGCATGGCGAGTTACCCAAGCGGCCAAAGGGATCTGACTGTAAATCAGCTGGCTCAGCCTTCGGGGGTTCGAATCCCTCACTCGCCACATATGTCCCACACTCTGGTGCAGGTCGCGACACAGCTCGCCCGCGAAGCGGGGGAGCTTGTTGTGGCAGCCAGAACCGGTCACGTCGAAGTGGCAAAGACCAAATCGAGCACGGTCGACGTCGTTACCGCGGTGGATCAAGAATCAGAAGAGCTCCTTTTTTCCCGGTTGGCTACGCTTCGCCCCGGTGATGGTTTCCTCGGCGAAGAAGGAAAATCGCGAGAGTCCACGACGGGGATTACCTGGGTGGTCGATCCCATTGATGGGACCGTGAACTTTCTCTACAACATCCCCCATTACGCGGTCAGTATTGCTGCCGTGACCGGGGAGCCGCAACCCGGTTCGTGGTCTGTGGAGGCGGGGGCTATTTTTAACCCCGCCACCGGCGAGATGTTTAGTGCCTCCAAAGGTGAGGGAGCTTTTCTGGGAGAGCGCCGCTTGCGCATCGCCGAGCCCCCCGCGCTTGATTTAGCACTCCTGGCGACTGGTTTTGCCTATTCCTCTGCGATGCGCAGCGAACAGGCGCGCGTGATGGCGCACTTGATTCCCGAAGTGCGTGATATCCGCCGATTTGGCACTGCGTCGCTGGACTTGGCCGCTGTCGCCGCGGGCCGAGTCGATGTCTATTACGAACGCACCCTGATGCCGTGGGATCATGCGGCAGGAGAAATTTTGGTCACCGAAGCCGGTGGAGTTATCGAAGGTTTCGAAGGTCTAGCCCCGGGTCGTGAAGGCCTTTTTGCGGGCCACCCGGACATTGTTTCCCAGCTGAAGGCAAGGATTATCGAGCTGAAGGGTGACACACTACTTTCTAGTGTTCCCGGATGGGGATTGAGCTGAGCTCTTTAGGTCGGCTAAGTTAGGCGAGTCGCGGGGGTGCAATTCCTGCGCGCGAAAAAATCAGAATGTGGTGATGACGGAGTTCTACTCGGGCAGTGATGTCGCCGAGAGCTCCTGGTGCGGAGGTGAGTGAATGAGTGAGGACGCGTCCTCCCCCAAGCCTCCGCTGACCAGGCGGGAGCTCAAAGAGCGTGAGCGCCAACGCGCTACCGAGCGCCCCGAATCAGCGGACTCTTCGCCAATCGCTACATCCAAGCCACCTCGATCGACTAGCCCCGCACAAGAAAAACTTCCGGCGCTGGCACCGACTGCTGCCCCGAAAGCTGTTCCCGTAAGTTCCCCTGTGACAAAGCCCAGTGCCGGGCGTCGGGTGCTGAGTTGGGGAACCATCATTGCTACCGGCCTTTTGTTCGTCGGCGTCTCGCTTCCTGTCAACGTTTTCTATGGCTCCAGTGACATCAACCCAGCCATCGTGCTCGAGGGTGAGAACGGTGAAGGCTCCTCGGGCGCACAATCGTTCACGGTGGCAAGCTCTCAAGCGATTCAAGTGGGTGTGCAGCGTGAATCCTGGAGTGTGACGTCCTTTGCCGAAGTCTTGAGAGCCCAGTATGGAAGTAGAAACTTTTCTTACTCCACCAGCGGCATTGGCTCTATTAGGTGGCCCTTCCCTACCGCAGTTCCCATTAGCTCGGGTTACGGTGACCGCGTTGCCCCGTGTCGTTATTGCTCCAGTAATCACCGCGGTCTTGATTTCATTCCGGGCAATGGCTCGCCCATCTTCGCCATTGCTGATGGTGTGGTCACCGCTTCGGAATATGGTGGCGGGTATGGGCAATACGCCTACATCGAGCACGAAATTAATGGTCAGACCGTGCTCTCGGTCTATGCCCACATGCAGCGAAATAGTAGCCCCCTGCAGGTGGGGGATTCCATACGAGCCGGAGACTTTATTGGTTTAGTGGGAAACACCGGTATTTCTACTGGTCCCCATTTGCATTTCGAGATACGCATCGAAGGGGAATACGTCAACCCCTTCACCTGGCTTAAAGCCAACGCTTTCTAGCTAGGGAGTTTGACCCACGCGGTCGTATCTGGCCCTAGAAGATTGTCGCTCAGCTCGCCACTGGAGACCAGGATGTCGCCCTCGGGTAGCGCTACATCGCCATCCCCCGCATTTGCGATAATCGCCACTCCATTGTTGACAAAGGCAACGACAGAATCTGGGTAGCCAGTCAACCATTCCAGGGATCCGGTGCCCAAGGCGTGCTTCGAGCGAAGCTCGATCACGCTGCGATAGAGCTCCAGGGTCGAACCAGCAACACCGACTTGCTGTGATCTGGCAAGCGAGGAAAAGGTGTCTGGCTGAGGAAGCCATGTTTTCCCCGTGTCATTGAATCCAAAGGCAGGGGCGTTGCTTTCCCAGGGAATCGGGACCCGGCACCCATCTCGCCCGTAGCGCTCGCCTGAGGTTCTGAAAAAAGTAGGGTCTTGCCGCATCTCATCGGGAATGTCGATAACTTCAGGAAGACCGAGCTCTTCGCCCTGATACAAATAGGCGCTGCCGGGCAAAGCCAGCATCAGCGCACTGGCAGCGCGTGCGCGGGCAAGACCCAGGCCAGCATCAGGTTTGTTGGGTGATAGCGGGCCAATCCCGGTGGGTTGACCTTCAGATTGGTATTCAAGACCCATGCGACTTGCGTGGCGAACAACGTCATGGTTGGACAACACCCAGGTGCTGGGCCCGCCCACGCCTCCGAAGGCACTCAGGGACTCGTTGATGACGTTGCGTAAATCGGTAGCGTCCCAGGCTGTCGCGAGATAGCCGAAATTGAAGGCCTGGTGCATTTCGTCTTCCCGGACGTACCAGGCCATCTTCTCCAGGGGGAGGACCCACGCCTCTGCGCACATCATCCGATCGGGCCCATAGCCTTCGAGGACCTTGTGCCAATCGCGATACACCTCGTGGACGCCGTCTTGATCCCAGAAGGGTCCTCGGTTTCCGAGTGGCGCTTCTTTCGCATAGGCATTATCCGGCAGGCCTTGTTCTTTGATAAGCCCATGGGCGACATCGACGCGGAAACCATCTACTCCTCGATCGAGCCAGAAACGGAGCACTCCTCTAAACATCTCCCACACTTCGGGGTTCTCCCAATTGAAGTCAGGTTGTGAGGAGTCAAAAAGGTGCAAATACCATTGGCCGGGTGTGCCCTCGGATTCGATCACCCGGGTCCATGCAGGGCCACCAAACACTGATTCCCAATTGTTTGGGGGTAGCTCGCCGGAGTCACCTTTGCCCTCGTGGAACATGTATCGAGCGCGTTGGGGTGAACCAGGCTCACTCGCAAGGGCCTCCTGGAACCACTCGTGCTGATCTGAAGAGTGGTTAGGAACAATGTCGACAATGATGCGAAGGCCCAAATCGTGGGCGGTGTCGATTAATTTCTCAGCGTCAGCCAGAGTTCCAAAGACAGGGTCCACATCGCAATAATTCGCCACGTCGTAGCCAGCGTCTTTCTGAGGCGATGTGTAGAAAGGCGAAAGCCAGATGGCATCAATGCCGAGGGCCGCAATGTCTGGCAGACGGTGAATTATGCCGGGTAAATCGCCAATTCCATCCCCATTGCCATCGGCAAAAGACCGAGGGTACACCTGATAGATAACGGCGTGACGCCACCAGTCAGCAGGCGAATTAACGAGTGAATGGGGCGCAGACATGGGTATAACCCTAATCGGATTTTAACTTTAAGCAACCGGTTGCGCTCGGAGGGGTAATGAGGCCGAACCGTTTGCTGGTGAGCCCGCTGAGGTGCTAACCTCGGGGCTTGGTCCTGCCACTGGTGGGCCTGCCCCGATAGCTCAGTGGTAGAGCACTTCCATGGTAAGGAAGGGGTCGTCAGTTCAAACCTGACTCGGGGCTCGGATGATGATCATCCACTTGCGGCGGGGTAGCTCAGCTGGTCAGAGCGCACGGCTCATAATCGTGAGGTCGCGGGTTCGAGCCCCGCCCCCGCTACGCGAGTTGCGATACACTCGTTTTTCCAAGCACCTCTAGCTCAATTGGCAGAGCAACTGACTCTTAATCAGTGGGTTCCGGGTTCAAGTCCCGGGGGGTGTACCAGTAAGCCCCCTCTAGTGATCGAGACCTAGCTTCTTCCGAAGGCCTGCAACATGGCCAGTTGCTTTGACGTTGTAGAGGGCGTGTTCTAGGTTGCCTGACTCGTCCACGACAAAGGTCGATCTCAAGACACCGTTGACGGTTTCTCCATACATTGACTTCTCGCCAAAGGCCCCGTAGGCGTGATGAACAGTGAGGTCTTTATCGCTCAGGAGAGGGAACGCCAAGTTCTCGTTGGTGGCAAATTTCTGCAGAGCCGGAAGGTCATCTTTGGAGACTCCCAGGACGACGTAGCCAGCGGAGGTCAGTGAGGCCATGTTGTCGCGGAAGTCACATGCCTGTGTGGTGCACCCGGGGGTACTCGCCGCGGGATAAAAGTAGATGATGACCTTTGTGCCTGTGAAGTCAGACAAGGACACCGTGTTGCCGTCCTTGTCGCTCAAGGAAAAAGCGGGGGCTTTGTTGCCGGCTTCCAAAACAACCTTGGACATGTTTCCTCCATTGTGTGTGTTTCTCTTGGTCAAACTTTAGAGTGCTTTGCACTGGGAAACCTCTCAGATAAGGAGTGGTTGCGGATGGTGGGCCTCACAGTAGGGCGCAATTCCCTGTCGCCTGGGTCAGTGGTCTCGTTTAGGGTGATTAATCGACACGCCGAGACCACAACATATGGGGTAATGACAGGATTGTTATTACCGGTATATAGTGGTGGTCCGGCATAAAGCGTCGGAGCAAAGTTAAGGAGGCCACCATGAATGAAGATAACGTTGGAGGCTACGCAGTACCGGTAGATCCCATGGATCTGCTCCAGTGCGACAGCTGCCAGTAAATACATGAGCTTGTAAAAACCCCTGACCACCATGTTGCGTGGGCGGGGGTTTTTCATTGCCAAGAGTGGGTAGGGGACAGTTGTGCGCACGATAACGAGCAGACGCCCGGGGCTTTCCTCCGAGGCTGAAGTACTCGATCGTGTCCATCGCACCCTCGGTCCCGTTGATGTAGTCGAAGATCGCTCCCCCAGGCCGAACACCGGTCGCTTGGTGCGAATCGCTACGAGGTCTGGTGACACCTGTTTTGTGAAGTGGTATCGAGATGCCCCTGATTACCAAAGGGAAGTGACAGCCCTCACGACGTATACCCCGGCATTGGGATCGGATGCGCCAAAGTTAATTGATAGCGACGGGGCGCTTCAGATGGTCCTCATTTCTGAGGTGGCTGGCGAAGCTGCGTCATTGAGCGAATCAGCATGGGACCCCTTGGTCCACTATCGCGCCGGCGCACTCATTCGGACCCTTCACGAATCAGCTCCTCCGGTGATTTCGGACCAATTCGCTAGGCAATGTGCAGCGAGATTTGAAGAAGCCGCTTTTCGGCTCGAGCAGGTGGTGGATTCAGCTCTGTTATCCGAAGCGAGAGTCGTGATTGCCCGAGCGATGGATATTCATCAGGTCAGTCTTGTTCCCACTCACCGCGACAATCATCCCGGAAATTGGATGGTTGATTCCGGAGGGCATGTCCGGTTGATCGATTTTGGGATGAGTGAATACGACCCATGGATTGTTGATGCTTTCGCGCTGGAGCACGATTATTGGCGTATTGATCCAAGTCTGAAGGTGGCCTTTTTAAGTGGTTATGACCGTGAGATGAGCCACGACGATGAGTCGCTGCTTCGCGCCCACCACGCCGTTATCGCCCTCCAGACCATGGCGAAGGTTCACTTATCCGCCGCATCCAAATCGGACAAGGTGCGCGCCAGGGACATGTTTGATCGCCTCGTCGGGTCCACACTCTTCTAAGGGTGCTCAATAGACTAAAACCATGAGCGTCAATCCCGACCTGGTCAATCTGGTCTTTGAGCCGACTCCGTCATATGTAGTCGGAAGAGAAAAAGTGCGCGAGTTCGCTCGTGCAGTGATGGCTTTCGACCCGCTGCATCACCACGTGAGTTATGCGCGCAACCTAGGCTTTGCAGATGTTGTAGCCCCACCCACGTTTCCCGTGGTGATCCAAGAAGCAACCCTTCACCAGCTGCTAGCCCACCCCGAAGCCACTATCGATTTTTCTCGGGTGGTCCACGGTGATCAAAAGTTTGATTATCAACGTCTCGTTGTGGCAGGAGATGAGTTGGTGGGTCAGCTCACCGTGACCAAAGTTCAAAGCCTTGGTGGGCACTCGATGGTCACCTCCGAAACAGCAATGTCGACCCTGGAGGGCGAGCTTGTCGTGACAGCAGTGTCGACGCTTGTGGTTCGAGCTGGGGAGGACGCGGCATGAGTGGTACGCCCTGGTCAACATTCTCCGTTGGTGATGAAGTAGCCAACGAAACTATTTACCTCACGCGGGAGTCACTGGTGCGCTACGCGGGTGCGTCGGGGGACTTTAATCCGATTCACTACCGCGATGATGTCGCCCAATCTGTTGGTTTAGACGGGGTGTTGGCTCACGGCATGCTGACCATGGGTCTAGCGATTGCCCCCGTCACGTCCTGGCTGGCAGGAAAAGCTATGGTGACCAGCTATCAAGTTCGCTTCACCAAACCCTTATATGTCCCTGTCACCGGTTCTGCAGGTGTGACCGTGTCGGTGACCCTGCACAGCCTTGGCGAAGCACCGGAGGAATCTGCCACGCTGGCGCTTCGGGTGACCAACGACGAGGGAGCGACAGTACTGGGCAAGGCGATTGCTGTGGTGTCTACGCTGTGATCAGTTTTGCGGACCTGACCACGATGCGTGTGGGGGGACCGATTAGTGATTATCACCACTTCACCACCACAAGTTCCCTTGTCGTGGGGGCGCAAGAGATTTGGCGCTCCGGCAAGGACTGGATGGCCATTGGTGGTGGGTCCAATCTGGTCGTCAGCGATGAGCCTTCCGAGGTCGCGGTAATCCACGTAGCCACGCGGGGGGTAACCGTGAAAAAGGCGCGTGGCCACACCGTGACAATTCACGCTGAAGCGGGCGAAGACTGGGATGGCTTTGTTGCTCACACCTTGGCTCAGGGTGTGAGGGGTTTGGAGACACTGAGTGGAATACCGGGAAGTGTGGGGGCATCCATTGTGCAAAATGTGGGGGCCTATGGAGCAGAGATTTCTGAGACTGTCGTTTCTATTGATTTTTTGGAATACCCCTCGGGTGAGCGCATCACGATTCCCGCTAAAGAACTTGGATTGGGACTTCGCACCAGCGCCCTCAAAACGGGTGTGCTTCGCGGCATTGTGTTGGGGGTCACATTTGCCCTAGA
>Ga0209374_1003486_pt1 | contig 12296 bp, 10 predicted proteins | sample SaaInlLV_DNA_10m_FD_184683 | JGI IMG/M metagenome (GOLD analysis project Ga0209374, IMG submission 184683) | Marine microbial communities from expanding oxygen minimum zones in the Saanich Inlet - SI075_LV_DNA_10m (SPAdes) (version 2) | ecosystem: Environmental > Aquatic > Marine > Unclassified ...
CTGTTGTTTCCTAATTTAAAAGTTAGCCCTCCTCTAATTATCAGTCCTTTATCCAATTGTTCACCTAAAGCATAACCCGAAGATTTATACCCTGATTGTAATGTTAAACCAAATATATGCTTTTCCGAAATAATGTCGTAATTGAGAGTAGTTACTAGTTGACCACCTAATCCTTCAGATTGATGACCCTCTCCATTGATGTAATAATCGATAGTCGGTTGCTGCCAGATCTGCCCGGATAGATTAAATGAAAGCCTTTTTTTTACTTGTAAGTTCCAGGCATTTAAACTCACTCTCCATGATGGAGCGAAGGTTCCATCTGAATGACTAACATTTAACTGTAGCAGTTTTGAGTCCAGTTTAAAATAATTTTGGTAAACAAGTTCTGGTCCATAAGGTGTGTATTCAAATCTAAATCTTGGTAGATATTTTAGGCGAGGAGATAAGCCTATCATTTTCACAGCACATGAATGTCTACCCTTAATTAAGTAATCGAAGAATAAAGATTTAAAAGCGTAAAAGTTTATAGGATCAGTTAGCATGCCTATTAAACTATAAGTTTTCATCTTTTCCCTTGTCAGCTTTTCTGCACCATAAAAAGTATTAATCAAATTTCTATAAGCATTGGGGTCGCCCCATGGGTTAGTAACAAAAGCTGTGTAACCGGGCATATCATTACTGCCATATAGATATGGAAAACTGAAATTATGACTAAATCTACCTTCTAAAATTGCATTCTTTCTTAAAATATCGGAGAATACAAGATTGGCTTCTGAGCCACCGAATTTTACCGCTAATTGTTGTTGAGGGGTTTCGTTAGGGCTAATGTTATAAGAGATGTAAGAAAAATCGCTGCCAGGGAATGGAGGTGGTAAGTTGTAAACGATTTCTGTAATTTCTCCTTCTGCTTCAATCATTCTATACCCGTGTCCGAAACGCTCATGGTTCATGGTCATCACAAAATCTGTGAACAAATAGTTAACGAAAAAAAACTTGGCAAATCGATAAATTGGATTTATCACATAACGGCTTTTTCTTTCTTTAATAAGACTTTTTGGGATCACTAGTGAGTCTCCATAGTCAAATAAATGAAAGCCTGCATTAATATTTTCCCCAGCAAAGTTCATTCCGAGCTTTTGCTCATATATTAGGTTAAACCTTGATTGGGAATACAATTGGTTGAAGCATCCAAAGACTGAAATTAATAGTATGAAGATTATTTTTTTCATTGATGTCTAATGATGCTTGCAGAGAACGTAGGGCTAAAGATACATTTTTATTTTTCCATTGTGAAGCATTGTTATAGCTGCATTTCCTCGATTGGACTCTTTATCGCTTGTAGATTTTTGGTACTCACATGAGTATAAATTTCGGTTGTCTTCACACTGGAGTGCCCAAGAATTACCTGGATATATCTCAAGTCGGTTCCTTTCTCGAGTAGGTGAGTCGCATAGCTATGCCTCAAAGTATGAGGAGTCACATTTTTCTTAATGTATGATTTATATACTGCGCGCTTCAAAACATTCCTAACGCTTGTTGCAGAGTAGGGGCTGTTGTCGTTGCCGTTGAATAAATAATTAACGGGCTTATATTCTTTATAATAGACACGCAGTAGTTTAAGAACATTTGATGCCATGGGAACCATTCGGTCTTTTTCTCCTTTTCCACGCCGAATAGAGATTAGCATCCTGTCACTATCAAGGTCGTTTATGGTAAGGTTTAATGCCTCACCAATACGAATACCGGAAGAGTAAATTAGAGATAGAATTGCTTTGTGTTTGAGGTTTTTAATATTGGAGAAGATCAATTGAATTTCCTGTTCGCTTAAAACGGTAGGTAGCATTCTTTTCTTTAAAGGGCGTTCTATGTAGTAAGACTTTTGTTTTTGCTTTAGTACCTTTTCTAAATAAAATTTAATCGCATTGATGTGCTGGTTTTGAGAGCTGCGTGAATACCCTTTTGCTACAAGTCCCATTAGGTATTGATAAATAACAGGCTCGTTAATCTGTAATTTCTCGCTCTTAATGAAACGATTAAACTGCTCTAAACATGAGATGTATGTGCGGATTGTGTTTGGGCTATATCTTTTGTAACGAAGCTTTTGCTTTATTTCTGTGAAGTTCATGGTACAAACGTCTAGAAATTAGATCAAGTATTCGCGCGTTAATCAATTACAAACGACTAAATATCGACACTAAACGACAAGTAACCGTTTATGACTTTTGATTGCCCCCAATTTTGTCCTGTCGAATTTAGCGACAAGCAATTTTTTTAACTATTAAATTTTTATATTATGAATGCATTACGAAACAAAGTCAGTTTGATTGGGCGATTAGGAAGAGATCCCGAAACGGTATCCTTTGACTCAGGAAAGTCAATCACAAAATTCAGCATGGCTACCCACCAGCGTTACAAACAAAAGAATGGTGAATGGGACGAACAGGTACAATGGCACAACGTGAATGCTTGGGGACCTTTAGGCGACAAGATGCGAGAAGCACTCGAAAAGGGAAGCAAGGTTATGGTTGAAGGCCGTCTTTTACACCAAACCTATGAAACTAAAGCAGGCGAGCGTAAGAACAGAACCGTGGTTGAGGCCAATGAGTTTTTGGTGTTGTCTTCTCCATATAAAGGGGAGGCAGCCGAGTAATGAACTTGGTACACCTTATTGGTGAAATTCATTCGAGTCCAGAGCTTCACCTGCTGTCTAATGGCAGGCGTCAGGTGAAGTTTACCCTTACCACACAAGAGAGTTATTTAGATGCCGAAGGCACAAAAAAAACACGCAAAAATTGGCATACGCTATCGGCTTGGGGTAGATGGGTTCAGGTCCTAAATGAATATGGTACAAAAGGCACCTCAGTAGCCATTGAAGGTAGAATTGTGAGTCGTTTTTACCACGATCGGGGCAACCGCAAAATGTTCTCGGAAATAGAGATCAATGACCTCATCATTTTGTGATGAGGTCTTTTATTTTGATCTAGTGATTATTAATTTTGGTCGTTGATAAACTCGTTCATTTCCTCTTTGTCCGAGCTAAAGTCAAAAGCACCATTTACTTGGTAATAATCATCAGGGTTGTAACATCTTTTGTATGCATATTTTGCAAATGAAAGTTTGTTTTTACTAAAGCTAAATTCTTCCATAATTTGTTTGATTTGATCAACAGTCAGGCATTTTTTTGAGGTTGCTTGTTTAGCCACAATTATCTTTCCTTCATCAAAACTTTCGTCATCAATTGCCGCCATAATTGCTGCCATATCTTGCACAGGGTTTACGCATCCTCCTGCTGATACCGGGGCTGCGTTGACAACAGGTGCTTCATTAATAGTGGTAGTCGTTGTGGTAGTCGTTACAGTTTCATTGACAGCCATATTGGTTGTGTTCGACGCATTATTGACTTGATTTGAATTTGATGTAACACCTTCATTCACGTTCATGTTAACATTCATGTTGCTATTCGCATCATTTATGTTCTGGTCATTCATGTTAATACTTATTTGTCCATTTGTAGGAACTGCTGTATTGTTGTAGCCTTCGTTTACACTCATATTTACAGACACATTACCGGTATTAGGTGGGTTTACTGCATTCATATTCGCATCATTCATGTTGATGTTCATATTCATGTTCATGTTTTCATTACCCGTATTCATGTTGGTTCCATCATTCATGTTTATATTCATACTAATCGTGCCGCCAACCATATCAGGCGAATTGTTTACAGTTCCTTCTGCGTTCATATCTATACCTGAATTTACATTCATGTTAATACCAGTATTCATATTACCAGTTACGTTCGTATTGCTATTTGTCACCGCATTATTCATGTTCGTGTTGCCTGTACCTGAATTTACATTCATGTTAACACCAGCATTCATATTACTATTTACATTTGCGTTGCTATTTGTCACCGCATTATTCATGTTTGTGTTGCCTGTATTTGTATTGCCGTTGTTATTTATTGTTGTTGTTTCAGTAACAACAGTTGTTGTTGTGGATTGTACATTTTGGGTTGTCTGAGGTGATACTGCTACTGGAGCGGCAGCTAATGGCGTTGACGCTATGTATTCGTTTAGTTTTTCTTTATCCGAGCTAAAATCAAAAGCAGCATTTACTTGATAATAATCATCTGGATTGTAGCATCGTGTATAGGCATATTTAGCGAAGTCAAGCTTGTTTTTGCTGAAGCTAAATTCATCGATAATTTGTTTGATTTGATCTACGGTTAAACACTTTTTTGATGTCGCTTGCTTTGCCAAAGTCATTTTCCCTTCATCAAAGCTTTCATCGTCAATGGCAGCCATAATGCTTCCCATATCCTGAACAGGATTTAAACACCCCACCAAAGATACAGGGGCTGTAACTGCACTCCCTACGACTACTGCAGTGGTAGGTTGTGTCGTTGGAGTTACTTTATTTGGCACAGTGCTGAAAAAACGCAGCTTATAACCCCTTTTTACGGGTACAATACGAAAGGTAACCTCGTCATTTTTATGCCCCTCATCCCACCAAATGTTTTTAGTTATAGACGCTATGCTTTCATCCTTGAAATAGATTTGAACATTGCTGTTTGTTTGTCTTATTCCGGGAACGACAACTCTCGTTTCTGCGACTTCATTCTTTTTCACACCATCCAAAACAACATAAAATGGCGTTGGGTCTTGGGCAAAAACAACGAGTGTATTTGATTGTGAAAAATTGTAAAGAGAAATAAATAAAAGTGTGAAGGTTAAAGTGAATTTTAAACTTTTCATGTACTGTTTTTAGGTTTATTTTGACTTGTTATTTAAACATATTGGGCTTCTAAGCAATCACTATGCCAAACGATTAGTTTTTTAATACTTTGTAGGTTTTGTTGTTCACCTTGAGCAGATAAGCACCAGAAGGCAAGTCTGAAATTTGCAAGCTAGCGCCCTCACCGAAGTATTCTTTTTTACGAACGATGCGGCCCATCATTGTGTGAAGCGTACAGTCTAGTTTTTGAGGACTTGTTCCACGAATATTTAAGACTGAGTTTGCAGGATTAGGATACACCTTATATTCTTGCGCAGCATCAAGCGTTTCAATACTTGCATTGGGGTCATATATAAAGAATTCATATTCTGCACGCTCAGGAAGCAATTGCATATTAGAGGAGTTTTGTGCGCGAATGTAAAATTTAACGGCATCACCAGATACAACATATGGAAGGTTTGACGTATAGGTGTTGTCATTAGCCACGAGATCACCATTTGTACCGTCGTCATACATCGCAAAAGTTTCAAACTTAGAATTATGTACGCTCGTCGTGGCCATCACATCAACTTGGGAAGCTAAACTAACATCCACTGTGAGTATACCATTACTCAGTGTCATGTTAGAAATTTCTGGCCTAGGCATAGCCATTGTAGAAAGACCGGCCAGATAGTTATTTCTTGCGTCCACCATTGACATAATACCTCCAAAGCCCCAATTGGTCCATAAATCATCTTCAACATTGGAACTGAATTGCGTCATTGAAAAAGCCTTATTGTTGTCTTCCAGAACAGCATTGTAAGCTACGTCGTGAAGTTGACTTACATCATCCCGAATAGAGGCAGTATCTAAAAGAGACTCGTTTAATATAGTTCGTAAATGCGCATCGAATTGTTTTTTGTAAAGCGGCTCGGCTAAAAGCTTTTGAAGTAAGGGTCTTTCATTTGGTGTAAATTGGGTTCCGTAGGTGTCGAAGTTATATACGAGCTCAGGCTCAAAATATTCCCACCCTAAAATAGCACCTGCAAACGCATTGTCAAAATCCCATGGAATCATTTGAAATAATCCATCTTCTGTTTGATACAAATAGAAGTTATGTATATAATAACCGTTGTAAGTGTCTAAGTTTAAAATAGCAGAATTTACAGCAAACGCCCAAAGTACACGATCGATGTTTAGGACCTCGCCTAAGTTGTCAAAATCAGAATTCAATGTTTGAATGAGCCCCATGAGTTCGCCCCATCCAGACTCAGATTTAAGATCATAACTATTGTAATAGTTTGAGCTATCTGACCCGAGCCATTTTAAATCAGGGCTTCCATATTCATCGCCTCCCCCACAAAAAACCTGTACGGGGTCACATTTAAAAAAAACTCCGTCTTTTTCACTAAAATGTTTTTGTAAAAATTGTTTGTCAACAGATTCTGTATGGGCATAGATACCTAAATAGTCTCCTTGAACATTGAATCGAACAAGATTAACTTCAGGCGTAGGAAGGTATTTCCTGTAAATATTTGCTGCCGTAATTTCTTTGGCAAAAGTAGGATCCATCCAAGCATTGGCAAGTTTAACTTTTTTTAGGTTTTCCAGTTTTTGGCCAGGGATGAAATGGTTCAGATCAATGTTGTATGGCACCTTTGGCACTCCTTGGTCTAATGGAAGGCAAAAGGTTGAATTACCCTTGTATCGGACACCAACACTATCATAACTTTCTCCGTTGAAGGTAAGCGTTGCGGGAATTCTGTAGCTAGGATTTGAGAAAAATGCATTTATTAGGACGCTATGGTAGTTTGGGTTTTCAAAAACGAGATCCATATCACGTAAAACACTCACATCAAAGACACCCCCAGGAGCATCATAAAGTGTTTGTGGGTTGTAGATCTCTTGGCTCTTCAAGTTGCTACTAATTGATAGTAAAACAGTACATAGAATCAGTCCTTTAAAAGTCATATTTGGGCTTGTAAATTGTTAGAATTAGTTTGTTTAAATCCAGTCTTGTTTATGAACCGTATGGCTACTTTTAGTGTTGCCTGTGTGTTTTGTTTCTTTTGGCTCAAAGAGCAAATTTAACACGATTTCTCCGTTTGTCCTAGGCCTATGCTCAATTCCTTTGGGAACAATTAAAATCTCACCCTCTTTCACTTCAACGGATTCTTGATCCCTTAGGTCCATGAATAGCGTCCCTTTAAAAACCATAAATAGCTCATCCTCATGTTCATGACTATGCCAAACAAAGTTATCTTGAAGCTTACAAAGCTTCACATATTGGTCATTTAATTCTCCGATAATATGCGGAGTCCAGGTTTTCTCAAATGCATTAAATTTATCTTTTATGTTGATAGCTTTAATTTCAGGCATATTTTTAATACTGGTTAAAAAGATAAATTGCATTGTCACAGCAATTAGAATAGAAAAGTGTTAATTCGAATTGACGCTCTAAGACATTGTAAGTGAGCTTATAAGCATCTGAAATACCGATAACGACATCAATAGGGCTGAGCATGTTACCCTTAATGACATCCACAACGGCTAAATAAAGAACTTCGTTAACAAATGCTGTACTAGAATTTAAAGAATCCGGAACTCTCAGAACATACCCCTCGGTGTTTCCAGAAAGGTTAATTAGCGGCCCATTGGGGTTAAAAGGAATCGATAGGATTAGGGTGTCATTAGCCCTTACAACGATACTTAAATCCTTCTGTACATGAATTTCTAACCCGTTTAGCAGTGCTTGTTGTTTTGTACCTAAGGGTATGTTAAACGGCTCTCTTTTCGCTTGATGAATTGATGAACCTCCTGCATCCCAAATATCATTTGTTTTGGTATAATCATACAAGGTATTGGCACCCGAAAACCCACTGATTGAACTTAAGCTATGTTTTCCTTGTAGGTCGATTAACAAGCCTTCTTTTCTTGTAATCTTCTTTTCTTGACCTATAATTATTTCACCTTGGGTATTTATTTCGCAGTCTGTTTTAGCATAAATTGTTTTTATTTCGCAGTCATCAATTTCTAGTGTCGTTCGTTCTTCGGATCTATTTAATACGATAACAGACTTCTTTTTGATATAAAAACGAGTTGGGCTTGACCAGTGAATCGATTTTCGTGTTTCGCATCCTTCGCATTCAGAAGGACAATCACACCCGGCAAGAAAAGGCAGTACTTGCAACAACGTACCCCTTTTATCAAAGCTACTGATTTGAACATGACTGCAAGGCGCGCCACCTGACCAAAACGATTCGACTATAAAACCAGTAGGTATTTGTTTTTTGCTTGAAATGTCAAGATCATGAAAAGGATTGTTTTGTGTTGAGCTTCGGTTCCAGGGTGCCTTGTAATCTTTAAATGCTTTACTTGAAACTATTTGTGCAATCAAAATAGAGTCTCCTGGCATTTCAACATGAGTCATAGTATCCGTAAATTCTTCGCTTGGTATGAGAATAGTTCTTTTTTTAGCGGGGCTTTCATTTGATAACTTCTCGTTTTTATTGCCTGCCGACCAAGAGGGACTAAGCGAACAGAAAACAACAAAAAAACCAGCAAAAGCTTGAGTAAGGTAGTTGAATCTAATTATCATTTGATACGAAACCTTTAATATAGTATATGTTTTTTACCGCTGTTTTTCCAACCTGCTCTCGATTCATAATCAACAAAGAAGATTTTAAGATCGGCACGTGATTCATAATCCACGAAGAAAACTTTTTTATCTGCTCTTGATTCATAATCGACAAAAAACCAATTCCCATCATTTTTCCCTGCTCTTGATTCATAATCAACTTTATATACCAAGAGGTCTGCTCTCGATTCGTAATCGACTACAAAAACTTTAACGTCAGCTCTAGACTCATAATCGACAGAGAAAATTTTTTGACTGAAGCTATTTAAGGAAAGGCATAAACCAAAGACAATTAATAGTGTTTTCATTTCTTTTTTTTTAGAGATACTTTATAAAAGTAGACAATTGTCATTAAAGTAGACCCAAGCATAGCCAGCGCCATATCTTTTTGTGCATCCCAAATATCTCCCTGCTGCCCATTATAATCCGTTGCGCCCTCTCCTGAAATAAAAAGGGTTAGCATCCACTCAAAAACCTCATAAAGCAAACTAAAAGTTTGAATTGTGAGCCATGCGAGTAATAAACTAAGCATGACTTTTTGAACACGGTATCGATAAACCTCGTAAACAAATGGGAACATAAAGACACCAAAAGAAAAATGAACAAAACGGTCGTAATGGTTTCTTGTCGAGTCTAAACCGAAGAGTTCATGAAGGTCAAATCCAAAAGCATTGAAGAAGTTTTGGTAAGGCACAAAAGAATAAATCCATTTAGCTCCAATAATATGTAAAAGTATAAAACAAGATACTCCGAAAAAGGCACCCAAGCTCAGTCGTCTCGCTTTGAGATCGAAAAAGAGAATAGATGCAACCACCAATGTTCCTAGATGTTGGAGTAGTTGTTGCTTCGGGAATTCAGAGTTTAAACTAAAAACAATACTTACGGCAAACAGTAAAGTTAGAACAAGTAATTTGATGCTATGGGTTTTAAAAATGCGAATCATTATGGTGCTTTATTGAATTACAAATCGTTTTTTAACGGCGAATTCAGGAACAGTTACAAAATACACCCCTTTTCCGATTGAAGAAAAGTCTAAGTTTTGAACGCCATCGATGAATCGCCCGTGCCAAACTTCTGCCCCTTTTGTATTGAGAATGATATAAGGAACACCTGTAAGTTGTGCATCTGCATTCAAAGAAATCATGCCCTTGGAAGGGTTGGGGTAAACTTGAAGTAACCCAGTGTTTTCTATACGACCGATATCTAAAGACTGCTCTTCACAGTCAAATAAGCCATTTTGTACCCGAACAAACAAATCATCAAAATAAGAATCATTGTCAGTCCCAGCTGTTCTTGTACCCATTAAAACCATGCGAGCTGTGCGGCTTCCAATAGGGATAGGAATTAAATCTTGGACATAAGTCCAGTTCGGTGTTTGACTAGAATAGTTTTGGGACGCTGATATAAAGTTGCCGGAAGCATCAAAGAATACAAGTTTGAACTCAGGAATATCAGACCCAGAATAATCACTTAGAAACCCGCCAAAGCTAATAGCTGCAGAATCATTATCGATATTTAAAGAAAAAGCGCTTAGAGAAACATCCTGGAACCCCTCTCCATAGGCATTAGGATCGCAAACGCCACCAACTGCAAATAAGCTGTTCCCTGAATAGGCATCATTTCCCTCACACTCTCCACTTGAAATTGATTCAAAGGAGCCAGAGACTTCCGTCCAATTTGATGTGCTGTTCTCAGCACCACCATTGAGCAATAAGTTTTCCGATAAAATAGAGCTTGTGGTATTAAATGAGATCCCATCTGACCACGAACTCCAAGCTAGGTTTCTATCTCTGTAACGCAAACGCCAATAGTAATCAGAGTTTTCTTCTAGCTGGGTTATTTCTTTTTCAATCAGGCTATTCCCTGCCTCTAAATCTTCATCGAAGTACCAGTTTTCATATTGGAACCAATCGTCGTATACAAGACTTTCAAATGTATTATCATATGCAATTTGCCAGTGAGTAGCACCATGAACTCCGCCATCCTCATCACTAAAGTTGGACCCTTGAAATTTTATACAATCGGGCCTTAATGAGGCGCCCTGATTTGGAAAAATACAAAGAGGTTCATTTGGGGGTATATTGTTCTTCATCACTCTTATAGTATCTCTAATTTCAGCATTTACAATTCCATTCTCAAAACTTCCATGACTCACGCGGGACAGCAGAAATTGGGGGTTTTCCCCTGCTTCAACCTCTACGAGTACAAAGCCGTAGTCGTCTGTGCTTTTGGAGTATTCTTTATAATCCTGTTGCGCATATTCTCCCCAATTATCTATGGCGCCACCCGCTGATGCAACATTTACCATTAAATGTTTATGGTCTCTACTTTGACCTCTTGAATAACCGTGTGTATGTCCAAAAAAATGAACGCTTGGTTTTCCACAGCCTGTAGAGAAAGACTCTAAAACGTCTATAATTTCCCCTGTGTAATCAGTGTTTCCTGCGATCCATAGTTCCGACTTGTGGGGATGGTGAAGTTGTGCAAAAACAAAATCAATATTTGTATTAGCGCAGGCATCATTTAGGGTCGTTTGTAACCAGTCTAGTTGTTCCTGAACGCGGTAGCCACTGTTCGTTTCTAGACCAATAAGCCTAACATTTGAATAGTCTGTGTAATACCAATGTTCTAAATAGTCATTGGTATTTGTTCCGTTTGTAGGCAAATTGAAATACCTGAAATAATTTTCAGAATTCTGCTCATGATTCCCTGCCACAGGATACACGGGTATATGGTTAAAAAGTGTTTGTGCTGGATCGAAAAAGGTACTTTTCCATGAGGGGTAATTACCCCCAGTTGTTACAAGGTCTCCAGGGATAAAAACATATGCAAGATTATATGCAAGGTCATTATTGTTTCCATAGCGCTCGTCGACGAATGGAATGAGATCAGCGTTGATGATGTCAGAAAAAACCTCAGGATGCGCAACGTCTTGTTGCATATCGCTCATTGAAACAATATTGAAGTTTTTTTCACTTTCAGGGAGTGGGGGGGTTATAAAGTCAAAGGTTTGTCCTTCAATAGCGGTTGTATGAATGCGATAATAATAGCGTGAATTAGGTATTAGTCCTGTTAACTGAACGGTGTGAACTTTTGACATGCCACTTCCCGTAACAAAGGTTCCAAAAGTGGAATTCCCTAAAACAGTAGAGTTTCCCCATTCTATAATACTTTCATCTATAATACTTGTCTCCCACATTACAGTCATTGTATTTGGGCTCGCATTTTGAAGATAGGGGCCTACGCGTAAAATTTGACTGAAACAAAGAGAGGTCCCACAAAGGAATAGGTTTAATAAGAAAAAGACGGGTTTGGACATTACGATTTTTAGACAAGATACGTAATTGTCATGCATTAGTAAAATTAGTCTAAGACCTTTTGAACGCCTGGATTTTCGAATAGGAATAAATAATAATATCGTATACGCTCCGTTTATAAATATATGAAGTACAATAAATTACATATGTACATTTGGCTACTTAGTTTCCTGATAATCGGTCTCTCTTGTCGAAAACAGGAAGTTAAATCCTCGTGCGATCCTTCTTCTACTTCATTTCAATCAATTTTTCAAAATATGACTTTGAATGGTCATACGGATGACGTCCATTACGATACAGAAATTCATGAATATACCTTTGTGCTTTCACAGGAGAAGGAAGTCTGTGAGCTAGGTTATCAAAGTCAACCAGCAACATCTTCGGTTCCTTATTTGATAGAAATAATTGACAATGCAACCAGCACAATTATTTACGGGGGCAATCACATTTTTTCTTCCTCGGAAACCTCTTTTGTAATCCCACCATTAACAATTGCTTTGCAGGCAGGTATTTCATACACGTTAAGAAGGACGATTTTATTAAACAATGCCAACGGACAGTTAGGTAATATTATAGGACGCGTTGCACGTAAAGGTCAAATGAATTTTCCATACTCAGAAGGTATA
>Ga0209374_1003488_pt1 | contig 12286 bp, 8 predicted proteins | sample SaaInlLV_DNA_10m_FD_184683 | JGI IMG/M metagenome (GOLD analysis project Ga0209374, IMG submission 184683) | Marine microbial communities from expanding oxygen minimum zones in the Saanich Inlet - SI075_LV_DNA_10m (SPAdes) (version 2) | ecosystem: Environmental > Aquatic > Marine > Unclassified ...
CAAGTAGAGGAAAAAAAAGTGTTAATCCTTTAAAAAAAAGTTTAACAAAAAAAGTTAGTAAAAAAGGTTTAACGAAAAAAGTTAGTAAAAAAGGTTTAACAAAAAAAGTTAGTAAAAAAAGTTTAACGAAAAAAGTTAGTAAAAAAGGTTTAACGAAAAAAGTTAGTAAAAAAGGTTTAACGAAATCTAAAAAAAAAGATAAAACTATTAAAAAATCTAAAAAATGGAAAGCAATAACAAACAATGATATTAAAAAACTAATGAAAGGGGGGATGTGCGGTGACCCAAATTTAAATAATTTATCTGGTTGTAGAAAACCAGAATGGAATATAAATTGTATTTAGATAATATTTAAGATATTTGTATTCATATAATCATCTAAAGAAATATTTTCTTCTATTTCATCTTTTGATTCTTCTTCTTTTATTTTTTCTTCGTAATTTTTTATTTCATCTTTTATTAAATTTATATTTTCAAGATTAACAATAAAATCTGTAACGGGGTATTTTTTTTTATTATAAAATTTTATCCTTTTATATGATTGTGATTGAAAACTTGAAAAATTATCAACAATATCAATTACCAAAGGTGGTTTATCTTTTGGATAAGAAGATTTTCTCATTATTCTTCCAACTGATTGTTCTATATTAGATTTTGATGTTACCATTAATAAAGTATCTAAAATAGGTATATCCATTGCTTCTTTTGCCATAGAATAAGATGCTAAAATCAAATTAGCACTTTCAGAATCTTTCCTTTCTTTACTTTTCATACCACCAATATAGTATCCAATTTTGTAATTTTTACATTTTTTAGTAAATTCATTTTTAATTTCATGTAAATACTTAATTCTTTCACTCAATACCAAAATATGTCTTTTTTGTTTTAAAAAATATTCTAATAGAGTTGTTATCATAACAAGTCTTTTAGGACATTCTATTATATTACTAATCATTTTTACAACATTTGGTTTTCTTTGATAATTTAAAAGACTTTTATAGTGTTTTGTTTTTGGTAAATTATTAAAAGAAAATGTATATACTTTTAAACCTTTTGGATTTTTAATTGCTTTTCTCGTATCAACTTTATAAATAATTGGTCCAAGATACAATTTAATAACTTTTGTCATTCCGTCTGCTCTATTAGGAGTTGCTGATAATCCAAGATGATATTTTGTATTTACTTTTCTTAATGATTTAGAAAATATTCTTGAAGGAACACAATGAACCTCATCATAAATAGAAAATCCAAATGATTTATAAATACTTCTATCATAATCACACATAGAAATACTTTGTAACATTCCAATAACAATATCCTTGTCATCAATATCAATCTTTTTCTGTCTCAGTAATCCTATTCTCGCAGTTGGTAAAAATTGTTTAATTCTTTCTTTCCACTGATCCATTAAAAATTCTTTATTTACAACAACCAAAGTTTTAACACCTAAAGATGCTACCAGATAAAGAGCAATAGAAGTATTATGTGTAACAGTTGTATCACCTAATAAAAATCTTTTATTTCCATCTATTTCAAAACCATAGTAATTATCAACATTTAATTTTTTTATAAAAATTTTATAATATTTAATTTTTTTATCAAAAAGTGATATTTTATATCCAAATAATTTTTTTCTCTCTATATTTGGTAATTTTAAATAATTTATAACTGAAATATCTTTAACAAAACCTTTATTTTCATAATATAATGATAAAATATGAGATTCATTAACAACATAATTAATTCCTATATCTTGATAAATCTTATACATCTGTTCTTTACCCCTTGCTAAACTTAAAATATTTCTTTCTTTTAAATCATCACCCATAATTTTATCATTAACTTTTATATATTGTACTAATTTTACAGAACCATCATGCATCATAACTGGTGTATTTATACCTAAACATTTTCCATAACCACATGGTAAACATAATATACCACCACCGCTAGAATTTAAAGAATTTATACATTCTTTAACTGGTTCTTTTTGATTTTCTCTTAAGGAACCGTTAAATTTTATATTAATATCTTCACATCCTTTTAATTTTATTTTTGTTTTACCAAATTTTTTAATTCCATAAAATTTTGGTAAAAACATTTTAGTATCAGATATTCCATAAATAGAAAATGATTCTGCTTCTGGTCCATATCCTTTGGGTCTAAAAGGTTTAAAAGTTAGGTCATTTTTAATATCTTCTATTTGATTTTCTTTAAAATCTTTTAAATAAATTGTATAACCTTTTCTTCCCAAATATGTTTTCATCTTTTTAAAGATTTATATAAAATATTTATAAAACTTATCAATTTTTATAAATATAGTTATTGTATTTATATAATTTATTATTTTTTTATTTATTATATATTATATTAATATAAATACCAATTGTTATGTTTAACCTTAAAAAGATGTTAAAATCATTTGACGAAGTAAAAACTTTAAAAGTTTTAGTTGTTGCAACTTTAGTTGTTTATATTCTTGGTATTGCCCCAATGCTTAAGGAAGAAACCAGAAAAATTTTAGGTAATCCTATGGTTAAAGTTTTAGTTTTAGCATCTATTATTTCTGTTAGCTTTTTTGATGGAACAATTGCATCTTTAATTGCTATTGCTTTTGTTGTTTCATATTTATCATCCCATGGTTCTTCAATGGGAGATGTTGTTATGGGTGAATCTAAACATCTTTTAGGAAATGTTGGTTCTGGTGCTAGTAAATTAGTTGGTGGTGTTGGAGGTGGAGCACATGATATTGTAAGGGGTGTTGGCGAAGGTGCTAGTAAATTAGTTGGTGGTGTTGGAAGCGGTGTTAGAGAACTTGTTGATGATTTAGGAGAAGGTGCCCACCGTGTTATTGGAAATCTTGGTTCTGGAGCACAAGATTTAGTTGGTGGTCTCAGTTCTGGTGCCCAGAGTGTTGTAGGAGGCGTTGGAAGTGGAGCACAGCAACTTCTTGGTGGTGCACAACAGTTAGTTGGTGGTGTTGAGAGTGGAACCAAAAGTGTTATTGGTGGAGTTGGAACTGGAGCACAAAAACTTATTGGTGGAGCACAGATGGGAGCACAAAAGTTAGTTGGTGGTGTTGAAAGTGGAACACAACAGCTTCTTGGTGGAGCACAGATGGGAGCACAGAAACTTCTTGGTGGAGCACAGATGGGAGCACAGAAACTTCTTGGTGGAGCACAGATGGGAGCACAAAAGTTAGTTGGTGGATTACAAGGAGGTGCTCAACAGTTATTAGGAACAGTTGAAAACTTTAAAGGATGCTCTAGTCAACCACTAATGACATCTGGTTGTAATCCAATTATTGGATACAATGCTTCTTATGATACTCAAAATGCTTGTTTAAACAAAGGAATTAAGGTATGGAATGATGAAATGGGAGCGCAGGGTTTAAGTCATCCTAGAGGACATTCTGGAAACCAGGTTGGATCTAGTTATTAAATTTATTATTAAATTTATTATTTTTTTTTCTAAATATTTTTTAGTAATTTTTTTATAATTTTACTAAAACATATTTTAAGTTTTTTTTAATTTATTTTTTTATTTATTTATTAAATAAATACATAATCCAATTAGAAACATAAACAATAGTATAGCTATTAATATTCCAATTAAAGAATTTGTTTTCGCACTTGTCTTTTTTGGTTTTTTAGGTTTTTTTATTTTTTTTTTATAATAAACAACTATTAAAATTATAAGTGTTATTAATAATACTAAAAATATTATATGTAGTATTTTATTGTTATATAAAGTATTTTTAAACCCAATATTTTTATATTTGAAAATATAATAAATAATAATTCCTAATAATCCTAATGATATTAAACCAATAAATAATAAAATAATATTAAATTTATTTTTTTTATTGCTGACATTTGGTTTATTACAATTATCATTAACATTATTAGTATTTTTATCTGTACCATCAACTTGGTTTCTTTCGCTTAAAAAAGACTGAATATCTTTATTTGTTTCTGTTTTACAAACTCTTCTTGTTATAACAGGTGTTATATTTTCATTTATATTATAATAAACTTCTAATTCAGCATTCGTGGGGTCTTCTTTTAAAGATGTTCTTTCTCTGACACTATCTGTTCCACCCGATAATGTATCAGAAAAATATTTAAAAAAATTATAAGGAACTGTTTTTGGTTTTTCAAATTGAATATACATAACGGTATTATTGGTACTTTGGTCTAACCAAGTATAAAAACTTGCGTTTGTTCCTTTTTTAGGAGGAAAAAACATTAGTGGGTTCCAATTTGAAATATCTGTTATTGATGCTGTTTTATTTTTTGTTATTGTTCCAGAGTTAAAATTATTTCCAATTTTATTTAAAAATATAAATAAATCTTTTTCATCATCATTATCTGTGTTATTAACAGGTGATACTTTATTTGGAATACATATAACAACAAATAGTTTTTTGTTACTTGAATTAAAAACTAAACAAGTTTCCATTTCATATCTTTTTCCATTAATAATAGATTTACTTGGTGTTCTAAAAAAAATATCAACTAAAGAATATTTTTGAGTATCTCCATTTCGTTTAAAACTATAGTTAAGATTAATACTTTTATTTCTTTTTTCAACTGATAATTCTTTTGTATTAACAAGAGGATTTATATGTAATAAATTAGAACTAGCAGAAAGAGTTAATCCTTCTATAAAATCTTCTTTATCTAACTTTGTAATATTAAAACTACACCCAGAATCACATAATGGATAACTTTTTTCACCACCGACATTAAAATTTCTACTTTTATTATTTATATGTTCAACTGACATTTCTATAAATATATAATATAATATTATATTAAGATGGGAAATTTTATCTTTGGTTTTTTATGCGGAGAAGAAAATTTAAAAAATAGTAATACTGAAAAAAAAAATATACCAGAAGCTGAGGGTACGGTTATTGGAGAAGGTGCGCCACAAAAGACTAATCCAACAAATGGTAAGTTTAAAGTAGAAACTGGTAATACTACTTCATCAAAAGGTAGTACTAATCCAACAAAGAATAGTATTATTGTAAATACTGGTGGTAAACCTAAAAAACTCAAAAAAACTTTAAAACCTAAAAAAAATAATAAATCTAAAAAAAATAATAAATCTAAAAAAAATAATAAATCTAAAAAAAATAATAAATCTAAAAAAACTTTAAAACCTAAAAAAAATAAAAAATAAATTATCATTAATATATAATGTTTAAAACTATTGTTTTAAAAGGTCATTATAGATGGATTGTCCCATTAGCAATTGTTTTAATAACAATTTATTTGACATCTTGTTATAACAATATTGAACCATTTGATATAGGACCAACTCTTTCTAAAATGATGGACAAGTTTAATAAAGTTAATGGAAAAGAGGTTAATGGAAAAGAGATTAATGGAAAAGAGGTTAATGGAAAAGAGATTAATGGAAAAGAGATTATGGAAAAGAAATCACCAGAAAAAGTTCTTAAAGATATTGAAAAAGAAATTAAAAAGGATAAAAAAGAAATTAAAAAAACTAAGAATAAAAAGGAAGTAAATAAAGTTTTAGATTTGGTAAAAACATTAGAGACAAAAATAAATAATTTAAAATCAGAATTAAAAGATGACAAAGAAGCAAACAAGGATTTAAAATTATTAAAAGGTTTGGAGAAAGAAATTGGAAATATTTTAAATTCTAAAGAACATTATGAAAATTTTAGTAATATAAAAAGTATTAAGAAAAAAAAAGATATAACTGGTTATAATTCTGGAGAATATGAATTGAACTTTGAAGCTATCTTTCCAAATAGAAAAGTAAATAATACAAAAAAAGTTAAGTTTAAAGATAAACCTGATATAATTGGTTATGAAACTGATATTAATAAAAAAATATTGGAATATGAATCTACAAATGGATTAGTTTTATCTACTTATAAACCACATAATTTAACAGACAGACCAAAATATATGTATAATCGTCACGATGGTAGTATAACACCACATATTACAGATGATAATAGGTTTGATATTAGTCAATTTAATGTTTTTAAGGGTTAAAAAAAATTATATAAGTAAAATAATGTTTGATATATAATATACCGAAAATATCTAATGGAATTTAAGAAAAAGGATACCAAAGAAAGTGAAATTAAAAATACATTTGATACTGTAATAGAAATAGAAGAAAATAATGAAAAAATTTTAGATAGTAAGAAAAATATATTAAATAGTGATAAGAATAGGTATGTTTTGTTTCCAATTAAGTATGATGAAATATGGAAGCAATATAAAACTGCTGTTTCTTGTTTTTGGACTCCTGAAGAGATTGATTTTAGCAAGGATAGAACAGATTGGTTAAAATTGAGTGATGATGAAAGATATTTTATTGAAAATATTCTTGCTTTTTTTGCTGGTTCTGATGGAATTGTTATGGAGAACTTGGGGCAAAGATTTTTTAACGAAGTTCAAATACCAGAAGCTCGTCAGTTTTATTCTTACCAGATGTTTATTGAGGCGGTACATAGTGAGACATATTCTTTAATGATTGATACATATGTAAAAAACCCATTAAGAAAACAAAAATTATTTAATGCTATAAATGAAATTCCATGTATTAAAAGAAAAGCAGAGTGGGCGGTTAAATGGATAAATGATAAAAAAGAAGATTTTGGAATGAGGTTAGTAGCATTTTCAATTGTAGAAGGTGTATTTTTTTCTGCTTCATTTTGTTCTATTTATTGGTTAAAAAATAGGGGTTTAATGCCAGGATTAACATTTTCTAATGAATTAATTAGTAGAGATGAAGGACAACATACTGATTTTGCATGTTTATTACATTCTATGTTATCACAAAAACCAAAACAAGAAGATGTTTTTAGCATTATGAAGGAAGCTGTAGAAATTGAAAAGGAATTTATTACTAAATCAATTCCTTGTAAATTAATAGGTATGAATAGTGATTTAATGAAACAATATATTGAATTTATAGCAGATAGATTATTAGTTCAATTGGGTTATGAAAAAATATGGAAAAGTGCTAATCCTTTTCAGTTTATGGAATTAATATCTTTAAGAGGAAAAGCAAACTTTTTTGAAGTTAAACCATCAAACTATGTTAAAGCTGGTGTTGGTAAAACAACAACTGATAATAGTGTTATTATTGAAGATGATTTTTAAATATTGTAAATTTAACTTTTTATTATAAGTAAAGTATAATAAAAAATTAATGATAAATAAAGAAAAATTTGATATTCAATATAAAAAAACTTTAAAAATATTACAAACAGATAATAAGGATACTAGAAAAAGGAAGAGATTTATAGTAAAATTAGCAACAAAATTATTACCTATGCCTCAAAATGAAGGACAGTGGCACGCTGCAAAAATATATGTAGATGAAAAAAAAGAAAGTTTTTATAATGTAGAACAATGGGAAGATTATTTAAAAATTAAAAATAAACACCCATACTATATTCCAAGAGAGGAATATAGAAGTATAGAAAGTATAGAAGAAAATAAAAATATAAATAGAAAAAAAAACAAAAAAAAGTACAGAGAAAGATTTTATTATAGATGTTAATATAAAACTATGTAGTAGAAAAAAGATTTATTTATTTTTTTTCTTTCTGCTCGTCATATTGTTTCCAACAGAAGTTGGGAACAAATCCCCGTTCCATGTGGCTAATTTGACGCATCACGTTTGGGTGAATTGCCAGTCTTGGATTGTTCTCGCAAAAATTTACATCCCTTAATTTTTTGCAAGATGTCAACCAGTATGGAATTTCCGAGAGATTGTTGTGCTCCATCCAGATAACCTCCAAATTCTCGCATTTCGAAATTTCTGCAGGAACTGCAGTTATCTGATTGTTATTCAACAGTAATTGCTCCAAGTTTTTCCAATACCTAATGAAACGTGGGATTTTATTCAGGTGGTTATGTGAGCAGGAAAACACCTTTAGAGATGTCAATCCCTTCATCGTCCCCGGTAGAGTTTCCAAGTCGTTACCACCCAAGTATAAATTGGTCAGTTTTCTTAGAAACCCAATATTCTCGGGTAAAACCTTTATATCGTTATTTCGCAGGTTTAGAACCCTTAAGTCTATCAACCGACCAATCTCAGTTGGAAGTTCTTTTAAAGAACATGACCTTAATGTCAGTTCCTCAAGGGATTGAAGTCCCAGAAGAACCGACGGGAATCTAACGAACTTCGCCCCAACGATTCGAAGTCGTTTTAGAGAGCGGAATGCCTTGAAGTAGGTCGGTAGCCCGGTTAGGTGCTTACCCGGTAGGAACAACCATTCGGTTGTCCCCACCGCTTCTGGGCTTACTGATACCCCAAGTGCTCCCAAGAAAAGGGAGCAGAGAATCTCAGGGGTGATGAACAGCTTTGGTTCCAACGCTAGAAGCATAGCTATTGGTAGCGTCACAATCTTCCCAATTGTGGCTTTGACTTCCCTGTTAACATCTTCATAGAGATCCAACATTTTCTTCGTGTCGGCCATCTTGGCGTCGGCCATTTTTGAATACATAATTATAAACTTTTAAGATTTTTTTATCATTTTTTTTAATAATTTTTTTATTAAAAAAAATATAAAACTATTTAGTAATAAAAATTAATTTTTAACAATATTAATATTAATATTTTTAATATTATTTGATTTAATATTTGTAATATTATTAATATTATATCCAAAATCAAAATTACTATCATCTATAATAGATGACTGTGAATTTATAACTTTCATATAATCTTCTAATTTTACTTCTTTTGACTCTGCCATTTTCTTAATAAAAGCATTATCAATATCACTGTTAAGATTATCAGTATTAGAATCCATAGGAGCAAATGATGGAGAGAAGTTAGTCTCTGGTAATTCATTCACATTTTGTTCTGGTGGATACAAATTGTCTGATGTATTTAATTTAGGTTCTGGTAGTAAATTCTTATTGATATGTAATTCAAAAGAATTTGTTCCAGCTCTTACAGATTGACCCGCAATAATATTTGAAGATGTTCCATTCATATTATCCAAACTAGCAAAAACACCAGATGAAATTAATATTTTATCCATAGTTTCATACGATGCTTTACCCAATGGACTCATAAATGGTGATGAACCAAAACCGTGTCTACTAATACACATCATTTTACCCCTATGGGTCATTAAATCTGCTAAAACACAGTAATGTCTGTTATTAATATCAGCACCAGCACCTTCTTTGATATTTAGTTTTATTTCTCTTATAATTGCTGTTCTAGCACCTTCAATTCCATAAAGATTATATATCTCATTAATATCATTCGTAGTTGTCCTAATTGTATCAACATACTTATTTGACATAATAGATATTAAATTGGAACCAAATGTTTTTAAATACCATTCCTTTTTAGATTCAACAGAACCATCTGGATTATAGAAAATTTTATTGTTAGATAGAACATCTATACTTTTAATTCCCTCTATTCCTCTTAAAGGAAGATTTAATAAATTGTCTCCAATATGTTTAAAGAAAGGAATGTATCCTTCGTCTTCATCAAGGGATTTTGCAACTCTAATTCTTAAAGTAAGATGATTTCCATTCATATTACTTACAACACATTCAATTTCAGTATCAACATTACAATTTCTAATTATTTCTTCATAAATATCATTTAGATAGATATTTTTGCGTAACATCGCTTCTCTATCAAACTCCATCCATAAAACCCAATTAGAAAGGTCCTCCTGTGAAGGACATTGTATTTCTGTTAATTCTGCTATTTCTTTATAAATTTTATATTCATCTTCCTCTTCATTAAACTTGCCTTTTTCTTTTTCTGGTAAATACAAAATTTCAGAAGATATTAAAAGATCTTTTAATTCAGTATATTCAAGTTGATTTTTAACTTCAAAGGCTATTTCTTTACTTTCGCAATATTCTTGTTTTAAATAAATAGTCATAGACGGTGTTTTTATATTAGTTGCTGTATTTATGATTTCTTGCATTCTTGGAATACCACCTGTAGTAACAACAGATTGATTACTCAAACCACCACTTTGATGATATGATTTCAAAACTAATTGTGTAAGTGGTTCTCCAATACTTTGAGCTGCAACAATACCAACCATTTCACCCGGATTAATAATAGAATGTAGTATTTTATGTTTTATTAATCTAACAATGTGTTTTAATATAGTATTTGGTAATCTATATTTGTAAATACATTGTTTTGCTGATAAATGACTTTTAATCATTATTTTTAAAACCGGTGAATAATCACAATTAACATTATATTTATTGATATAATTAATTAAATCATCTGTTAATTTTATTACATCTGCTGGTGTTAAGTCGCTTAAATTATACTTTTTAACATGAAATTGATTTTTGACTTGATGTATCATTCTTTCAAAATTAACAGGTGAAAGATACTTTTCAACTTTTTCCAAAGAATTTTTAAAATATTTATATCTTAAATTCTTTCTTTCTGCTGTAAGATATTTCCATTCTTCGTCCAATAACTTTTCATTATCTTTTCTGTCTTTTTGAATTTTATCCCAAGTTTCTTTTTTTACAAATGCTTTTGTAAAATCATCAACTTCTATTAAATAATCATTTTCCATTTGTTTATCAGATTTATTAATTAATCTTAATGGAATATGCTCTAATTTAACCGAATCAAGTCCATCCTCTCCATATGTAATTTGAACGATATTTCCACAGGCATCTCTAACTGTTCCATCATATTCAACTTTTAAGTCTTCCATAGCCTTAATAAGTTTTCTCTGCATGTATCCAGTTTGAGCTGTTTTAATATTGGAACTAATAGCATCCATTCTTGCATTCATAGTTGTCATATAAAACTCTTGTGGTGTCATACCATTCATATATGAATTATATACGTATCCACGGCTTGATAGACCTATATCATACATTGTAAAATGTGATGTAGTTCTACCAGTTAAACCATATGATATTCTTTCTCCATCAATCAATCTTTGACCAACAGTTCCCATAATTTGATTTAAGTTACCAGCGTTTCCTTTTGAACCAGATTTTACACTTATCATGAAATTATTTTTCTTTGAGAGATTATTCATTACAATATTTTCTACTTCTTGTGTAGAAGAACGTCCAATATTTCCAATCTCTAATTCTAATTTTTTCATTTTAAGTTCATTACTTAAATATGGTTCATATAAACCAATCTGGGCTTTTCTAATTAATTCATCTGATTCTTTTCTTTTTTCGGAAAGAATTTTTTCAATGTCATCTTTAATATCATTTTTAGGAATTGAATCTCCAAAACCAACAGTAAATCCAACATCATCTAACCAGCACACAACTAAACGCTGTAAATTATCAAGAAAATCACGACAAACTTTGGGTCCAAATTGGTTGTTAATCGCTTGAATAATACCATTAGATCCACCACTTAGTGTTCCTTTTGCCATTAAACCGTCAATAATATTACCATTTTTAATTTCTACGCCTTTTTGGTAAACTTTTTCATCATATTTGATATTTTTCAAACTAACATTTGGTAAAATATAACTGTATAATTCCTTTCCAGTTATTTTTTCCTTTTTTCGTTCTTCAAATATATTAAACCCAGTTTTTAATTGAATATTCGGCATTATGTATTGAAAAAGTTTTTCACCACTCGTAGCAAAATCTGATTTAGTTAATAAATATGAACCAACCATAGAATCTTGTGCTACACTAATGATAGGAGTACTTTTTGCTGGACTGATTATCTGTTTTGATACACCAGCAATTTCTTGTAATTCTACCCTAGTCTGTAAAGACTGTGGTAGAAAGGTGTTCATCTCATCACCATCAAAATCCGCATTATATGGGTGGCAATTTTTTGATAAAATACGAGAAGAAATGAAATTATGGTTATCATCACAAGTCGTAATATCATATGCCTTTTCTAAAGAAATTTCATTTATTGCAGAAATTCTTTTCCATACCAATCCAGTATCTTTTATAGTGTATTGATTACACCAATCGGTATATTTTAATACATTAACATATCCTTTTCTCCCTTTATTACAAGGATTTAGTCTGTTAATATATTTACAGTATTCAGCAATATACATTGCTTCTTTCTGTCTTTCTTTTTTATACAAATATCCTATCTTTTGACAGAATTGTTGCATATTTTTAATATCACTCTTCAAAGTTCCTCTGTATGAAAATGTGTGGTCTCCGTTTTTACGAATATTACCACTTGATACAGAAATAGGAAGAGTAGATATTCCAAAATCATTCAAAATACTGCATATTTCCTCAAAGAATTTAACTGGAGACTTTCCTTCAAT
>Ga0209374_1003493_pt1 | contig 12271 bp, 9 predicted proteins | sample SaaInlLV_DNA_10m_FD_184683 | JGI IMG/M metagenome (GOLD analysis project Ga0209374, IMG submission 184683) | Marine microbial communities from expanding oxygen minimum zones in the Saanich Inlet - SI075_LV_DNA_10m (SPAdes) (version 2) | ecosystem: Environmental > Aquatic > Marine > Unclassified ...
ATTTTGGTTAATCAGCGCTAACGTCTTTTTTTAATGGACGGCATTCTGCAATCGGGAGGTTTTGACATCTACAAAAACGAGGTAAAAAGGGAGAGAGGTGCGATAAGAGACTGTTTTCTCTTAAAATAGTAGTTTGTTGTAACCACTTGGAAGTTCGAGATGCAGTTTTCTTAGCAGGGTTTATAGCAATTGCCTGAGAGCTATCACTGCCTCTTTCAGGGCTACGTTGTGGTATTACTTTCCGAAGCACCGCCGTTCCGGCAGTCAAAAAAAGCTATTTAATACAAAGCGCTGTCATCTCGAACGCATGTGAGAGATCTCTCGTCGCTGCGCTCTGTCGAGATGACAAGGTGGGTGAATGCAATTGAAAATTATTAAAGTATAAAGCAGAGACCGCCATGGCTAACAAGATACTATAACGGCGCCCTTCTCGATGTCGCTCTATTGCCTCATTGCTTTAACATTTAAGCGATCTTCTCGCCACTGCTGCCCACGACATCACTGCCTAGACCTACTTGAAGTAGTGGCCAGGCCTCATCTCTTTAAGGGCTTGCGAGCAGGCTAGAGTTATCGCGAACAATCAGAGCCAGAAACCTCAGTATGGTGGTCGGCCTCCCACTTGCCGCAAACCAGGTTCCGCTGTTCGCCTATGCGATGACTATCGCCTGTTGCCCCTTGATCATTTCCTTTGAGACATCAAAACCTTCGCATGGCTGCCACCTGCATTCAACAGTACCGTAATATGGCTCTATGGGCTTGCCCGCTTCCCATGCGAAATTTTTCACGTATATTTTGTCAAAAAGTTAGCTCGACAATAATGATGTCGCTGTAGCTACCCGTATGTACGTTCTGAAGAGCGGGGATACGGCCATAAACCCCGTGATTTACGTTCACACCAATACCGGTGCCGTTTACTGTAACGGTGCCGCTGGTGGCGTCGCCCCACACGACGGCGCGGTTAGCGGCGGTGTAAAGGTTGTAGTTGAGCCTGTGGACGCCGCTGTTCATGAGACGCTGCATATGGGTCCCGCCGCCCGCGGTGAGGGCCATGGAATACCCGACGCCGTTAGGGCAGTTCACGTCAATGTTACCGGTGCTATCAAGCGCTGTATTGCTGAACACATCATAACTTCCGAAGTTCACCCCTGTAACATTAAGGGTGCATGCATACCCCTGCTGCGCTGTCAGCGCAAAGGCTAATAGGATCACCAGTACGTTGCGCGTGCCTGTATCCACAAGGGTACTTGCCGCTGCAGAGCGAACTGACTGAAAAGTTCGGCAGACGCTGGGTTTTAGGCTGATAAATATTCTCATGGTTCTACTGTAGTGCAGGTGTAAGACCCCAGATAGGGCAATGGTTCTGTCGATTCAGGGAAAGGCAGCACAAACTCGCAACTCTGATCCAGCCAAGTGACTCTAAGCCGATTGCTCGCCGCCAGTCCGGTTAGATAAAGTTCGCCCCCCATGCCGGCTGGGAACACTTCATTTTGCTCAACCTTATCTCCGATAATTTGCGCCAGAGAGCCTGCCGGCAAAGGTTCGCCATTTTCCAGGACCACAGTGAGCAGCGCTCCCCGTGAGCGCTTTACTGGAAACTTCAGCAGCAGGCCGCTGCGAAAATATGGTACGGCGTCAAGCTGAAGCGTGTCGATCTTCGCATCGAGCGGTAAATCAGCTTGTTCGATGCGCACTGTGTTTATTTGATAAGCGCGCAGTCTTGGCAGCAGCGCGCTGCCGTTGGCGTCAGATTGTGCTACCAGTTGGTTGTCCACGTAGATGGCCACGTCGGAATAGTCAGGCACCTTCACCACAGCAAAGCTGTCACTGATGCGCCGACTCAAGAAGGCGCTACCGCCAAGAAAAGCTACGCCGCCGCTTGCGCTCCCGCGGAAGGCCGTCTGGCCACTGGACTGGGCTACTCCCAAGACATAGCTACCAACCTGATTTTGCAAATTTAGCTCCGCCCGACGGACATCAGAATCGCCCACCCCGGCGACTAGGCGATAACCCATCCCGCTGCCTGCTGGCAGACTGCGGCCCAGCTGTAACTGTGCCTGCTCGCGGCCAGGCTTGGCAGACGTACTTATATTAGCGGAGGTGCGTTTGCCTAATAGCATGGAGAAGTTCAGGCTAAAGAGGGTCTTGGCGTCCCCGCTTAAAAATCTCATCACAGACATCCTCAGGTTGCCTAAACTGCCTACTTCTCTGGAGTAACTCCCGCTTACTATCGCGTTATCTTCCCGGTCACGAAAGGCCTGCTGCGTGTATCTCGCTGAGAAGGCGCCATAGTCGGTGGTTGCCAAATTGACAAAAGCCTGGCTTATCTGCCGGGGCGCAAGCTCTTCGGGCTGCATCCCCAACTTTACAAAGCGCTGACTAGCGAGCTGAGTAGTCACACCAAAACTAAAGGAGCGGCTCTGTCGCCGAAACCCGAGCCCCAGCAATCCGCCTACGCCTTTATCGCTATGACTCGCAGCCAAGGAACCAGATAATACGCCAGTTGCAGGCAACATCAACACGCCGCCTAGCCCCAGGGTCTGCTGATTACCGAGCATTTCACCATGAACCTCGCCGGTGAACTGCTCGGTGAGACCCAAACGGTGCGTGCCTACCGCCACAAAGCGACCGTAGTTGTTGCTATCGATACCAAAATTCCTGCGCACAAAACCTACCTCGTAAGAATAATCATGCAGACCCTGCTTCAGCAGTCTTGAGGTGGTATCGAAGGACTGAGTGATTATCTGCTCGCGCCCCAAGATGTCGCGTACCACCAAACGCGCATCTCCTTGGCCGCTTGGTACCGGCAGATCCTCGATGCTAAAAGGCCCACTGGGCACTTTGCGCCTCATGCGCAAGGCACTATCCACATAAAGGTCTACCGTGGAGGGCAGCGCCGCTTCGCCAGAAATCACTGGCAGCGGGAAAGTGACAAAGCCAGGCTGGACAGAAAAGTTAGTCGCCCACTGCACGCCGCCGAAGCGCACCGCACCGCCCCAACTACTCGCGCCGCTGATCGCGTCGCCGAAACGAAGGCTGTCGAGTTGCATCGGCTGGTCACGTGTCCAGGTGGTATCCAGCCGGATAGCGCGAGCTTGCCCGTTCAGGTCTAGCGCCAAAATACGCGTTTGGGCTGTACCCAAGCTACCGAAACCGCCAAGTTCAAGCAGCCCGTCAGTACTGGTTAGCCCCTGCGCATGATTGGCATACACATCGTAATTAAGAAAGCCACCTAGAGACGCCGTGGTGGGAGCGCTAAAACTCGTTCCCTTCCCCGTTAGCCTCGTGGCATCGAATAAGCTGGGAGGCACTTGAACCGCTAAGGTTTGAGTGAAGTCATCTAATCTGTACGTCAGGCCCGCTAGTGCATCAAGAGCGTAGAAGTTCTCGCCGTAGAAGGTTAGAGGGTTAGCATTAGGCAGGCGCACGCGCCAGCGCCGCAGATCTTCAGCCCCCGCGAACAGACGACCGTCATTACGCAGCAGCAAGACGGTGTCCTTGCGCTGCTGGTTGATAAACACATCCAACAAAACTTCGTCTGCAGCAATCGCGGTGTCTACCGCCAACGATACAGACGGTGTTAGCGTCAGTATGGCTAGACTAAGTAGGAGTGCATTTAGACATATGCGGGCATTAATTCTGTGGGCGATAGCCCCTGCCCAGCACATATTAAGGTGCAATCAGGACTTCGGCCTCCATGTCACCGGCATCCGTCTGGGCAAAAAGTTTGAGGATGGCGCCCGGCGGCGGAGGCGGATTTTCTGCGTTGGTCGGTAGGATCCAGTCGCGGCTTTGTCCCTGAAGCACGTAAACAGAAGACTGTTGGGTTATCCAAGGCTGCGCGCTACCGGGCAGCGACAGACTGAAGGTGGCGATTTGGATATGGGCGTTACCACTGTTGGTTAGGCTGATTTTGAGACCGCCATCCGAAGTGCGAGCCGCCTGCCAGCGCAGTACGGGTTGAGCGGCGACCTCGGGCAATACGAACACAGGCAGACTAACACGCATCAGCATCTTTGCCCCCTGAAAATCGGGACTGGGCGGCGGCGGTAATTCTTGCATAAAGATGCGGTAGGTCAGCTCGTGCCGCGCATCGGGCGCGCGCCGCAGTCCGGCCCGGATCAACTGCGAGCCGCCGGCCGGCAAGGTGAAAATGGGCGGGTTGGCCAGCACCTCGCGGGTGGCTGTGAAAACATCCCTGCCCTCTTGCTGAGACCAGTTCATCACCTCCAGTTGCACCGACATCGGCTCGCTGCCAGTGTTGCGCACGGTGAGTGCGCCCACTTGCTGGTCGGCGGATAAAGTCGCACGCACCGGGCTCACCCCAATAGAGGTAGCGCTAACCACACTGGCTCCCGCTACGAAAAAAAATAGGCCGTAAGCGGCCTGTATCATTACTCGCTTCAGCATTAGTAAGTAAGTGTTATGCTGACCAAGTCAGAATAACGTCCTGCTGTGGCGTATCTTTGATTTTTCGGGACTTCACCGAAAACCGTCAAATTCTGAGAGACGCCAGTACCAATCACGCTGGCGACTGAACTCATTTCATCAACATCGTGATTCCAAACAACTGAATAACCAGCATTAGTATAAATCTGATATCTCAGGAAAGAAGTCTCTTCTGCATTTGCCATACGACGAATACAGTTAAAATTGACACAATAAAAAGCGTGGTCCCCCTGATTCATGGTTACAACGCCAGTTGCACCTGATGTGCAGGTCGTTGATATCTGAGCAGACGCCGTAAGGTCTTCTGTTGCGTTGGCAACTACAGCATCATAGGCGCCGAAGTCTAAGTCTGTGGTACTCAAGGTACAGGACGCGTTGATGTTGGCTGTAACAGCCATGTCTGCTGTTGTGTCAGCGCAGGTATTAGTGCTGAGGCCAACGATACCTAAGACTATAGCCGGTATGACCGCAAGGTTAAGCTGTCTTTGGCCTACTTTTGTTTTCACACTATTACCCTCGCTTGCTCATACAATAAAAAACAGGCCGCAAGCGGCCTGTAATTTTATTCATGCCACTATTAATAATTAATTGAAGCAATTATTGTGTCAGTATAACTTCCGTCTTCAGCTGTAAATTGGTTGGCCGCGACTGAACCATAAACATCCTCTTCCACCGCGCTACCGGTACCCGTATAGGCTACGGCCTCTGCGCCGAGGCCCCAATTAGCGCCCCCATAAGAAGCATTCGAAACACTATACGTTAGGTAATTGCCAGCTTCGGTTGCATGTGCCATTCGACGGCCCAGCCCCTCATCATAGTGGTCTCCGTTATCTAATGTTATGACTCCGGCTGAACCTACAGTGCAGGTTGAAGTTACCGAGGCCATCTTATTAAGTGGGTCTGATAGGTTGGTGACAATAGGATCATAGTTGCCGAAGGCTAAATTTGTGGTAGTTATGGTGCAGGACATATTGATATTAGCTGAAACATTCAAGTTTGCAGTTTGTTCTGTTGCGTAGGCAGGGGCGATAAGAGTAGCGGTGCCAAGTAGCATAGCCGACACGATCGCACCTTTAAGTGCGCTTTGATTGAGTTTAGTTTTCATGCTTTGTTCCTTTTATTAAAAAATATAATTTTCTGCAATCTGCAAGAGATAGTTAGTTACTTCCTCATCGAACTGATCTGGGCTGAGACGATGCAAGTCAGGATAATATCTACGGGTTCTTAGAAAGTCAACAGATTTGCGTATTCATTAAATTTGTCTCATCAACAACTTTGTTTACGCATTAAATTTGACTATCAATTAAATTTGATTATTGCTAAACTCTGCACAATAAACGTGTTATCAAAGATCACTTGAAATGACGAGAAACCCTAAAAGCGATAGGTCGGAGTGTTTCAGAGAATGCCGATCAATGATTTTATCCATCGACCAAACAGCTATGCATCGTGAAAAATGGAATGGTAATTACTTGAAATACAACTTTTGTCGACGCTTTGATGCGAGTGTAATGGCAAGCACAGTAGGTTGTATGCGTGATTAAAAAAAATCATAGGCAGGGATACGGTGCGCAGTTTGATGATGAGATAGGCCTGCGCCAGCTTCTTGATGCTCTCATAGAGGGACGCGTCATTATTGCAGCCTTCGCCACCCTATTTGCAGCTTTAGCCGTTGTCTACACTCTACTTTTACCGCCGATCTATCGCGCGAACGGCTTTGTCCTAATAGAGGACAATGCTCAGGACCTTTCTGGGCTCGACGGCACGCCAGAGATAATTGCTTCAAAAGCCTCGGTCGCCCAAGAGTTGCAATTCATTGAGTCGCTCATGTTAGTGGGGAACGTAGTCGACGAGCTTGATCTCACAACGCATATCTCACCAATCTATTTCCCTCTATTCGGGGCGGCCTTGGCGAGACGCCATAGCGGCGTCGGGCCCAATGCCCCCTTTTTTGGGCTTGATAGCTTCGCTTGGGGCGGCGAAACGTTTCACCTGTCGTACCTGAAAGTACCGAGGAAATACTTAGCCCAGTCTCTCGACCTGGTTGTCCTCGATGGTCTTCAGTTCTCTCTGTTTCACAATGGTACTAGACTATTGAAAGGCTCCGTAGGTGAGATGGCTTTTGGCCTAAATGGTGAGATGCAGATCCTAGTTGATAGTCTAGTTGCTCGGCCGGGCACCCGATTTGAGGTGAAAAAGTCTGGCCGCTTTGATGCTATGTTAAACCTGCAAACTACTCTGTCGGTGTCTGAAAAGGGCAAGGGTACGGGTATTATAGAGATCGCGCTCGAGGGCGCAGACAGAGATTATATTTTGGAGGTTGTGGACTCGGTAACGAACAACTTTTATCTCCAGAGAATGCAACGCCTGGCGTCGGAGGCCGAGAGCACTCTCGACTTTCTGGAGCAGCGGATTCTCGGTGTGAAGGCGGATCTCTCCTATTCAGAGGAGGCCCTCAATGACTTCAGGAGCCAGCGTGACTCAGTGGATCTGTCTCTTGAGGCCGGGGCTGCTCTGGACAGCCTGGTGCAGATCGAGGCGGACATCAGCGTCATGTCAATTGATGAGATAGCAATTTACCGTCGCTTCACTCCAGAGCACCCCAGTTATATTTCGTTCAAACGTCAGCAGGAGAACCTCAAACAGCAGAGGAGTAAGCTCAGAACTAAGCTGTCTGAGCTGTCTGGTACACAGAAGAAGATACTGCATCTCACGAGGAATTTTGAGACTCATCAGGCTATCTTTTTGGCACTTGATAACCGTCGGCAGGAGCTGTCGATATTGAAGGCCAGTAGAATGGACAACGTACGCCTAATGGGCGAGGCTATGGTTCTGCCCAACATCGTCAGCCCCAAGCGAAAGCTCAACCCAATACTGGGTATCCTGCTGGGTGGTATGTTGGGCGTCATGATTGTGTTGCTGCGCTTTGGGACGCGCACTGCCACGGAGGTTACCGTGGCAAACAACCGCGATTATCAAAAATTACCGACTAAGACTTGGGCCAATATGGCTGACAGAAAAAATCTAATAACGCCCGAAGAGCTCGATGCATTAATGGAAATCGGCTCAGGCTCTTACCAGTAATGACTGGATCCCAGCGTTCTAAATTCTGTCAGAAGCTAGCTCCATTCAATCTTGTAAACCTATGATTGAATCAAAAAAAACAATGGAGTACCTGTGACGATGGTCCCCTGGAGATCCATTTAAAGTAATATATCCATAACGAATAAACTGATATATAAGTCTAATCATAGTGTTTGCTAATAAGCGAGCTCAGACTCAAATTCCGTACTTTATAGTCTATTTTCGCCTTTAAAAATGAGTCGATTAATTGATTTTGTATATTTTTATTTGATATTGCATATCCATTCACTGTTGTATTACGAATTAGCAGGAAACTGACATTTTTTATGCGAAATTTTCAAAATTCGTCTAATGACATCCGAAGTATTAGCTTTAATAGCCGGCTGCTGTATAGCTCTGGCATTATCAGTCACGGGCTTAAAGAAGCGGCAATGGGTGTCTTTGTCCTGTTTTACTACAAGCAGGTGCTGGGCCTGTCGGGTACGCTGACCGGTCTTGCTATCGCCATTTCAATTATCTGGGATGGTATCAGCGACCCAATGATTGGCGCCTGGTCAGACCGTTTGCGCTCACGCATTGGCCGCCGACACCCGCTAATGATTGCCGCCGTTATTCCAATGGCTGCGGGTTTTATTATGCTGTATGGGCCACCCGACAACGTGCTAAACGACCAAATGCAGCTGTTCACTTGGCTGCTGATCAGTATTCTTCTGGTACGTACAGCCTTGACCTTTTTTATGGTGCCCTACCTAGCCCTGGGCGCAGAGATTATCGACGACTATCACGAACGCTCACAGCTCGCTGGCATGCGCACTAATGTGGCCTGGTTTATCAGTACTCTTGTCTCGGCCAGCGCCTTGATTTTTTTATTCAATGAAGAAAATGGCCTAGACGGCCGCTTCGTCATCGACAATTACCGTTTTTTTGGCTGGGTCAACGGCTTTCTCGTCATGCTGTTCAGTGTCATCTGCATTGCCGGAACCTGGCAATACATTCCCAAACTCGCCAGCGGCGCGGCGCATGCAGGCCGCAATATGCTGCGCGATGTATTCAGCACATTTCGCAACAAGAACTTTAGATACATGGTTATTTTGGATATGGGCATAGGTGGTATCAGCAGTATTACCGCTACATTGCTAATGGTGACTTATACCTATTTCTGGCAACTGAATGCGACCCAGAGTTCCTTGCTGTTTGCCGGCCCCATTATTCTCGCGGTACTGCTCTCGGCCATGTTTTCCGGATCGCTGAATCGACTGTTTGAAAAACAACAGTTACTGCGCCTGACCTGCACCCTGACCACCATCAACCTGCTCTGGCTGACACCGTTGAAATTATTTGACCTACTGCCAGACAACAGCACGGTGGTATTTGCCTTGATCTACGCCAACTGGACAGTGCATATTACCATGACTATTCTGCGCGTTATCACCGTTCACTCGCTGCTGGCCGATATCGTAGATGAGCAGGAATTGGCCGCTGGCAAGCGCCAGGAGGGGGTTATTTTTGCTGCGGCTTTCTTTTCTGCCAAATTCATTAGCGCCTTTGGCTACCTGATAGCCGGCCCATTTCTGGACCTGATAGGCCTGCAGGCTGGAGCGCAACCAGACGAAGTATCCAGCACGGTAATGTGGGGGCTAGGCCTACTTATGGGCCCGGGGCTGGCGATTATCATGCTGCTACCGATGTGGATGTCTTTCAAAGTGAATATGAGTCGCGCCAGTCAGTTGGAAGTTCGCCAGAACCTGTTACAACGACAACAGGCAGCCGAAAGCGCCGACAGCGCCTCCGCCAGCACATATGATCGCACTGAGAGCTGAGTTTAATCAGCAAAGATGCCACTGAAACAGCATCGGGCAGAAGTGTTTAGGCGCCCCAGTGCGGGAGTGGAGGTGCGGGATTGGAAGTGCGGGAATAGATCTATGATGGGAGCGATACGCGCATGATATCCGGTGGAAATTGGTGGCGTTTGTAGGTGCACATTGCCTGATGTTACCCATTACGGCGACTTAACTTGGCAACACCGGCGAGCTTTTCACTGAGCCGTCATTGCAACGCCACAGACTAATGGATAATTACTAACGTGATAGCGCCATAAACTACAGGCTGTTGAGTCCATTGATTTCTTCACTCAGCCTAGCGTGAAGTTCGGGGCTGGCATCGGACGCGTACACCATAAGAATGCCCTCTAAAACCTGATGACGGAACTGATTCAAGTCAATGTAGCCACTAACCCAGTCAATGCGCCCAAGCCGATTGCTATTGTGAACTCTTTTCATAATTGCTTTGGGTTCGATATTTCCTAAAAACAACCCACTTTCGTACCACTCTTTTCTCGGTGTTGCCAGTTGCTGTGCCCGCTGGAAAAGCCCATCCGGAATTCTAGGATCAAACAATCTTACTTGCTCTGCCGACATAAGTGCGGCGCGATAAAAATCCGTATCTTGCTCGTATGCAGCAACCATGTTGTCGATGAAGAACTTTGCATTTTCAATGGGGTCGATAGGCGGGTTGAGGGCAATACCCTGCATTTGTTCAATTAAATTCGAGACCAACTCTTTAATGATGTCACTTTTTTTCCCGAATAGGTTATGGATCGTTGGTGTTGACACCCCCGCTTCGCTGGCAAGTTCACTTATAGTAAAATCTTCTAATCCTTTTGTAGCTATAAGACGCTTTGCTATATTAAATATGCCTTCCCGACGCAATTTTTTATTTGCCTGACGAGTTGCATTTCCTAGTGCTTTTACTGGTTTTTTCATATTTGTACATTATCACATGATAGATGATCAAACTAACACTTTTTCCTATGAGTCAAAGCTGTAGTTCCAAGCGGTCTAATTTTTTAAGGAGGATATATACAGAGACTATGTCGGAAGAAGAGTAGCGGTTAAGAGTAAAAGTACTTTGAATAAAATGGGGTTGTACCCATTATTATTCCTACACGACTATAAATATTATGACCGTTAAAAAAAAACCTTAAAAACAGCCGCTTAATTAATATATAGCAGTGGAATAGACCGATAACCTATGTAGTTAAACTTTACTCTGAAATACTATGGTAGCCGCCGCAGATACCTTAAAGCCTGGTAATTACCTCTCCGACCAATAGAGGTGACGATTGCGATGCCGGCTCCAGCCAACAAAAAAATAGGCTACAAGGGGCCTGTGTCAGTCCTCGTATCAGCATCAGTAAGTAATGGTGACGCCGATCTGGTCACTGTAAACCCCTTGGGCCGCTGATTGTGCTGCCAGGACGCTACCATAGGCAGTCAGGGTTTGAGAGACGCCAGTTCCGGTAAGTGCCACACCTGTGGGGGCGGTATTTCCCCATACCGTGCCGCGAGCGACATCTGAATAAACCTGATAGACCAGATACTTTCCCGCTCCAGCAGTCATTCGACGAACTGGCGCATCAGCCGAACCTGGTCCCGCGGAGGCGCCAGCATTCATAGTGATCAGGGCCGCTGCGCCTGAGGTGCAGGTCGAAACTACCGTGGCCATGGCTTCAAGGGCGGTTGAAGCATTTGCGACAACACCGTCATAGGCTCCGAATGCCATTGGGCTGGATTCCATGGAGCAGGAATGTCCAACCAATGCGCTAACGTTCATGGTTGAAGTACTTGAGTCGGCGTAGGTATAGACGCAAAGAGTAGCGGAGCCAAGTACCATGGCCGATACGATCGTGAGTATAGAAGTGCTTTGGTTGAATTTCGTTTTTATAATTCGTTCCTTCCACTAAAAAATGCAGCTTTCTACTCAAGGATATTCAGTTAATTCTTCATTAAACTAATCTCAGCCGACGCGGAGCCGTCAATAAACCCAAAAAGATGGTCAACGATGCTGCACAGAAAAGTAAGAAAAACAAAAGCGTCTTGGGAGTGGAATAAGAATGAGATAAAAGAATAGCTTTAGTTTGATATTCATCTATTAAATTCCTGTTCCAACCCTACACCTGCAATAGATATATCAAGGTTTGCCAATCAAGTAAGGGCGACACATTTGATTTAATCGGCCAACGATATGCTATTGGCTTTACAGTAGAGCATTTATTCTAAGCAACTGCTAGCTCCATTCTCAGTGATGAAATCTAGCTTCTTCCAAACACCGCCTGCAGTAGCCACCAGTTCATAACTGTACTCTAAGCAGGTGCTATCGATTTCCTGGGGTTCAAAACTACCAATTTAGAGGCCGCTATTAGCAATAATATAGGTAACTCTTCCTACTAGCTTCCCTTTCAGCCAGCTCCCTTCATATTGGTTACCGTTTGGAAGAGTATATTTTGCCGCACCATCCAACTGACCATTTTTAAATACACCCTACCACTGCAAGAAGAGTGGCGTTTTAACCCTCGGACCTGCAGTTCCGGCAGTTAAATAGAAAAGGCCGTCTAATCCACACCGCTGTTATCCCGAACGCACGTGAGAGATCTCTCGTCGCTGCGCTCTGTCGAGATGACTAGGTGGGTGAAGGCACTTGAAAGTTGGGAGCAATACTGCGAATAGACGGCAGGATTTAATTAGTAGCAAACTAAAGTTTGTTACTAACCCCTTTGGGGCTGCGTCGCTCCGCGACTCGTTCAAATTCCGCCGTAGGCGAAATTTGTGAACCTGGGCGCTTTGAGCCTCGAAATCCTGCCGTGCCGGCGGTTAAATAAAAAAGGCCATCTACTTTGTAGATGGCCTTTTTTATTTAATTGGTCGGGACGGCACCGCCCGAATGAACAAATTAAGTTATTGTT
>Ga0209374_1003518_pt1 | contig 12205 bp, 14 predicted proteins | sample SaaInlLV_DNA_10m_FD_184683 | JGI IMG/M metagenome (GOLD analysis project Ga0209374, IMG submission 184683) | Marine microbial communities from expanding oxygen minimum zones in the Saanich Inlet - SI075_LV_DNA_10m (SPAdes) (version 2) | ecosystem: Environmental > Aquatic > Marine > Unclassified ...
TCTGCGACCCAACATCGTCTTCGCCAACCAGTCTGAGGCGGACATGTTCGGACTCGAACGGCTTCCGGCGGACGCGATCGCTGTCGTGAAAAATGGGCCTGGCCCCGCATTGATTCGCGTCCCTCCGGAAGCAGACACTTCAGCCACCACCTACACGGTCCCCGCCACCGGCATCACCGACGTGGCTGACACCACCGGCGCAGGAGACGCGTTCGCTGCAGGCTTTCTGACGTTCCCCGAGTGGCGTGACCACCCCGCCGAGGCATGCGTGCACGCTCACCGCGCCGCTCAACGCATTCTGACCGGCGAACGCCGCTAACCGCCAGCAAGTCTGTTTTCATCCCAAGCCGTCACGGAGCTGTCAACGGGTTGGGAAGATGTTCATGCCCACGGCAGTTCACAGGCAGCGCCCGTCGCCACGACTTCGTGCACCACGGTGTTGCGGTGTGCACCGGCGGCCCACGAGGGAAAGACAGCGGAGTACAGCCCGGCGCCGCCAGCGACGAACAACACGATGTCAGCGGGCCGACGGACAGCCGGGATGATGTCGTCGTCGTTACCCGCCGCAATGAATCCGGTGTTGAACGAGCGAATCTGCCCGCGGGTGTTGACCGCCATCCGCTGCAGTTCGGCCTGCACGTCGCTGCGGCTCATGCCAGCGTCGGCGAGTACCTGGGCGTGTTCCGGGTTCAGCGCCACGGCAACGGCTCCGCCCGAGAGGTTGGCATTGTTCGAACCCGTGTTGGCGATGACCGCTGCGAGCGCACGCAGCAACCGTTGGGGTGAATCGTTGTCGTCGGCATCGTTGGTAAACACGACGGAGTGCGGCGCCTCCGCTCCCAGGATCGTGACGACAGAGTCGTCGGACGAATAGCCGAGCGCCACGGCCAAAGGTTCCCACGGAGACGACTGTTCGTCTTCGGCGAGGCAGAAGCTGAATTTACCCGGATGACCGAGCAACGCCATATCTGACACACCAGGACGAGCATCACCGATGTTCATCATGCAGAGCCGAACCGCTCGACCGATCGATGCATTTGCGCGGTGACCCGGACCCAGCGCGCCGAAGCTGCCGGCGATGTCGCAGTGGCTGACAACGGGACCGTTGACGATCATGAGTGGCGCTGTGCAGTGTGTGGTCGATTGCATCTCGCCGAGGTCAAATGCCGGCTGGAGCATTGCTCGGATCGCGGCCACGACAACCGTCATGTGGTCCGGTAGACAACCGGCCATCGCCGCGTTGGTCGCGATCTTCTCAATCGTCGCCGCTCCCCCACCGGGCCCCATCGCTCCGAGATCGAGATCTGCGTCGAGGCCCGAGGCAAGCACGAGTCGGGCCACTCGATCGTGTGTCGGGATGACAACTGGAAGCCCGTCGGTGCAGCCGCTCTGGTGGAGGACCTCGAGCGCCTCGGCCTCGTCGGTCGCGGTGAACATGCCAGTCGCTCCGCTCATGGAGCGCTGCTCGGCTCGTTGTCCGGCACCGCTTCGCCGCGCAGCACCGCCACGATGCGAGCTGCGATTCCGTCGGCAACGCGGTCCATTGCATCGTGCCCGCTGCCGGCAACGGGATGTGGGAGACGCAGTCGGGGAATGTCGGGCATGCCGGCCGATGCAGCGACCGAGTCGCCCTGCAACCAGAATTGTTCGGTGACGAGGGCAACGGCCGCCCTGCCCCGTCGAGCTACTTCGATTCCGTCACGCACGGTGCCGGAGGTGCAGCTGCCTCAATGGCCGTAGGCCGCGACGACGGCAGCACATGAGTCGGCGATCGTCGAGAGATGGTCCTCGCTGGCCAGCGCGCTGGCGTTTCCTTTGTCGAGGTGGATGAACTCGACGCCGGGCAGCTCGTGCGACAGTGCCTTGCCCACATGATCGAGAAACGCCACCGAGCCGGGGAATCCGTTCGCGAATAACGCGACGGTGTCTCCCGCTTTCAGTTCAGCACGAAGGCCATACGGCTCGATTGCTCGACTCGACACCCCACGCGGATCCAAGAATTCCATCGCAGGAGTCTCGCGTTCTGGTTCGAGTCGGGGCGAGGCGCAGTCACGCCAACCGTTCGCAGACAATCTCGGTCGGAGCCACGATCCCTGCCGTCACTGCAGCGACCATGTTGGCGATCTTGGTCGGGGCGTCGTCGCCCAGGATGAGGTGCAGGCCAATCGGTGACGGCCCATCGGTCTGCGCTGCGTGTTGTTTCAACGCAGCGAAGAAGTCCCGGGCGAATTGACCACGTTCTCGAGATGCGAGGATGCGGAAGCCTGCCGACCTCAGAGCTGCTTCGTAGTCACTCAAAGAAGCAACGAAGCTCATGGTCGCATCGCTGGCCCAAGGGACGGGAAACGCGTGGCTCCCATCGGTGAGCCGCATGATGTCGTAGACGCCGAATCGCCCGCCGGGCCGCACGACCCGGTACACCTCCGCGAACAGTGCGGCCTTGTCATCGATGTTCATGCCGACGTGGAGCTGCGTGGCGATGTCGAACGCCGAATCGACGAACGGCATGTCGAGCGCGTTGCCAGTCTCGAACGTCAACTGGTCGGCCATGTGCGTTGCCTCCGAGATTGAGCGTGCGACCTCGACGTATTCAGCGGTCAGGTCGATGCCGGTGACCTCGCACCCGAAGGTGCTGCTGATGAACCGGGCCGTTCCGCCGATTCCACAACCGACGTCGAGCACGGCCGACCCAGGCTGAACATCAAGTTGCTCGCAGATGTCGACAGTCGCCCCACGTCCACCGGTGTGAAACTCATCGACCGGTGCGAGGTCGGCAATCGACGCCGACGACAGCGTCTTACCCAAAGCTGCGAGCCCGGACTCGATCGCCGCCTGCAAGCCCCCGTTCGAATAATGCGAAGCGACATCGGCTGCGGTACTCATATCTCCACGAACCTAGACGATGGTCCGGCAGCCTGGGTGAGCCGTCGGTCAGCCGCGTTCGAAGACAAGCACGAACTCGACGATGCCCTCGTCTTCCAGGCTGACGCCTGGGTTTGACGGGTTGTCGATGCCGTAGTCGGTGAACGTGATGGGAATGTTGCCGAGGACACCGATGCTGGTGCCGGTGGCCTGTGCCGTGACGTCAACAGTGACGGTCTGCGTGACGCCCTTGAGTGTGAGCTCACCGACCGCTGTTGCTGTGACCTGCTCGCCATCAGCAGGGATGGCTCCGAAGTTGATCGGTTCGGTTGTCTGAAAGTTGGCTGTCGGGAAGTTCGCGACATCCATGATGCGACCCTGGAACTGTCCGTCTCGGCGGCTGTCGTCGCTCACGATGTTCTCGACCTCGACGGTGGCGTCAACCGATGCGGTCGTTCCCTCGATGGTGAGCGAGCCGTCGATCTCACTGCTCCTGCCGACCGCTGTCACGTTGACACCTCCGAGCACCTCGTCGACGCGGTAGCCGAACTCGGATGCCGTGGTGGGTGTCCACAGACCATCGAAGTCTTCAGAATCAGCCGCAGCTTCGTCCGGTGCTGCTGCTGATGGTGCCGTCTCGAGGCTGGGCTCGTCATCGGCCTCAACGACCGTGGTCTCCAATGCTTCGGAGAGGTCATCGGTGTCGAGCGCGCCTGGCGCGCCGTTCAGGACGTTGGCGTAGAAAAAATCGCTCCCTAGACCAACGCAACGAGGACGACCAGGCCGATGATCCCTCGCTTGGTCCAGGTAGAGGGCGAGGTGGATGGTGAAGGTGAAAGTGAAAGTGAAAGTGAGGGTGAGAGTGAGAGTGAGGGTGAGGTGGAGGGCGGGGTCGAGGCTGGCGCGGCTTTCGATGCACCGGAATTCGAATCGGTGGTGTTGCTCATAACAACACGTACGTCGGTGACGTCGGATCGGTTCGCGCGTCCGACATGGTTCCCGATCAAGGTCGCCGGGCTCCGCTCTCTGCGCCGTGTTCGAATTCATCGATGGTCTTCCGGACGGCTGCATCGGGGCGAGAGCCAGTGGACACCTCACTGACGAACTGCTGCATGTCCATTTTCACCGGGGCGCGCTGGTGACCAATGACGGCCACGTTTCCGGCGCGGTCAACATTTTGAAATGGACGTTGCACGGCCACGTGCGCACATTTCACAACGGCGAGTTCGATCATGCCGTGCACTGGATCACCACCTGACAAGGGCCACCGCCGCAGAGAAGGCTCAGGTCAGCGCTTCTTGACGTTGGGCGGCATCGATCGTCTCCGCGAACCTGCCATACGAGATGGACCCGCCCACCCACTTCGTGATCTCTGTCCACAGGAGCCCCGAACCGATGTCGGGGCGCATCTGATCCGACGCGTCGAAGACTTGGACTGGGCTCGTGGCGAGCGCAGTGATGAATCCCTTCTCTACGTCCGGGTACTCGTCTTCAGAGATCGATGACTTTGCGCTGAGAAAGCCTCCCGACCGCGCCCATGGCGTTCCGGCCCGAGAACTCGCGAGGAACGCCATCAGACCATTCACTTCAGGTCGATTGTCGAACTGGACGATCTCGTCGCCACCGATGACGAGCGGGGGTGCATCTCCTGCGACTCCGGGCAGCACAAACCAGTCGAGCGACTCCTCAGGGCCAGCGTCGGTGCCATTCGGCATCCAGCCGATGGCAAAGTCTGCTTGGCGGTACATCGCACACCCCGGGTCGCTCTTCAGCAACGGCTCCCACGCACGCTCTACACGTGTCGACACGACGTCAACGATTCCGCCGGCAACTCGGCCGGGCTGGAGCACCAGGTCTCTGAACTCGACAAACGCCTCTTCGATCGCTGGATCGGCAAATTCAACGGTCCCCGCGGTCCATGCGTCATAGAACTCAGGTCCTTGCCGCCGAACGACGAGATCCTCGACCCAGTCAGTAGCCGCCCATCCGGTCGCGTCACCAGCGCTCATCGCAAAGCACCATGGAGCGATCCCTCGTTCCGAGGTGGCAATCGTGGCCGAGAGCGCTTCAAGCTCATCAAGCGACGTCGGCAACACCCAGCCCTCTGTCTCGAACACGTCGCGCCGGAACCACACGACACTCTTCATCGTTCGCCGAAACGGAACCGCATAGTCCACGCCGTCAAACTCCGCTACTGCCAGCACGTCGGGTTCGTAGTTTTCAACGAGCTGGCGAGCGGTCGCCTCATCGAGTTGGAAGATCGACCCGTCATCGACGAGCTGGGCGACCAGGCCGGGTTGTGGGATCAGCGCGATATCGGGGGCGTCGGCGCTGCCGATTCGACGATGGAGGTCCGTCACGAAGTCATTGCTTCCGGTGTACCTGATGACGACCCCGGCGTTCTCGGCATACTCCTCGAACGATTCGACCAGCCGATCGGCCTCGGCGTCGCGATACGGACCGAAGACGACGATCGCCTCGCCGGTTGCGTTCTCTTCACCGGCCGCGCACCCGACCGCGAACAGCGTGGCCACGGTCACGGCAGCTCCCAAGTTCCTGAACTGACGCATTCGCCCTCCGCTCATCGTGCGCTCACCACGAACAGGGCGTCGCGCTCGTACCGCAACTCCAGATCGACCGGAGCCCCAAATGCATCGCGCACGAGTTCGGCGAGCTTCCACGCCGGCCTCGGAGCATTCGGCCCCGACAAGATGAGATCGATCTGCGCTGTTCCACCAGCGAGATCGGCCCGCAGTTCGATCACCCGCACTTTGCCATCCCACACTCCGACGGACTCCGTGACAGCGCGTCGCAGGCTTGAATCTCGGATGGTCGATCGAGTGTGCAGCGTGAGCGGAATCGCCACGGCCACCACGGCGAGCAGGGTAATCCCCAGACGTAACGGCAGCGAGGCTCCGGCAACTTTCTCGTCCGGTCGAAATCCAGAGATGAGCAGCACCACCGATGCCGTGAAGATGATCGCGGCGAGGTTGGTCAGAAACAGAAGGAACGCGTTGCGGGCGTCGGAGGTGAGGCCGAGCTCGAGTGTGATTCCGGCGGTCGCGAGCGGCGGAACCAGGGCGACGGCGATACCCACTCCAGGAAGGGCTGTGGTCGTCGAGCGGCGTGTGCTGATGTAGCCGGCCGCAGCACCGGCGGTGATCGCGATCCCGAGATCAAGCAACCCAGGGAACGTTCGACCGGCAACTTCTCTCGGCAGGTCCGACCTGCCGACGATGTCAAAACCAGCCACGGACGCAGTGAGATATCCGACCGCGATGGCCAGGAACACGCCTAGCGCGATGATCAGGAGTGCTCGGACCAACCGCCGATTCTGTGCACGCACCGTTGCCGCTGCGGCGGCCGTGATCGGCACCATCAGCGGGGCGACGAGCATCGCTCCGATCACGACCGCGCCAGAGTCGGCGAGCAACCCAAAGGCAGCGATGCTTGCTGACAGCATGGTCAAGGAGCAGAACTGGAGAAGGTACGAAACAAAGTCATCGCCTTCCGGAATGAGCTCGTCGAGGACGGCGTGCTCGTCGTCATCCGGCGACAGAGTGATCGTGGAGCGCACGCGCTGAAGAATCGAGCCGGGAGGAGTCATTGCGGTGTCCGCTTCGATGCTGCCGCCTTGGTCGTCTCGAGGACCCGTGTCCTCGGGTGCATCGTTCATCTCGCTCCTCATTTCGGCTATCTGGCATCACCGCTACCGATTGGCGACTACTTACTCGTGCACTGCGACTCTACGGCGGGCGTTCGGGGCGGTGCTGGACCGTAAAAACCGATTCGCGACCATGCGAGCTCGTATCGCACTTGACCAACCGCCAGCAGGGCTGATCGAACAGGGGCCAGCGGGACAACCGTCTCGATCCGGATGGAAACGTCGGCCATTGTCCAGTATCTTGCGGCTCTTGCCAGCTGCATCTCCAACGAAAGACATCCTCATGGACCTTAAACAGATTCTTTTCCACCACATGAATGACACGCTTGACGCCCTTGCGACCGGTGTCCACGACGATGCTGACCATAAGACAGCCGTCAATGCAGGTTGAGATGCCCCATTCCCATCGTCCAGGTTCGTTTCAGGCGCGATCGCGCCGTGTGGTTAGTGCCGTCGCGTTAGCGGGACTCTCACTGGGCTTCGCGTCTGCGTGTGGTTCTGACGACTCATCCGCGGATGCCTTTTGCGACGCTGGCGACAGCTTGCGGTCAAACATCGAAACAATCGGCGACATCGACATCATCGCTGGCGGAACCGATGCCGTCTCCGAGCGGTTCGAAGCAATCGAATCGGATCTCAAACAGCTGCAGGACAGCGGTTCCGACGTCGCATCGGATGAGATCTCCGCGCTCGACTCAGCAGTCTCTGACTTGGGTTCAGCGCTCGCTGGTCTGAGCGGCGGAGTCTCGGTCGAAGATGCTCAGCAGCTCGCCACGTCAGTCACCGCCGTCGTGAATGCAGCAGGCGACGTGATCGAACGACTCTCCACCACCTGTTCGTGACCTCCGCCTATCCCTAACCGCCGGATCGCAGTCCCCAAGGCTCACAATTCGCCGTTGCGTTGCATCCACGCGAAGGTGTACCAGCCCGGCAAGATCGGGAGCCAGAACGTGGCGAGCCGAAAGGTAAGGACCGCTCCCACGGCAGGTCCGTGGTCCATACCGAATCCTGCCAGAGCAGCAATCATCGTGGCTTCGAGCGCTCCGAGACCTCCCGGTGTCGGAGCGATCGTCGCGATGGTCACCGCAACGATGAACGCTGTACAGATCTCCGGGACAGACAGCCCGCCACCGAAGGCCTGAACCGAGAACCCGAGTGTTGCCGCGTAGGCAAATGTGATCATTGCCGAGCCGCCGAACAATGCCAGGACTCGGATCGGGCTGGTGAAGCCAGCGCCAAGATGCCCTCCGGCGGACTTCAGAATCCCGACGACCGGTCCGACCACTCGACGTCGTATGGGTGCGATCAACAACAGCAGGCTGCACAGCGCCAGCACGACCGCGATGACCGCGAGCGCGGTACTTGTGCCGGGCAAGTCGAAACTGCCAACGTCCGTTTGGCCGGTCCAGGAAACGAACGCGAACAGCAAGACGACGTGTACAACGATCGAGCCGAGCGCGTTGAGGCCGACCGCAGAACTGGCGGCCGGTGTCGCGAAACCCGCCTTTTGCAAGAACCTGACGCCGAGTGCCATACATCCAGCGTTGGCAGGGGCCACCAGGGCGGTGAACGACGATGCAACCTGAGAGCGGAACGTGGCCAGTACAGGAAGATCGAACGAGTAGGCGCCGAGCGCAGACACCGTGGCAAAAACGTAGGTCGCAAACGACGCGGCGATGATGACGGGAACCCACGAGAGGTTGGCGTCGCGCAACGCGTCGACGGTCTCGTCGACGTTCGCGAGCTGCGGAAGCAGCGAGTAGAACGCGAGGCTGCCTGCGACGATCATCAAGATCGTCCGCGGCTTGATCCGCTGGAGCCGTTCAAGTTCGACCTCACCGGCGCCGGTGCTGTCGCGGATGGCGGTGGACAGGTCCTTCAGAAGGTCCTTGTGACGCCTCGCGAGGGAGCGGATCTCCGTAGGAAGCGCCAGTGGCTGGAGTTGCGGGAGCGTTCGCGCGACGGCTTCAGCACCGAGCACCTCGACGGCGGAATCCACGGTTGCCGCAACGCCAACCTTGACGGACAACCCCACCAAGAGTTCAGCCACGTCACGATCGAGATCTCGATCGCTGGCAGCGACTTCGGCGCTATCGAAGTCGAGAATCCACGCCGACTCGTCGTCGCTGATCAGCACGTTGGTCAGTGCAAGATTGCGATGGGCGAGACGAGCACGTCTGAGATCAGCAATCTCCGACCAGAGACCACCGAGCACTCGTGCGGTGAGCCGGTCGTCGTCGCATTCCGCGATCGGAGAACGGTCGCGACCTCGCCTCCATCGAGTGGTCGACTCAATCTTCCACGTACCGATGCGTGCCAGATCGGACAGTCTGGCGAACCTCGGTGTCCTGCGGTGATCAGCGACGAGACGGATGATCGAACCCCAGCCGGCCGGTCCACGGCGACGGGTGCGCCGAGGAGAATCATTCTCGCGAACGAGTGGCTCTTGATGACTGCGAAGTCTGTGTCGCGGTCGGGGTCGTTCCTCGAGTCGCTTCTTTCGACGTGGCGACCGGAGGCGGGTTGGTGCCGGTCGGCAGCGCGGGGAACCAGCCTTTGGTTCGGTTGGCGAACGAGACGAGCGAGAGCATGACGGGTACCTCGATGAGCACCCCAACGACGGTGGCCAGCGCCGCGCCGGAGCCAAGGCCGTAAAGGCTGATGGCAACTGCCACGGCGAGTTCGAAGAAGTTGGACGTCCCGATCATGGCTGCCGGGGCGGCCACGTCGAACGGAAGCCGTAGAACGCGAGCGGAGCCGTAGCCCAGCGCGAAGATCCCGTAACTCTGGATGAGCAGTGGGATGGCGATCATCAGCACACGTGCTGGTTGCTCGATGATCGTTTCAGCCTGGAATCCGAACAGCAGAACAACGGTCAGCAGAAGTCCGATGATCGACGTTGCTTTGAGTCGATCCGCAAAGGTTTCGACCGCGCCCGGCCCATCTCGACGAAGGAGTGAGGACCTGGTTGCGAGGCCCGCGCCGAGTGGAACGACGACGAAGATCGCGACCGACGCGATCAGCGTGGCCCAAGGGACAATGAGGTCGGTGACGCCGAGAAGGAGGCCCGCAATGGGGGCAAACGCGAAGACCAAAATGAGGTCGTTGATGGAGACTTGGGCGAGGGTGTAGTTGGGGTTGCCGTTGGTGAGTTGGCTCCACACAAACACCATTGCGGTGCATGGGGCGACTCCGAGCAGGATCATGCCGGCGATGTATTCGTCTGCTTGTGCCGCCGGAACGAAGTCGGCATAGATGAATCGGAAGAACAGGTAGGCGAGGCCGGCCATCGTGAACGGTTTGATCAGCCAGTTGATCGAGAGTGTCAAGATCAGCCCCTTGGGCCGGTGGCGCACGTCGCTCAGGCAGTCGGGCTCGACCTTGAGCATCATCGGGTAGATCATCAGCCAGATCAGCACGGCGACGACGAGGTTGACTTGGGCAAACTCAAGGTCGGCGACCTGCTTGAACACACCCGGAACGACAAGCCCGAGGCCAATGCCAGCGGCGATCGCGAGCGTCACCCAGACCGTGAGGAATCGTTCGAAGGCGCCCAGCCCACTCGCGTCTCGGTCGTCAGTAGCGGAGTTCATGAGCTGATTGACTCTCGTCGCCGCTGGGCGGAGTACACCGAACCATCATCAAATCCCAGAGGGGTCAGGATACGACACTTTCGAGCTTGACTTGCAACAAGAACGTGCGCTTGTTTCGACGAGCCGTGCTGAAGGCGAGGGTTGCAATCAACGCTCCGGTGAGGCCAGCACACGCGACTCAATCAGTCAGACAGCGGGAAGCAGCGACGAGGAGCCGGAACCGGACGCCATCGGACGCGTCGAGCGCTGCGCACTCGTCAAAGAGCTGCCGCATTCGGGCGAGGAAGTCGGTGAGCTGATCGTTCCCGCACCAGCAGGGACCATCAGCGCGTCGGGCTGAAGTCCGGGTCACGCTTCTCGACGAAAGCAGCCGCGCCCTCGGCGAGGTTCAGTGGGATCAAGTCACGCTGATGGTGGAGCTCGAGGTCCAGATGCTCGGACAACGTGTTGCGTGCGGCCTGCGCCAACGTGCTGCGGATGCGGGTCATGGCCGTCGGTGACGAACGTTTGAGCGTGGCGGTCACCGCGTCGACGGCTGCATCCAACTCGTCATCGTCGACCGCCTGCCAGATCAATCCCCAATCGACGGCCTGCTCCGCGGTGATCCGACCGCCCAGCATCGCGATGCCGCGCGCACGTGCGGCGCCAGCGCGCACCGCCAGGTGATACGAGGTGCCAAGGTCGGGAACGAGGCCGAGTCGTGGACCAAAGGTCGACACGAAGAACGCGGACGACGCCGCGATCGAGATGTCGCATGACATCGCCAAACCGAACCCGCCCCCGGCGGCGACACCGTTGACCCGTGCGACCGTCGGCACCGGGCACGACGCGATGGCCCGCATTGCCGGGTTGAACATCGCCTCCATCGTCTCGGCGCTCGCAGCGCCCTCGTCGCCATCGCGCACCGCCGCCAGGTCGGCTCCGGCACAGAATCCTCGGCCAGTGCCGGTGAGCACGACGACACGGACAGACTGATCGGCATCGACAGCAGCGAACGCGTCCGACAATCCGCTCATCATCTCGCTGTTCATGCCGTTCAAGCTGCCCGGCCGATTGAGCCGGACCGTGGCAATCCCATCGGCGTTCTCGTACTCGACGCTGCTCATGACTCCTACCCTACGACGCCGGTTTGGCTCAGGCGATCAGCAGTCACCGACCCGAGGCGCTTCACTTCTTCGCCTTGGCTGCAAGCGCGGTGTTCGAGCGGGAACAACCTTCGGCCGCGTCGAAGCGTTCACTTCAACGGGAGCTCGAACCCGCCCTTCGCGAGTTCCGTGACGACGAAGTCGCCGAGGTGCGGGTCGTCTGCAGGATCTTCGTTCGGGAATGCTGCGTAGTACGCCGCCATCACCTCCGCTGAGGACGCGAACTCATCGCGCACCAGCGGCCAGACCGATCGCATGTCGACCAGGTCCGGCGGATCGCCACGGTTGAGTTTCATCAGGAAGATGTCGCGAAGCGGCAAACCCAACACACGCAACCTGCCGCGCTCGAGAAGCACCTCACACGCATCCACATCGAGTGTGGCCGGCGCCCACGGAGCAGCGTGATCGTTCAACCAGTTGGCCGCCAGTCCGTGACGCGCCGCGACCGTCTTGACCGCTTGGCGCAACGCGTCATCGAGCCGACGAATCGAGTCGACGTCCTCGGTTGCGTCTCGGAGACCGTGCCATGCGAGCAGTGATCCGCCGACAACGATGATCGTTCGCTCGGCCTCATCTTCGAGCTCGGCAGCGACCTCAACGATGAGCGCTTTGATCGCTTCGCCGTCAAGCAACGTCATCCCGGGATGAGTTCTCGATCACGCCAAATCGCCCGCTTCGGCAAGGTGATGCCGCGCGCAGCGAACTGAGCCGGCGTGTTTTCAGCGTGCATCGCACGTCGCCTCGGCGTCGCCGGTGCTTCCCATCGCGATTCAAGCGCGACAGTCCGCTTCGTCCAGTCCGGCGGCTGGATCTTCGCGTCGTCCGCGAGCTTCTCCGCTATCGCGGCGAGCAGATTTGACATGAACGGCGAATCCGGTGAGGGGGCGTCTGCGATTGCGGCTGCGGTCCACTCGGGATGCAACGTGATCTGGTCTGCGAAC
>Ga0209374_1003522_pt1 | contig 12204 bp, 9 predicted proteins | sample SaaInlLV_DNA_10m_FD_184683 | JGI IMG/M metagenome (GOLD analysis project Ga0209374, IMG submission 184683) | Marine microbial communities from expanding oxygen minimum zones in the Saanich Inlet - SI075_LV_DNA_10m (SPAdes) (version 2) | ecosystem: Environmental > Aquatic > Marine > Unclassified ...
ATATTTTATCTAAGGCTAAAAAAATATTAAAAGACGTTAAAATTTTAAATAGATCTGATCACTTCCCAAATGAACTATCAGGAGGAGAGCAACAAAGAGTATCAATTGCTAGAGCATTAATAGCTGAAACTGATTTAATTTTAGCTGACGAACCTACGGGTAATTTAGATTTTAAAACCTCAAAAGAAATATTTTCATTGTTTTTAAAATTAAAAAAACTAAAAAAAACAATAATTTTTGCAACTCATAATAGAGAACTTGCCAACAGAGCTGATTACAAGTTGTTTATTTCCGATGGTCATATAAAAAGAGTTAATGCCCGTTAGTGACCAAAAATTTAATAATATAAAAATTCATACACAATACTCTATCTGCGAGGGAGCTATAAAAATTGATGAATTGGCTGAATATTGCAAATCTAATAAAATTAAATCAATTGGTTTAGCAGACAGTTATAATTTATGTGGGGCATTAGAATTTTCTGAAAAATTGTCTAAAGTTGGAACTCAACCTATAATCGGCACTCAAATAAATCTTTGTGCTAACAATATAATAGGAAAGATAACATTATACGCTACATCAGTACAAGGTTATAAAAATCTAACTAAATTGTCTTCATTAAGTTATTTAAAAAGCAAAGAAGCAGAAGACCCATCTTGTAGACTTGATGATTTAATTTCAAATAATGAAGATTTAATCTTATTAACTGGAAATTATTATAATTTTTTTGGAAAATTATTTTATGCCAATAAAATAAAAGATTTTGAGAAAATATTAACTTCTTTAAAATCTAGCTTTAAAGATAGACTATATTTAGAAATTCAAAGGCATAACGAACATGAAGAAAAGAATTATGAAAACTATTTATTAAGTTGCTCTAAAACTTTAGATATTCCGATAATTGCAACTCAGGAAGTTTTTTACTTAAATGAAAATATGTACGAAGCACATGACGCTCTTACATGCATTGGTGAAAAAAGATTTATAGACGACAACAATAGATTTAAATACAGCAATCAACATTATCTTAAAAAGAACAAAGAACTTTTGGAATTATATGCAGATATTCCTGAAGCATTAGAAAATAATTATAATTTTCATTTAAGGTTTAGTTTCAAGCCAAAAAAATCTAAACCAATACTCCCTTCTATCGCCAATGATCAAAATAATTCCCCAGAAGAGGTATTAATTAACTTAGCAAATAAAGGCCTGAGAAGTAGAATAAAAAACTTTATCTCAAAAAGAAATTTAGAAAAAACAGAAGATCAAATTAAAAATTTTTATGAGGATAGACTTTCTCATGAACTTAATATTATTAACTCCATGGATTATGCTAGTTATTTCTTAATTGTCTCTGATTACATAAAATGGGCAAAAAATAACTCTATACCAGTAGGCCCTGGCAGGGGTTCAGGAGCAGGCTCATTAGTTGCATACTGTTTGGATATCACAGACTTAGATCCAATAGAATATGATTTAATTTTTGAAAGATTTTTAAACCCTGATAGAATTTCAATGCCTGACTTCGATATAGATTTTTGTGAAGAAAAAAGAGATCTAGTTTTTGAATATTTAAAAACAAAATATAAAGACGGTGTCGCACATATAATTACATTCGGTAAGTTAAAAGCCAGGATGGTTCTAAGAGACGTGGGTAGAGTTCTTGGTTTACCTTATGGTCATGTAGATAAAATTTGTAAAATGGTTCCTTTTGATCCTTCTAGACCTTTAACTTTACAAGAGTCGATTGATCGTGAGCCAAGATTTAAAGAAGAAGTTCGAAATAATAAAAAAGTTAAAAAACTTTTAGATTTATCTTTGCAACTTGAAGGCCTTAATCGAAATATGGCAACTCATGCAGCTGGAGTAGTAATTGCTGGAAATAAATTGGCAGAACAATTCCCGCTATACATAGATCACAGTTCTAATTTAATTTTACCATCGACTCAATATGATATGTATTCGTCGGAAAATGCAGGACTAGTAAAATTTGATTTACTAGGATTAAAAACTTTAACTGTAATTGATAAAACCATAAAAAGATTACGCCTAAAAAATATAAACCTTGATATCAGTAATATTAATCAAAATGATGAAAAAGTTTTTTCACTTCTTTCAACTGGTGAAACAACAGGTTTATTTCAATTGGAAAGCGCAGGGATGAGAGATGCGATTAAACAAATGAAACCAAATAAATTTGATGATATTATTGCACTTGTAGCTTTATATAGACCAGGACCAATGAGTAATATTCCGATATATAATGACTGTAAAAATGGAATAAAAGATCCTGATTACATACATCCTATTTTAAAAGAAATATTAAAACCTACCTATGGAATTATTATCTACCAAGAGCAAGTAATGCAAATTGCTCAAACACTGGCAGGCTTCACAGCTGGAGAAGCTGATATTTTAAGACGAGCAATGGGTAAAAAAAAGAAAGCTGAACTAGATAGGCAGAAAGAAAGATTTATAAATGGAGCTTTAAAAAATGGTATAGAAAAAGATGTAGCTAATTTTGTATTTACAAAAATCGAGCCTTTTGCTCAGTACGGATTCAACAAAAGTCATGCTGCTGCATACGCTTTAATTGCTTACCAAACTGCTTATCTAAAAACTTATCATAAAGAAGATTTTATAGCTGCAACTATGTCAACTGAATTAACTAATACTTCTAAACTTAGAGAATTTGTTGAAGAATTAAAAAGATTAAACATTGAAATAATCAGACCATCTATAAATAAATCTTTTGCAGAATTCAAAGCTATAGACGGTAAACTTTTTTACGGTCTTGGCGCAATTAAAAGTGTTGGTTTTGAAGCTATATCAAATATTTTAAACGAAAGAGAAAAAAATGGAAAATATAAAACTTTTGCTGACTTTATAAATAGAGTTGACGCAAAAGATGTAAACAAATTACAATTAGAAGGCTTAGTAAAGAGTGGTGTTTTTGATGAATTTGATAAAGATAGGAATAAAATTTTAAATTCAATACCAAAAATAATACAACAAATTAAAAATATAAATGACGATAAAGAAAATAATCAATCGAGTCTTTTTGAAGGTCAAGATAATACACATAAAGAATTTGATTTTCTGCCCCATACGCCTTGGAAGCAAAAAGAACTTTTAGCGGAAGAGTTTAAATCTTTAGGTTTTTATTTGTCAGACCACCCACTAAATGAATATGGAGAGATATTCAATCAATTGAAAATAATGACTTATAATCAATTTTATAAAAATGATGATAGTGAAGGTTTAGTAGCAGGAACTATTATGTCAATAGTAGAAAAAAAAAGTGCAAAAGGAATTCCATATGGAATAGTTAAATTTAGTGACATAAGGGGTGAATTTGAGCTTTTTTTATTTTCTGAAATACTTGTTTCTAATAGAGAGAAACTTAAGGAGTCAGAGTCTTTCGTATTGACCTTGCAAAAAGACAGGACTACAAACGACTCTTCAAAGAAAAGAATTAATGTTAAAAATATATTAAGTGTAGATAATGTTATCAATAAACCTTTCAAGAAAGTAACAATAGAATTAAAAAATAATTATAATTTAAGTGAAATTAGTCAACTATTGTCAACCGATGGAGAAACTGAAATTAATTTAGTTCTTAAAGATTTGAATAAAAAAGCCCATTACTCTCTTAAAAATAATAGAAAGTTTGATTTAAAGCAGCTAAAAGTCCTTAAAGATAAGGAATACGTGGAAAAAATAACTTTTTAGATAGTTGATTTTTTAGCCTGTTTGTATATATCAGTGAGTAATTTCGCACACAGTTACAAGGGCATAGCCCTACCGGTCCATAATATTGGAATTACTGTGGTGGATTAACCGGAAAAAAATATGAACGTACCAAAAGTAGACATAAAACAATTATTAGAGGCAGGAGTTCACCTAGGTCATAAAACGTTAAGGTGGAACCCAAAAATGAAGAAGTACATTTTTGGCGAGAAAAATTCAATTCATATTATAGATTTAACTCAGACAGTAGAATTTTTAAAAAATGCATTAGTTCAAGTACACAAAGTGGTAGCTAGTGGAGGAAAACTATTAATTGTTTCAACAAAAAAACAAGCTTCTGAACAAGTAAGCGAATTAGCAAAAGAAACAGATCAATATTTTGTAAATTATAGATGGTTAGGTGGAATGCTAACTAATTGGAATACAATACAAAATTCAATCAAAAGATTAAAAAAATTAAATGAACAATTATCTAAGGAAAACTTAGGTTTTACAAAAAAAGAAATTTTAAAATTTAGCAAAGAAAAAGAAAAACTTCAAAGATCTCTAGGTGGTATTGCAGAGATGAAAAAAACCCCAGATTTAATTTTTATTATAGATACAAATATCGAGTCTCTGGCAGTTGCAGAAGCAAAAAAATTAGGTATTCCAATTATAGCGATACTAGATAGCAATTCAGATCCAACAGGTATAAATTTTCCAATTCCAGGTAATGATGATGCTAGGCGGTCAATAAATCTTTATTGCGAGTTATTAAAAAACACAATTAAAGATGCAGAAAAATTTATCAAGGGTTCTGATGATAAAGTAGAAATTGTTAAGAAAGCTGTAGATAAAAAAAGTAATTCTTAAATTTACCTAATGTCAAACAAAGATTTATTAGATAGTATCAAAAAACTCAGAGAAATGACAGGCGTGGGCTTTAATGATTGTAAAATAGCTTTAGATGAATCTAAAGGAGACATAGAAAAATCTGTTGAATTTTTAAGAAAAAAAGGGATTGCTAAAGCTTCAAAAAAAATGAGCAGAACAGCTTCAGAAGGTTTAGCTCTAGTAAAGGAATATGACGGACAAATTTCAATAATCGAAATTAATAGTGAAACAGATTTTGTAGCAAAAAATCAAGATTTTATAAATTTTTGCAAAGAACTATCTGATATTAATTTTTCATCAAAAGGTAATTTAGAAAAACTTCAAGAAACTAAAATGGCTAATGATATTTCTGTAAAAGATAACTTAGTAAATTTAATAGCAAAGATAGGTGAAAAGATTACAATTAGACGAACTAATTTTTTTAATAATTCGTCTGGAACAAATTATTTTTATGTGCATTCAGCTATAGAAAAAAATATTGGTAAAATAATTTCTGTTGTAAAACTAGATGGAATTATAAAAGGAAAAAATGATGAAATTGGTTTAAAACTAGCTATGCATATTGCTGCATCAAATCCGTTGGCAATAGATAAAGATGAAATTGATAAATCTATAATTAATAAAGAATTAGAAATTATAAAAGCAGAAATAACAAATTCTGGAAAACCAGTTGAAATGGTAGAAAAAATTTCTAAAGGTAAAATATCTAAATTTTTAAACGATAATTCACTTTTAAACCAATTGTGGATAATGGATCCCAAAAAGAAAGTCTCAGATATTTTAAAAGAAAACTCATCTGGCAAAGAAATTAAAGTTCTGCAATTTATTAAATATAAAGTTGGTGAAGGAGTTTAAAAGGTGAGCAGCGAATTTAATGAAAGTAATTATTCATCAAAAATGGATAAAACTATACTTTCTCTTAAAAAAGATATTTCAACTTTAAGAACTGGTAGAGCTAACACAAGCATGCTTGATACAATTAAAGTTGATGTCTATGGACAATTGATGCCGATAGACCAACTTGGAACAATAAGTGTTCCAGAGGCTAGATTAATTTCTATACAAGTTTGGGATAAAGCTAATACACCATTAATAGATAGCGCTATTCAAAAATCAGAATTAGGAATTAATCCTCAAATAGATGGTCAAATAATAAGATTAAGAATTCCAGATTTAACAGAAGAAAGAAGAAAAGATTTAATAAAAATTTTAAAAAATATGGGAGAAAAAGGAAAAATATCAATAAGAAATATTAGAAGAGAAGCTAACGAGGATTTAAAAAAAAAATTAAAAGACAAAATCATTACTGAAGATGACAATAAAAACTTTGAAAAAAATATTCAAAAACTTACAGACGTAAATATAGAAAATATAGATAAAATATTAACTGAAAAAGAAAAAGAAATCAGTCAGATATGAATGAGCTCAACCATGTCGCTTTTATCATGGATGGCAATGGTAGGTGGGGGAAAAAAAATGGTCGAGGTAGAAACTTTGGACATTTTAAGGGTGTAGAAACTGTAAAAAAAATTGTCAAAGGCTCAATAAAATCTAAAATTAAAATTGTATCATTTTATGTTTTTTCTTCCGAAAATTGGAAACGTCCACAAGCTGAAATAAACTTTTTATTTAAACTCATAACCAATTATTTTTCAAAAGAAATAGAAAGTATTATCAAACAGGGTATCAAAATAAATATTCTCGGTGAAGTGGATAAACTCCCTTCAAACGTAAAATCAATTTTAAAAAAAACAATTTTATTGACTAAAAAGAATGAAAAAATTATGGTAAATTTAGCTATTAATTATGGTTCAAAAAATGAAATATTAAACGCAATAAAAAAAAATAAAAAAAAAATTAATATTAAAAATTTTGAAAAAAATCTTTACACCAAAAATATTCCAGATCCAGATATTTTAATAAGGACAGGCGGTCACCAAAGACTAAGTAATTTTATGTTATGGCAGTTAGCTTATACGGAGTTATTTTTTTTAAAAAAATTATGGCCGGAATTTAATACAAATGATTTAACATCAATTATTAAAAGATATAAAAAAAGTAAGAGAAATTTTGGAAATATATGATTAACAAAAATCTAAAAAAAAGAATTTTTACATCAATAACTTTATTAATTTTAACTTTATTAATAATTAAATATAATGTAGCTCTAGTTTATGTCCTACTAGTTTTTGGAGTTGTTTCATTATTAGAATTCGTGAGTTTAATTAATAAAATTAAATTAAATAAATTTTATTCACTAATATCAAGTATTTTTTTTACAGTGTATTTATTTTTATTTTGTTCAATATTCTTTTTACTTTCAAATTTTTTACAACTTAAAATAATAATTTTTATTTTGTTGTTTGGATGTGTTGCTTCAGACATAGGTGGATTTATTTTTGGAAAGATATTTAAAGGCCCGAAGTTAACTAGAATTAGTCCAAATAAAACAATCGCAGGATCTTTAGGTTCAATTATTTTAACAATTATTGCGCTATCTTGCGCAATATATTTTTTTACAAATAGTTTTAGCTATGTTGTTGTAATAATTGCTATAATAACTTCTATAGCATGCCAGATTGGTGATTTATTTTTTTCATTTTTAAAAAGAAAAGCAAAAATAAAAGATACTGGAGATTTTTTGCCTGGTCACGGAGGCATTCTAGATAGATTAGATGGAATTCTACTTGGAGTTCCTATTGGTATTTTTTTTCTGTCAATACTTTATTAAATGGTAAAGTCTATTTCAATTCTCGGTTCAACAGGTTCTGTAGGTGTTTCGACGCTATCTATAATAGATAAAAAGAAAGATTATTTTAAAATTTATTTATTATCAGCAAATAAAAACTTTTATTTAATAAAAAAACAAATAAAAAAATATAAACCTAAAATTTTTGTTATTACCAATAAAGATATATATGAGAAAATTAAAAAAAAATTTTCAAAAAATAAAATAATAATCTCAAACACTTTTAATGAATTAACTATACCAAAAAAAAATGATATAACTATTTCTGCAATTCCTGGTATCGTTGGACTAGAGCCAACTATTCAGATGGTTAAATCAAGTAAAAAAATTTTAATTGCAAATAAAGAATCTATTATTTGTGGTTGGCATTTAATAAAAAAAACAGCTTTAAAATATAATACAAAAATAATTCCAATCGACTCAGAACATTTTTCTATTTTGAAATTATTAGAAAACCACTCACTTAAAGAAATTGAAAAAATTTATATAACTGCATCTGGGGGACCTTTTTTGAATTATAAAAAAAATCAATTAAAAAATATAAAAATAAAAGATGCTTTAAATCACCCGAAATGGAAAATGGGAAAAAAAATTACAATTGATTCTTCAACATTAATGAATAAAATTTTAGAATTAATAGAAGCCCAAAAAATATTTAACATTCCAAATAAAAAATTAGATATATTAATTCATCCAAATTCCCTAGTTCATGCAATAATTGAAATGAAAAACGGTTTAATTAAATTTTTATATCATGATACAACTATGATAATTCCATTAGCTAATGCGATTTTTGATGGAAAAATAAATATCAATGATTTTATTAAAAATAAGAAAAAATTAAAAGCTATTGAAGATTTATATTTTAAAAAAGTTGACTTAAATATATTTCCTGTAATAAAATTTAAAAATAGGTTAGATGAATATCCATCCACTCCAATTATCATTAATGCTGCAAATGAGGTGCTTGTAGATCTATTCCTTAAGAAAAAAATACCATTTTTAAGCATTTATAAAATCATTATGAACATCTTAAATGATAGAAATTATAAAAAATATGCTATAAAAACACCTATTAATATAAATCAAATCTTAACAATCGATAATTGGGCTAAAAACACAACTAAGAAATATGTTAAATAAAAAAAATTTTATAAATTTATTAATTATTATTAATATAATTTTTTTTAGCCTTTCATTAAAAGCTGAAGTTATAAACAGTGTAACTATAAATGGAAATAACAGGGTTAGTGATGAAACAATTTTAATTTATGGTAAAATTAAAAATAACACTAATATTACAGATAAGGAATTAAATAAAATTATAACAAATTTAAATTCAACAAATTTTTTCAAAGAAATAGATGTGCAGGTTAAAAATAATAAATTGATCGTTAATTTAATAGAATATCCTTTAATAAATCAAATAATAATTAACGGAGAAAAAAGTAATAAAATAAAAAAAGAGTTATTAAAAAACTTACAACTAAAAGAAAAACAATCTTTTATAAAATCTTATCTTTCTAGCGATATTGAAATTCTTAAAAACCTATATTCGTCGCTAGGTTATAATTTTGTTGAAATAGAGACAAAAGTAAATCAATTAGATACGTCTAATTATGATTTACTTATAAACATTCAAAGAGGTGAAAAAACAAAAATTTCATCAATAAAATTTACGGGTGATAAAAAAATTCGAGATAAAAGATTAAAGGATATAACAGCTAGTGAAGAGGATAAATTTTGGAAATTTATTTCAAGAAACACAAACTTTAGTCAGAACTTAGTTAATCTAGATATAAGATTAATGACGAACTATTATAAGTCGATCGGTTACTATGATGTAGACATAATTTCGAACTCGGCTGAACTAAATGATAAAAATAATGTAGACCTTGTCTATACCATCAACGCCGGTAAAAGATATACTATAGATAAAATAACAACAACTGTAGACCCTACCTTTGATAATAAATTATTTTTTCCTCTTAAGAAATCTTATGATAAATTAATTGGTGAATATTACTCACCTTTTGAAATAAAAAAAATCTTAGATGATATTGATGAATTAATTGATAAGAATAATTTACAATTTGTTGAACATAATGTGGAAGAAGCAGTTGGATCAAATTCTATTTCAATCAACTTTAATATTTACGAAGGAGAGAAAAATTTAGTTGAGAGAATTAATATTTTAGGAAATAATATCACGAATGAAACTGTCATAAGAGCGGAAATTCTATTGGACGAGGGTGACCCTTTTACAAATATTAATTTAGATAGATCATTAGCTAACTTGAAATCTAGAAACATTTTTAAATCAGTAAAATCAGATGTATCTAAAGGTTCAGCAAATAATTTAAAAATTATAAATATTAATGTAGAAGAAAAACCAACGGGAGAAATCGCTGCTGGTGCAGGAGTTGGTACTAATGGTGGAAGTTTTGAATTTACTATTTCAGAAAACAACTGGTTAGGTGAGGGAAAAAAGCTAGATTTCAATCTAGCATCAGACAGTGAATCTCTTTCTGGAACAATTAGTTATAACGATCCAAACTACAATTTTTTAGGCAACTCGATAAATTATTATGTCAGTAGTAAAGAAAATGATAAACCAGAAAGTGGCTATGAAAACACTGTTGTTGCAGCAGGTATTGGAACTGCTTTTGAACAGTATAAAAATATTTATACTGATTTAAGTTTATCAGCAAGTTACGATGATCTTAGAACTTTAGACTCAGCTTCTGACAACTTAAAAAAACAAAGTGGTAATTTTTCAGATTTAACTGGAGCATATGGAATTAAATATGACACTAGAAATCGTTCATTTAGACCTACAGATGGTTCAATCATTTATTTTAATCAAGAACTTCCAATTTATGCTGATAAACAATCTATAAGTAACTCTTTAAGCGTATCAAAATATAATGCTTTAAGTGAAAATGCTGTTTTGGGCTCTAAATTTCTTATCTCAACTATTACTGGAGTAGGCGATGACGATGTAAGATTAAGTAAAAGAAAAAATTTAAGCTCTAGAAGACTTCGTGGATTTGAAAGAAATAAAATAGGTCCAGTAGACGGAACAGACCATATTGGAGGAAATTATACTGCAGCAGCAAATTTAGAACTGACCTTGCCTAAATTACTTCCTAGCACTTCAAATGCTGATATAGGCCTTTTTTTAGATGCAGGAAATGTGTGGGGCGTGGACTACGATAGCTCAATTGATGATAGTAATAAAATAAGATCGTCTTTTGGTGCCGCGCTTAACTGGACATCACCAATTGGTCCATTATCTTTTATAATCTCACAAAACTTATCGAAGGCAAAAACAGATAAAACTGAAAGTTTCAACTTTAACTTAGGTACAACTTTTTAAATGAACTACTTAAAAAATTTTCTTTTCATTTTATTCATTCTTTTTGCTTTATCAAAGCCAGTATTTGCAGAATTACCAGTTTATTTAGATTTTAAATTTATATTGAATAATTCCACAGCAGGTAAAAAAGCTCAAGATTCATTAAAAAAAAAATTAGATAGTGGAATAAAATCATTAAATTCAAAAGAAAAATCAATTCAAGAAGATGAAAGAAAAATAATTCAACAGAAAAAAGTAATCACTCAAGAGGAATATGTGAAAAAAGTAAATGAATTAAGAAAAAAAGTTTCAAGCTTACAAAAAGAAAGGAACAAATTATTGGAAAGCGTAGCTAAAGATCGAATAAAAGCGAAAAATGAACTTTTAAAAAATTTAAACCCTATAATAGAAGCATATATGCAAGAAAAAAAAATTAGGCTTGTTATTGATAAAAAAAATATAATTTTAGCTGATGAAAAACTTGATATTACAAAAGAAATTATAAAAATACTAAATACTAAATTACAATCAATAAAATTGAACTAGTAATATTTAATGAGTTCAAAAAATTTTTTCTTAAAAAAAGAACTTTCTATATCTAAATTATTTCCTAAAGAAAAATTTAAAATTAACTCAATAATCAAAGCTGTTAAACCTCTTGATAAAGCTCACGTAGGTGATTTATCATTTTATGATTTAAAAAAATACAAAGATAAAGCTATTGGCACTAAAGCATCTTTTTGTATAACTACAAAAAAATTGATCACCGATCTTCCAAAAAAAACAATAAAAATTATTGTAAATAATGTTTTATTAGAATTATGTAGAGTTACTAAAACAATTTACCCACATGCTGATATAGATTATCCAGATATGTCACTTAAACCTTTTATTAAAGCTAAATATAAAACTGTAAAATTTGGAAATAATGTTTTAGTAGGAAAAAATGTTAAAATCGGTAAAAATTCAATAATAGGTTCAAATACTATTATAGAACAAAATGTTGAAATCGGAGAAGGGTGTGTAATTGGTTCTGGTGTAATTATTAAGAATTCAATAATAGATAAAAAAGTTGTGATACAGGATAATTGTAAAATAGGTCAAAAGGGATTTGGTTTTATACCAATTAAAAACAAAAATATTAAATTTCCACATATTGGTAAAGTTATTATTAAAAGCTTTGTCGAGATCGCTTCTGGATGTACAATTGATAGAGGATCAATAGATGATACAATTATAGGCAATAATACTTATTTAGATAACCAAGTTCATGTAGCCCACAATGTTCAAATTGGTGACAATTGCATGATTGCCGGTCAAGTTGGATTTGCGGGAAGCACTAGTATTGGTAATAATGTTTCTATTGGGGGTCAAGCAGGCATCTCTGGCCATTTAAAAATTGGCAATAATGTTAAAATTGGTGGCGGTAGTGGTGTTATAAAAGATATTGAAGATAATCAAATTGTTATGGGAT
>Ga0209374_1003535_pt1 | contig 12178 bp, 10 predicted proteins | sample SaaInlLV_DNA_10m_FD_184683 | JGI IMG/M metagenome (GOLD analysis project Ga0209374, IMG submission 184683) | Marine microbial communities from expanding oxygen minimum zones in the Saanich Inlet - SI075_LV_DNA_10m (SPAdes) (version 2) | ecosystem: Environmental > Aquatic > Marine > Unclassified ...
TTTGGATAAGTGCTGAAGTATTTAACCTTTTGGGAATACGAAATACAATATCATATCTGTGGGTTAGTGATGTCGTACAAAATCAATATGCAGTTCCGAATTACCTCACTTCACGATTGCTTAATTTAAAATTACAAGCTAAATTTTAATTTTGACTGAATATCTCATTTGGTTTATTAAGCTCATTTTACTTGATATTTAAGTGGATTAAAAATCCAATGTCAATTCTTTGCCAATACCTTGTTGGTTTTCATCGGCTTTAAATTCAAGAACATAAGCCTGATGTTTCCGCATATTTAGTACCTGTCCGTCTTCAAAGAGTAAGTATTGTCCTTTAATACCCATCAAGCGTCCTTGAATGGTCGGGGTTTTGTCAAAACTCAGACTTTTAACTTTTGTCGGGTATTCATTTACCGGGTATTCAATATTCAGAATCTCCTCTTCTGTAAGCATATACTTTTGGTATTCTTCAGGGACTAATTTTATGATCTCCGCACGTTTTTCTGTAAGATCTACATGAGTAATTTCATTTTTCAGCATGCGCTGCCAGGCGGTTCTATCAGAAAGATATTCTTTTAAAAAAACTTCGATCATTCCGCACAAATAACGGTTTGGAGTTTTAGCTATTGGAACGGCATAACTTGCCCCCTGATCGATCCAGCGCGTTGGGATTTGCGTATCTCGAGTAATTCCTACTTTTACTCCACTAGAAACGGCTAAATACACATAGTGATCTTTTAGATGGTGTTCTCGTTCCCATTCCATATCTCTTCCTTCTCCCAAATGAGCTCTACACAGCTCTGGCTTTATAATACATTCAGCCGACATTGGGCTGTTTTGGAAGCAAGTATAACAAAACCCTTGATTGAATGATTTTTTTGTGCGTTGACCACAATCTAGGCAATAGATTTCACCATTAAAACGAAATTGAATATGCTTTCCGATCCATTGATTCATCCCCAAAAAATGTTCGTTCATAGGTAAATGATATTGAACAGGATTTTTAAGTTCAGTTTTCATTTTAAGAATTCGGCCATACATCTCCATATTTAAAGGATATTTTGTAGTTTAGTTTTAATGAAAATAAGTATTTTTTTATAAAAATATAGAATGAAAATTTATAATTCTATTGTCAGTTGGATTATTAAAAAGCGCATCCATCAGATTAAATTATTTATCAATCATCCACATGAAGTACAAGAGGAGTTGAGACTGTCTCTTGTAGATAAAGCCAAAAGTACTGATTTTGGAAGAACCTATGATTTTAATTCTATAAAGAATCAAAAGGATTTTTCTGAACGTATTCCACTTCACCATTATGAAGATTTAGAGCCTTATATTTATAGAATGCGTTCTGGTGAACAAAATATTCTATGGCCATCTAAAATTAAGTGGTTTGCAAAGTCTTCCGGAACAACAAATAATAAGAGTAAATTTATTCCTGTAAGTAATGATGCTATTGAAGATTGTCATTACAAAGGTGGTAAAGATCTATTGTCTATTTATTGTAATAATTATCCTACAAAAAATATTTTTATAGGTAAAAGTTTGATGCTCGGAGGCAGTCATCAAATGTCGCCTTTATCCGATCGAATGTTTGAAGGAGATCTTTCAGCCATCATCGTAGAAAATTTACCTTTTTGGGTTCAATTACAGCGTTCGCCCGATAAAGATATTGCCTTAATGGGTGAATGGGAAAAGAAATTAGATTTGATGGCAGAACAAGCTATTAATGAAGATATAACTTCACTTTCAGGCGTCCCATCTTGGGCATTGGTTTATGCAAATAAAGTGCTAGATATAACAGGAAAGTCTAACCTTCATGAAGTATGGCCTAATCTAGAATTATATATGCATGGAGGTGTTAATTTTAAACCTTATAAAGCAAGTTTTGAAAAACTCTTTCCTAAAGGCATTAATTATCTGGAGTCGTATAATGCATCAGAGGGGTTTTTTGGTGTTCAAGATGATCCTCAAAAACAGGATATGCTTTTGATGTTAGATTATGGCGTTTATTATGAATTTATTCCTCTAGAAAATATTGATGATGAATTGCCAACAACTTTAAATTTGAGTCAAATAAAAATTGCAACTGATTATGCCCTTGTAATTTCTACAAATTCAGGCTTATGGCGTTATGTTATTGGAGATACGATTCAGTTTACACAAAAAAAACCGTATCGGTTTATAATTAGTGGCCGTACCAAGCATTATATAAATTCTTTTGGTGAAGAGCTTATGGTTCATAATGCAGAAGTAGCACTTCAACAAGCTTGTTTAAGTTTTAATACTGAGCTCGTTGAATTTACAGCTGCACCAAAGCAAATTTATAAAGGCCATAAAGGATGCCATGAATGGCTTATTGAATTTAAAGAACCACCTATAGACCTGAATGGCTTCACTGATAAACTTGACCTTGCTTTAAAAGCAGTAAATTCGGATTATGAAGCAAAACGCCATAAGGATTTAATACTTGAGGCACCTAAAGTTCATATTGCTTCAAAAGGTTTGTTTTTTAATTGGATGCGAACAAGAGGTAAGTTGGGTGGTCAGAATAAAGTGCCTCGATTATCTAATAAAAGAGTTTATTTAGATGAACTTTTATCGATGAACTCGTAAATTAGGCTTGTTCATTTCATCTAAAATTGTATTTTTAATCCCTAATTTAAAATTTTGAAAAATGCATATTGCAGTTGCTGGAAATATAGGTGTAGGTAAAACGACTTTGACAGGCTTATTAGCTAAAAACTTTAATTGGGAACCTCATTATGAGTCGGTTGATAATAATCCCTATTTAGATGATTTTTATACCGATATGCAGCGCTGGGCTTTTAATCTACAGGTGTATTTTTTAAACAGTCGATTTGGTCAGTTAAAAGAGTTTCAAGAAAGCGGAAAAAATATCATTCAAGATCGTACAATTTATGAAGATGCTCATATTTTTGCGCCCAACCTTCATGCTATGGGACTTATGACTTCGAGAGATTTTGATAATTATTCAAGTTTGTTCAAGTTGATGTCTTCTTTTGTAAACCCTCCTGATTTATTAATTTACCTTAGAGCGTCTGTACCTACTTTGGTAAAACAAATTCAGTCGCGTGGAAGGGACTATGAATCGAGTATTCGTATAGATTACTTAACACGTTTAAATGAACGCTATGAAGCTTGGATTTCTGAGTATACTAGTGGAAAGCTCCTTATTATTGATACGGATGATTTAGATTTTTCTAAAAATCAGGAAGATTTAGGTTTTGTTGTAGATAAGGTAAATGCTGAGCTACACGGTTTATTTTAGCCTGTTATTTTTTCATAAAACTTTACAATGGGAGTAAAGGAATCTTTTATAATTCATCAGGGACAAACCACACCTTTTCCTTTATGTATTGATGTGGCATCTGCTCAAGGCGTTTATATCACTGATAAATCTGGAAAAACCTATCTCGATTTGGTTGCCGGTGTTTCTGCCTGTACTATTGGCCATTGTCATCCTCGTGTCGTGAAAGCCATCCAAGATCAGTCTTCACAATACATGCACGTCATGGTATATGGAGAATTTATTCAGGAACCTCAGTTAGCACTTGCTAAAAAACTAGCTTCTTTATTACCTGATACTTTAAATTCTACTTATTTTGTTAATTCCGGTGTGGAGGCCATTGAAGCTTCGATGAAACTTGCAAAGAGGTATACAGGTAGAACAGAAATTATCTCTTGTAAAAATTCTTATCATGGAAGTACGCATGGTGCGTTAAGTATAATGGGTAACGAAACGTATAAACAGAAATTTAGACCTTTACTTCCAGATTGTAGACAAATTATATACAATGATGTAGATAGTTTAAATGAAATTACTGAAAAAACAGCAGCTGTTATCATAGAACCTATACAAGGTGCTACAGGTTTTATTACCCCTAAGAATGGATATTTAAAATTAGTTCGAGAAAAGTGTCATGAAGTTGGTGCACTTTTAATTTTTGATGAAATTCAGACCTGTTTTGGTAGAACAGGGAATTTATTTGGATTAGAGACTTATAGTGTTACTCCAGATATTCTGTGTATGGCCAAAGGAATGGGAGGCGGTATGCCCATTGGTTCTTTTACAACTTCTACAGAAAAAATGCACAGCTTAAGAGAAGACCCTATGTTAGGACATATTACCACTTTTGGCGGTCATCCTATTGTTTGTGCTGCATCATTGGCCACACTAGATGAACTATGTGAAACGCAACTTTTTCGTGAAGTAGAGAAGAAAGAAACTCTTTTCAGAGCGCTTTTAAATCACTCTAAAATCAAAGAAATTCGTGGTAAGGGTCTCATGCTTGCTATTGAGTTAGATGATGTTGAGCTCTGCCAAAAGGTTGTGCATAGGGGATTAGAAATGGGCATCATTACCTTCTTTTTCTTGTTTTCGAAAACAGCTGTAAGACTTAGTCCACCATTAACGATTTCAGAGGATGAGATTCGGAATGCTGCTAAGGTCATACTTGATATCTTAGACGAATAAGTTCGTTCTATTCATAGTTAGACCGAATATAAATTACCTAAAAACACCTTTTTTTATAAGTAAATCTTCTGTATAAGCTTTAAATTTGTAGCTATAAAATCAATTATAATTATGATAGGTAAAGACATTGAAGCAGCATTAAATAAGCAAATTTCTGCTGAAGCAAATTCTTCTCATTTGTATCTAGCTATGGCCTCTTGGGCAGAAACAAGAGGGTATGAGGGTGTTTCAAACTTCTTTTACAGCCAGTCTGATGAGGAACGACAGCACATGCTTAAATTGGTTAAGTATGTTAATGAAAGAGGTGGTCATGCTCACATTCCTAAAATTAATGAACCTTCAAAAATGTTTGATTGTTTGACCCATGTGTTTCAAGATTTTCTAGATCATGAAGTTAAAGTCTCTTCATTGATTAATGATTTGGTTCACATCTGTCTTGAAAACAGAGATTACACCACTCAAAATTTCTTACAGTGGTATGTGGCAGAGCAAATTGAGGAAGAAGCTTTAGCAAGAACCATACTTGATAAACTTAAATTAATAGGCGATGATAAAGGTGGTTTGTATCTATTCGACAGAGATATAAATCAATTAACGGTTACAAGTGCTGCCGCTCCAGATATTAACGCATAAAATAAAATGATGATAAATAAAAAAGCCGCTTTAAAGCGGCTTTTTTTATTTGTTAATCTTTTTGTTCTAATTTTTTAAACTCATTTTCAAGAATTTGATTCAGCGCCTCAGAATCAATTTGTTTCGCAATAATTTTTTTCTTTTCGTCTAACAAATACAAACGAGGTGTACCCATGATGTTATATTTCCCCCTGAAGTTTGATTTATTTTCAAGATCAATCACGTTTATCCAGCTATCAGTTTCTTGTTTTACGATAAATTCCTTCCACATGTCTTCATCAAATTCAGTACATACAGCATACACTTGAACTCCCTTATCAGCGTAGGAATCGATGATTTCTTTGACTTTTGGTGTTTCTGTTTTACAATGTCCGCAATCTGGGTCGTAAAAGAAAAGTGCTGTAAATGGTGCTTTTATTTTATGGAGGTCTTGTAGAACTCCTTTATCATCTGGAATCTTGAGGAATGGGGCTGTGGTACCAATTAAATTAGGGCTGATTCGCATGGCCTTATCAATAATGTTGGTTAATTGAACTTCCTCAATCCAAGGGGTTTGTCTAGTAATGAAATAGGTAAATACTAAATGAACAAAAACAGCATCTTGTCCCATTATTTTTGAAGACTCGAAGTGGTGTGTCGACCAGTTAATTATGTATTTGAAAAGTTCCTCACTTTCCCTTACTTTTTCTATTAGTACATCTAAAGATTTAATAATAGAATCTGGCATCTGTGGTGTATATTCTAGTAAATATTTCTCCATTTTACCATGGAAAATTGGCGTTCTTACCATTCGGTCGTCCTTTAGATCAAAGTGATCCCAATAGTGTTTTTTGTAATAGTTGTACTGAAATTTGGAATCTACTGTTCCATCTTCAAGTAATGGTGATTCAGGAACCACAATAGGTTCCATAGCATTTAGAAGCTTTACAAAGAAAGTAGAGAAATGTTTTTGCATATAATCTAACTTAAAATCGGTGACTTCGTCATCGATTTCTTTTAATTGTTTTTTTGCTTTCTCGTATTTTCTCGTATTCTTCTCAAGTGTTTTTAATTCTTTTTTTAGTGGCTCCGCTTGTATCCCTTTTTTTTGTGTGAATTTTTGATATTCATAAAACAATTGATTTTCTTTTGATCCCTGAACTTTCATGTCTAGAATCATATTGTCTTTACTGGTCTCAAAACTAAAATTTCGAGTTTCGTCAATAATTAATTGAAAATATTGTTTGTTAGGTAGTAAAACGAAGTACATTCCACTCTCAAGTTCTTCTTCAGATTCAAAATGAAAAAATCCGTGGTGTGAATCAACGGTGTCTTTTACAAATTGTTTGTCGCCATAGTAATATCCTAATAATACTTCTCCATCAGGCATGTCATCAATTTTACCAAAAATGGAATAATTTTGTGCTATCAGCACTGTGTTAAAAAACAGTACTACAAATATGAAATTTATGATTCTCATTGTATGTGATTGAAATTTCAACAAAGATAATTTTTTAATGAAAATAAATTGTAAAAACCTTCTATACTATCAATTTAGATATATTTGCAAATCTTAAGCTGATCTTGATGCAGGAATTAGAATTTAAATTGGATACTGAGTACATAGAACTTAATAAGTTGCTGAAGATATTATCTCTAGTAGAAAGTGGTGGTCAGGCTAATAATCTAATTACAGAAGGTTTTGTAAGGTATAATGGTGAGGTTGATACCCGAAAGCGATTGAAACTTCGTAAGGGTGATAAAATTGAATTTGCTGAAATGTTTATTAGAATTTGCTAATGAAGTTTGAAGAGGAAATAAAACGTAGGAGAACTTTTGCGATTATATCTCACCCCGATGCGGGTAAGACAACGCTTACAGAAAAACTTCTTTTGTATGGTGGAGCTATTAATGTAGCAGGTGCAGTAAAATCCAATAAGATCAAAAAAACAGCCACTTCCGATTTTATGGAAATTGAACGTCAAAGAGGGATATCTGTGGCTACTTCTGTAATGGGCTTTGAGTATTTAGGAAAGAAAATTAATATTCTAGATACACCTGGTCATCAAGACTTTGCTGAAGATACTTTTAGAACTTTAACAGCTGCCGATTCGGTTATTGTGGTGATTGATGTTGCTAAAGGTGTAGAGCCACAAACTGAAAAGTTAGTTAAGGTTTGTAGAATGCGTAAGACGCCAATTATTGTTTTTATTAATAAGTTAGATCGTATTGGTAAAGATGCTTTTGACTTGTTAGATGAAATAGAAGGTAAGTTGGGTATTAAAGTACGTCCATTGACCTGGCCAATTGGTATGGGGCCTGATCTAAAAGGTGTTTATAACCTATATGAAAAGAGCCTTATTCTTTATACGCCTAATTCTACTGAACGCGTTTCAGAAACACTTGCTATTTCAGATATTTCTGATTCTGAACTTGATAATCAAATTGGTGATGAGGATGCTGAAATGCTTCGTGAAGAGGTTGAACTCGTTGAGTCGGTTTATCCGGAATTTGATAGATCTGTTTATCTAGATGGAGAAGTGTCTCCAGTGTTCTTTGGCTCAGCCATTAATACTTTTGGTGTACAGGAGCTTTTGCATTGCTTTTTGGATATTGCTCCTTCACCTTTACCAAAAGAATCTGAGGAAAGAGTAGTGGACCCTTATGAAGATAAGTTTACGGGCTTTATTTTTAAAATTCATGCCAATATGGACCCCAAGCACAGAGACCGTCTGGCATTTGTAAAAATTGTTTCTGGAAAGTTTCATAGAAATACAAACTATAAACACATCCGTTTAGATCGGAACATGAAGTTTTCTAGTCCTACAGCATTTATGGCTGAGAAGAAATCAATAGTTGAAGAGGCTTTTCCAGGCGATATTGTGGGACTTCATGATACGGGTAACTTCAAAATAGGGGATACCTTAACCGAAGGTGAGTTGATACATTACAAAGGAATTCCTAGCTTTTCTCCTGAGATGTTTCGGTTTGTAAATAATGCCGATCCCATGAAATCCAAACAATTAGCAAAAGGGATTGATCAGCTGATGGATGAGGGGGTTGCTCAATTATTTACCATGTCAACCAATGGTCGCAAATTAATTGGAACAGTAGGTGCACTTCAATTTGAAGTTATTCAATATCGTTTAAAACATGAGTATGGTGCTTCCTGTTCATATGAAAATCATAATGTTCATAAAGCTTGTTGGATCTCGTGTCAGGATAAAGTTCAACTTCAAGAATTCAAAAAAGTAAAGTATCGCTCTATGGCGACAGATAAATTCGGTAGAGATGTTTTTTTAGCCGATTCTGCTTTTACCATCCAAATGGCTGAGCAAAAATTTCCAGAAGTTAAGTTTCATTTTACTTCTGAATTTGAAGAATTAACTTAATCTTTTTTCACCCATTTGCGTGATAATTCACCGACTTTTATGATGTAAATTCCTTTTGGCATTGCAGCTACATTAACTTTTGTTTTTGGAACTGTTATCTTGTCCTTATAAATTAATTTACCCTGAAGATCATAGATTTCATACAATTCTTCTTTATTGGTTTCTATAATCAAATATTCTGATGCAGGATTAGGATAAATATGAATATTATTTTCTGGTTCAACTTCAGCAATTTCGATGACATTGTTAACAGATTGAATTTTTGTGGTATAAATTCCATTTCCATGTGTAGCCAAAACAACTAAGCTGTCTTCAGCTCTTGTTTTAACTTGTTCACATACAACATTTCCAAACGTATTGGCACCCATTTGTGTCCAACTTGTTTCCTGACCTTCTATTTTGTTTGTTCCGTAAAGTCCAGTACTTGTAGCTACAAAATATAGGGTGTCTTCTCCAAAAGGCATAATGGATGCCCATCGAAATGATGGTCCATCACCACCTCCATTTGATTGTTGTTCTAAATTACCTCCAGCACGCGACCATGTTTCTCCTCCGTTTGTGGTGTAATACATGCTGTAGACTTCGTAGTTTGAAAATACTGTTAATGCTACATTTCCATCGTTTGGATGAACAGCGATGTTATTTATGTGTCCATAGGCATGGAAATAGTCTCCTGAAACCATTCCTGCTCCAGAGTCAAAGTATTTTGTGATTTCAGTAATTATTGGTTCATTGCTATTTGCATTATCAACTCTGTATAATTGTTTTCTATTTGTACCTAAGTATAATCTGTTACTTGGGTTTGTTTTTGTTGTACTTATACAGCTAATTTCTCGTCCTGAAAGATCAAGATCAATGGCTTCTGACCAACCTTCACTTATAGAATCCCATTCATTAGTTAACTGGATGTTATTTAAGTTTGAATGTCTCCAAATTGTTGTTTCGTCAGGATAATACATTATGTTATCTGTAATAGGATCTACAACGAATGGATGAATAAACATTTGCTCCTCAGGTCCTATAGGATCTATTCTTCTTAGTCCTGTTCTATTCCCATTTTCATCTATCGTTAAAATTTCTGATCTACGGGTTCCTTCTATTTTTACATCGTTCATGTAAAAATCACTGTATTCGACTTGTCTAAAGCTTCCTACCTCATTCCGAGTTTCTGAATAGGTAATGACAATGGTTCCACGGCGAAGTTGACCTCTTTTTCCATAGCACTCGCCTGAGAATGTAACGGTTTTGATATTGTTTTCTTCATCATCAACAACTGTTGCACACTTACCATACTTGTCCCCTTCAAAATGTTTCGGTCCTTTGTCAGCAGTTGCATCTGCACTTCTAGAAGAACTTGCAGATCGGTCTGTGAGCTCCATACTTTCAGCTACCATTTCATCAACATCCTCATTAAAAGAAAGTGAATTAATGGTTTCTAAGACAGTTGTTGTGCTTAAGTTTTCGGAAAAGCTACTTTCTGATCCTTTATCGCAAGCAATAAAAGAAGTGGCAATTAATACTAAAGTAGAAAGGTTTGTTAATTTCATGATGTGTAATTTTAAGTGTTATATCTATAACCCGATTGAGATTTTCAACACCCTACTTTTAGGTTAAAAAATTATTTAAATATTATATTCTTTTCATTTATAGAAGGAAATTGTGCCCCCACTTCTTTATACCATTTATGAAGTTCTTCGCGCATTGCCGTTGCGATTTCAGGCTTTTCATCAACAAGACTGACCTGCTCTCCAATATCATTACTTAAATCATAGAGTTCTATTTGTCCCTTTTCATTTTTAAGCATTTGTTCGTGCCATTCTATCAATTTATAATTTTTCCAACGCATCGCACTGGCTGGAACCATTCCAGAACCTTTGTGATAATGAGGATAATGCCAAAAGAGTTTTTCTCTCTTTAGGCCCTCTTGTTTGAACGCAGGGATCATGCTAATTCCATCTAATTTGTTTTCCTCATCTGGAACAACGCCTACAAGTTCCATAAAAGATTGCATAAAGTCTACAGAGGATATCATCGCATCAGAAGTTGTCCCTGGTTTAATTTTTCTTGGCCAACGAACAATTAACGGGACTCTAATTCCCCCTTCGTAGAGCCATCCTTTTCCTTTACGGAATGGTTTTTGAAAAGCATAGGCGTCTTTCCCTCCATTGTCTGAATAAAAAATGACCAGCGTATTATCACTGATTCCCAATTCTTGAATGGTATTCAATATATCCCCTACACTATTATCTAACTCTTGAACCATCGATGCGATTATAGGATGGTTTTCTGGTTTGTTATTTTGATCCTTTTGTTCGTATTTGTTAATCAACTCACTTTTAGAAACCAGCGGATCATGAATCGCATTATGAGAAAGCATTAAAAAAAAAGGTTTTTTCAATTTTCTTTTCATGAAATCAATTCCCAACTTGGAAATTGTATCGATATTATGAGCATCATTCTCGGGCTCTTGCCATGCTCTTTTCATGGATCGGATTGGTTTGTAAGTCACAAAAGAAGCGTCAAACCCCTGCTTGTCTGGATTGTGCGAAATGCTTTTGGGAGGTGTTTTTTCTTTACTGAGGTGCCACTTTCCAAAAAGGGCAGTTTCGTAACCAGCTGTTTTTAACATCTCGGCAATCGTAATCTCTTCCAATGGGAGAAATTTCTGCCAATTATCGGGAACTAAAAGTGGCTTATTTTTTGGACTAGACCCTACAAGATAATTGGTGAGGTGAAGTCTTGCTGGATGCTTCCCCGTCATAATCGAAGCACGGGTAGGCGAACATATCGCTGCTGCAGTATAGGCCTGTTGAAACAACATCCCTTCTTCCGAAAGGCGGTCTATGTTTGGAGTTTCATAATAAGCGTTTCCATAAGAGCTTACTTGATCTGTACCCAGATCGTCTGCTAGAATAAACACAATATTAGGAAGATTCGGCTCGTTGTGACAGCCATAAAAAGTCATTAAAACGAACAAAAAAATAAAGGTTTTCATTAAAATTTAATTTTATAAGTTAATTAAACTCGGGACTGGAGCTTTGACCCTATCCACCCAAGAGGTGATTTCCTCCCTCATTCTTGATGCGATTTCTAATTCTATTAGGCTAAGATCTAATTGCTCTCCAATGTCCTTTTTAATATTAAACAATTCCATCCGATCGTATTCATAATAATATATGGCTTTATAATCTCCTGAGATCATCGTCGTGGATGGAACTGCCAGCCAATAATTTTTTGTGCCATCATAAGCAGGAAGAATTGACGCTTTGCCTTTCCCCAGGTATAAGGGGAAATGAAAAAATATATTTCGGTTTTTATCAAAAGGTTTGTTATTAAATAACGGAACAATCGAACGCCCATCTACTGTTTGATTTTCGAATAATTTAGTGTTACTGATTTCCGCAAAAGTCGGCATCATATCCACCCCAGTTACTGCGACGTCGGTTTTAGAATCTGGAGGAATTACTCCGGGCCACTTTACGCAAAAAGGCACGCGAATTCCCCCCTCATAATAGGTTCCTTTTCCTGCTCTCAAGGGTAAATTTGATGTTCTGTCTAGAAGTCCTCCATTGTCTGAGGTAAAAAACACCACCGTGTTTTCCTCTAAACCCAATTCCTCTAGTTTTTTAAGAACCCTACCAACGCTTAGGTCTACTTGCTCGACCTCAGCAGC
>Ga0209374_1003557_pt1 | contig 12116 bp, 20 predicted proteins | sample SaaInlLV_DNA_10m_FD_184683 | JGI IMG/M metagenome (GOLD analysis project Ga0209374, IMG submission 184683) | Marine microbial communities from expanding oxygen minimum zones in the Saanich Inlet - SI075_LV_DNA_10m (SPAdes) (version 2) | ecosystem: Environmental > Aquatic > Marine > Unclassified ...
AAAGAACGAAAGATTTCTAATCTATTTGATGAATCTAGTTATCTAGATACAAATAACAAACTAACGATGATGATTTCACTTCAATCTGATGCAGGTTATAAACCAAAATTTACAATTAGTAGATTTGAGGAGATGTTGAAAGAGTTTCCAGAAGAATTTGGAGATAGGTATAAAGGAAAGACTTATATCGTAACTACTTCTACTCTTGGTTGGAAAGAATACGACTTTTATGGCAACGAAACTGGTCAAGGAGATAAAAAGGGAGATGCATGGTTAGGGTTGATGAATGACCAAACTTCGGATGTGAGACTTTTGATTGTACTTCAGAAAGGTCAATATGGTATCAACATTCCATCACTTTCATATGGAATTTCATTTAGAGACTCTAAGTCTAATACCGATGATACTGATGATACTGTAAGAACTTCATCTAAACAATTCATGGGTAGATTTATCAGAACAAACCTCAAACGAGCTGATTATGACTTATTCAACAAACTTACAAATGATTTTGGAGTGGAGAGAGGAAGAGAGTTTTTACAATTAAAGAATACATTTGATTTTAGAGCTGTTGATGGCCCTAAGAACTTTTGGAAAGATTCACTTGAAGAGTACAAAGAGTATGGTAACTCATGGGATGAATTTGTATCTTATTTTTATAAAAGAGTATAACGTATGGAATCATTAATGATATATTTACTCATTGGCACGATGTGGTCTTTGATATTTGAATTCGGTATAAATCCAAGAGAAATTAACAACGGAACTAGGTTCAGACAAATTATGTTCTGGCCTATTCCTTTAACAGCATTTATAATTGGATTCATCGTTGCATTTATTAGAAGTTTGTAAGATATGAGTATAGGATATAACGATACATTGGATAGAGATTGGGGTATACATTTTTTGAGAAAAACAAAGAGTAAAGATACCCTAATAAATGGTACAAAATATGGTAGAGATATCGAAGATTCTGACTCTGATTATGGAGTAGATGTTGAACATGCTCAGAAGTATAATCCACTAACTAGAAATAGACCAATTTCAATACCATTTAGAAAATCAAAAATTGGTAAATATTGGGACAATAAAGATACTGATTATATCCAATATACTAGTAAGATAACCAAGAAACAAGGCCCTACAAAACTTATCTATATCAAATCTGATGTTATAAAGGAATATAAAGATAATCCTATACAAAGAGGTGACTATCCATACGATAGAGAATATACTTGGAAAGGAATGACAAGAGAAGAATGCAAGAAATTATTCAATACCTATATAGAGATACCAAAGGATAAAGTTGAGGTATGGGAACGAATAGGTAAAGGAAAGGAATCTGACTGGAAGCAAATACTGATTTAAAATGGAAGTTTGAAACCCTTGATACTTCAGATACTTGCAAGGATAGTACAATACAACGTATAGATACATAACTCAGTATATGTAAAGGAATATAAAAAGATAAAATATCACATAGTTATACTAAAGAACATATAACACTACAATCCATTCCCATGTATACTAAACAAGAACACACAAGGCTTATAAATAAACAAAAGAGACGTTATGAATCTATCCTTATAGACATAATCTTTAATTTATTAGATATAGAAGATAAGTTAGAAAGAAACGATTTCCATCCTCATGACCTACAAGATAGAATTAAAAAAATAAAAGAAAATATAGGTAAAGAATTATCCGATTGATACCCTCCCCACATTAACCCCTATAATCCACACTGCAACTGCAACTACCTAATACTTATATACACATAGGTTTATATCCAAGTATATCCACAAATTACCACTTCCTACCACTTTTCCCCACTTTCAACCACACTACTAAAGTTAACCTCTTGATTAGTAGTCTGGTAGGGTACTAAGAGAGCACCTGTGTGTGTCTTTGCACTTCACACTTTTTCTCCCCATGCCATTTGATATATCTCCGAACACCCTTATCCCAACAACACATGAAACTGCACATCGCTTAAATCAACGCTATGTGAATGGTATTTTTTTGGTATGCTATAACTAAGTTACGAAAAAGATTTTAAACCACCAAATTAAATAGGTGACAATGTGACAAAAAGAAAATAAAGTTATTAACAATCCAAAAGTTATTAACAATGCACTGGCTACTGAGGGAATTGGACTATGGACATAATGTCATGTTGATAACCCTATGGGAATGTTAATAACTATTTCGGTGCATTGGACACATTGTCATGTGATTTATTTGGAATTGACCAAGCTTTTTCGTATCTTTAAGGGTGGTTGGGTGGGAGAAGTAATATAATCCTTGAATAATCCTTAAGCATAGAAGGGATTTATTGTCATATTCTCAGTGGGACACCGAGTAGAGATGAAGATAATTCAAAATAATTGAAAATAAGTCCAAAAAAGTTTGGTAGCCTCGATTTAATTTTGTATATTAGTAGTGTAATTGTGTGGGAGTTTATCCCAATAACCTTAAAACCTTTAAAAATGAATTTATTAAAATTAAATAGTGTTGGTTCGGTTCTCGATATGGAGGATGGAGTTGTATATCCTCAGTTGGTAGGAGGACTACCTGATTTAAACATGGGAGTTGAATTGTCTGAGTGCTCTGATGAGTGGGTTCTATCTCTATCTAGGGAAGATAGGATGAAGATTAAATGGCCTCAAGCTAATAATTCTCTTATGAACTCAACGAAGTTCGAGGATTGTTAATAACTTTGTTAATAAGTCTACGAAAATAAGTGTTAAATTATTTGGTAGCTTCAAATTAAATTACTATATTAGTAGTGTAATTGAGTGTGGGTGTTGAACCACAAAAACCTAAAACTATGAGTGATAAATTAAAAAATTTTGAGAGTGCAATTGAGGGAGTTAAATTTACTAAACCTCAACAAGGAATTGTCTCTATCCTACTAAGGGGATGGGAGATAAGAATTGTGAATAGACATCATATGAATGGTGGGACTATGATGTGGAAATCTCCTCACTCAGATTACTTAGAACATGCTGGAAAAGTCTACAAGTCTTTCTTCAACGTTTTCTATCAGATAAAGAAACAAAAAGGAATCGAAATTCCTACTAACCTATTTTGTAAATAAACCTTAAAACCTAAACAATGAGTAAAAAATTAAAATTTAAATTAAATGGTACTGAGTTCCTTTTACCTCTTGATTCTTATAGAGAACAAACATGGGGTGGAACTCTTGAGAAGTACATCTACATGAATGCAAAGAACTGCGCTTCTATAATCAAACAATTCGTTAAGAAGAATTATCCTGACCTGAAGGTATGGGCTGGTTCTGATGTATATAGTGGAGGTTCTTCTGTGAGAGTCCATGTCTGTAATGCAGATAGTACCGAAGTTGACAAGAGTGTGTTTGAAGAAATTTCAAAATGGAAATGGATTCTTCAAGGTGGTAACTTCAATGGTATGGAAGATATCTACGAATTGAGAGAAGATGAGGTAACTACTGAGAATGGAATGGCTCTAAAATACTTTCCTTCTTATGTCTTTATCGAGAATAGACCAAAATGGGGAAGTGTTGAGTATTGGTTGAAAGAGTATAACACTCTTCAGAATAATCTCGGAAACCCAGATTACCAAAGAATGGTAGATGGAGTTAAGAAGGCTGGCTCTTTCTTAGAGTATAACAAGACCTATATGACGAAGGGTGAATATAATCAATGTGTTAAATCTTTAAAATTTGTATAATATGATAACTTGGATAGGAAAAGAAGGAGGAAGTAAATTTACTTTTGAGGCAAAAGACCTCAACACCGCCCTAGGAATATGTGAAATGTATAACGCAGTATTAATCGGTAAACAAAAATAAGATGAGTAAAAAGTATGAAAATGGGTATCAAGGTAAAATCCAATATTGGACAGGTCAGTTAAACGCTGAGGTGATGAATACCAAAACACCTGATATTCAGGTAATTAGAAAATGTCTTAATAAGTTAGAGTATTTCGTAGGAAGACAAGAGTCGTTAGGGTTGAGTACTACTAACGTTATTGGAGGAGTTGACTTCACTGACACTCTTGATATGCTAAATAACTTGAAAATAAGTTAGAAATAATTAGGATATATGAATTTAATTTCGTATATTAGTATAGTTGTTTGATTGATGATTGAGATATACTCTAGTTAATACAAGTAGCTGAGAAAGAAGAATAAGAGTTTTTTGTAGTATATGGCTCTTTCTAAAACGAAAACTACATAAGAATAGTACAAGATAAAGAGGGTAACTCCTCAACTTCCCAATGGTGGGAAGATACCACTTCTCTGTTGTGGAGAAGAAATCGGTTCGAAACGAGAGGTATATCTGATAGAGGGTTCGACTCCTTCCTATTCTACTAATGTTAAACAATGAGTAACCAAGTTGCAAATAATAGGGAGACACAAGAAGTAATGTTTCTCCGATTAGAAAAAGGGAAGTGGTATATACTATCTGAACCCAAGTCACCTGGTTTGATTAAAAAAGATTATACTCCAATTGGTAATAGATTGGTATATCCCAAGAAGTGGGGAAGGAAGAGAGCAGCTGAGGTACTACTGAATCACCAGATAAGTGAGAACGAAAGACTTTGTAATGCCGCTAAGGAAAGGTTAGAATACCTTAACAAATTAAAAGAAGATGTAGACACATGGTAACATATACATACCCACACATTAAAAGAAAAGTAAAGAAATTAGATAAAGAGTTGGAAGTCAACCGATTAGCGGTTCAACTACAATCACAATTTGATGAAGGAGAAAATAATATCTCATTTAAAGACGCTTATGAAATGGCCTATAATGAGATTCTTAATCATCTTACCACATAGAGTTTAGGTTAGGTTTTACTCAAGGTGAAGAAAGAGGTAACAGAAATGTTATCTCTTTTTTTTGTTATATACGCTAGCGTGTACTACTTCACAGAAATTCATTTCAAAAGAAAACTGGTCCAGTATAAAGATAATTCCCACTGGACAAACTCCCCATCGGACACTAAATAAAATATAGCTAGTATTACTAATACTACTCCACTATATAATACTTATAAGGGTATGGAAAAGAAACATAAGGTAAGTATACATCATAGGGTAGAGGTAGAGTGTAGTAAGTGTAAGTGGGTATGGGAACTAAAAGGTGTTTTTACTCAGTACCAGTGCCCTAGTTGTAAATCCCTCTTACCCGGCAGTACCTCAGTATAAGGGTCGGAGTGACGGAGGTTTCTTGTAACTAGGGAATGCCGAACGCAGTGAGGCGGGGTCTGACACGTTTATATTGCGAGACAGCAATTTTCCCCTATAAGAAAAACACCCTTTGATACCCCTTGGGTACACTCTGAGAGTGAGTAGTCAATCCACGCAATAAAAAATTAATCAAGGGTTTATTTGGTATTGTCATTTATTTTTCGTATATTAGGGGTATAAAATAAAACATAAAAGATATGAAAACATTCAGTACTAAAAATGATGTAGTTACAATTGATGGAGAAAAGTTTTACCATTATGAACTAGGAGGTAAACAAACCTCAACAAAGACAGTTATAATCCATGGAGAGTCTTATTATAACTCTAATAGACCATTTCAGTTTGAAGGTGATAATAACTAATGAAAGAAAAGGTAATCTTAGATTTAATTAAAAGGATAGAAAGAGAACTGCTCCCTTCCTCACTTCACATAGAGTCATCGGTATTTAACCTTATAGGAGAGATAAAGAAAATTCTAGGAGATGAGTAGAAAGAAAGGGGATATCGTTAAATTCAAATTTGCAGGTGGTATAGAATCCGGCACCATAAGAGAGATAACAAAGAGAGGCAATAAAATTCTTTCTTATTCTATATGGGATGGTAAATACAAGTACACTATAACTAAGGAAGGGATAATATGAAAAAATGGAAGTGGGGAGTCATGGCAGGTATCTTATATTGTGTAATATCTATGGTGTGGATGTTTATATGGATTATATCAAAGGTGCATGGGCTCCTCTTCTAATCTCTCAGTATGGGGTTATTTCCTTATAAGGGATATTTATATTTAAACTCATATGTTGTATGAACCCAGAGGAATTCCATTATATCGATAAATTTCAGAACGATTACTTTAAGAACATGAGGGAAGTAAGGATATCCTCTCTATATTGGGTATGGGATAACTTATCCTCTAATAGTGGGTCAATACGCAAGTCTACCATAGTATCCCTTATCCCTTATACATCCTTGTCTGAATTACTAGCAGATTTAGAACTGGAGGAGAGGTATGAGGATTGTAAGGTAGTATGGGATATAATGAAACTATATAATGAAAACGAACAAAATGGCGAATACAAACAATTATTCTAATGAACCTATCGGAGAATGGAAAATCGGCGACGAGGAACACTTTATTTCCTTTGCACTTAAAACGAAACCTAATTGGTTTCATCGTCTTAGTGCTCGATTTTTCTTTGGTCTTCGTTGGGTGGATAGGGTATCTACGAAACCTTCTAAAGGAATCAAGGTTGGTGGGACTGCCCAAGGCAAACCCAATCGAAGATTTAAATCATAAAACAATGGAATGTCAATGTGGTAAGAAATCGGAACTAAAGGGTTCTCCTTCTTCTGGTTGGTATCTTCTTTGTTCTTGCAATAAGGTTGGGTACTTTGAAGATTCTAAGGGAAACGAGATATACTATCAAGATAAATCAAATAGCGACGAGGGTTGAAAAAATCTTTTTGTCCGACACCAAAAAAAATTTTAAAAGACCGAGGGTGCACCTCGAAACGGCAATACTGATGTTATGAAGAAGAAAGTTAAAAAGACAATAGGAAGAAGAATTGCAGAGTGGTCTGTTCTAAGTAGAAGATTAACCGCTGCAGAAAGGATTGGTAATCGTATGGGGTATATGGGTAGTGCATTTATTATGATGTCTCCTTACCTACTTCCTTATGATAATATGGGTGCGTACACTTATTTATGTGGAGCCGTTCTATCCTTACCTCAAGTTTGGTTGGCAAAACAATGGAACTTAGTAGTAATCAATTTAAACTTATTAATTGGTTATGGATTATACTTATTTGGTTAATCCAAAATTTTTATATTTATAAACGTATACAAAAAATAAACATTATGATTAGACTAGTAGATTTAATGAACGAAGAGAGTTTTGATAAAAAGAAATTACTTAAACTCATCAAGAAGCACGATGATGCTATGATTACTACAAGCAGAGGAAAAGAGTATGTTATCTATAACCCTAATAATGGTAACCAAGACAACACAGATATGTGGGATGGTAATAAAAGTTTATTTGCCGTAGATAGTAATGGTGGTGAACACGAGATTAGATATAAAGATATTACATCCTTTAAAGCATAGGTCATGAAAATTAACATTAAAGCAGGTGGCACAAGTCACAAAGTTGAATTTAAGTTTATCCCTCAATTAAAAAACAAAGGATTGATTGCTATGGCAAAGAGTTCCAAAGAATTGGATGCACTTCAGTTAGCTATTGCAGATAGAGCTGGTGGTGATGAACTAATTGATTATATCATATTAAAAGAATTAGTAAAGAAATTTAAATTACCCTTTGAGATAGACCATAGTTATGACGGTGCTGGATATGGGTTTGTATTAGATTTCTACTCAATAGCAAGAAAGTTAAATTAAATAGATTATCTTAATCACAAAATATAACGCATAAAAAAAGGGGATAATTAATTTTATCCCCTTTCTTTTTGTCCTTTGGTTTCTTATTAGAATCTATAAGTTAAACTTGCGTTCCAAGTTCTACCAAATCCGAACCATACTGAGTTTCTAGTATCAACACCATTCCAAGTAGTTGAAGCATCAGTTGCATGAATGTTTGAGTTTGATTCTGCAATATATGTTTCATCTAATAGGTTATTGATGTTTGCTCTAATAGTCCAACCATTACCAATCTTTCCAGTAACACCTAAATCAAACAATCCATAAGAAGGAAGTTTAAGTGCTCCAGCATTATCAGGGTTTGTAAACTCTGAATCAGTAATAGAGTAGTCAGCATAAAGTCCATCAACGAATCTATAATCTAAATCCATAGAGATGTTCTTAGTGATTTTTTGGTCTACACCAATGTTAGCAGTAAATTGTGCTGCATCACCAACTTTAGCATCTTTTAAGTAAAGAGTACCTGTACCAATTGATTGTTGTTGGTCATCGAATAACTCTGCTTCGAAATCTTTAGTATATCTCCAATCTCCGATTGATAACATACCTTTAAATTTAGTAGCATTAGATAATCTATATTTACCTTCAAATTCGATACCATTATGTACAACATCAATATTCTTAAATTGAGCTGAACCATCTACACCTTGTTGGTTAGATAAGTTTCTTTGTACAAAACGATTACCCCACGTTGTAGTGTAAGCGTTGATATTGAATGAGAAATCATTAGCAGAAAATCCATATCCTAATTCGAATGAAGTAATTTCTTCATTTTGTAAATCTGGATTGATTTCATTTGCATAGTTAGGGAATACTGCTCCAAACTGAGGTTGACGAGAAATGAATCCTGTATTAAAGAATATATTTTGTTTCTCATCAATGTTGAAGTTAGCTCCACCTTTAATGTATCCACCACCTTGGTTTTGAACATCTGATTCTGGATTACCTACTTGGTCAAAGTAATCGATTCTTTGGAATGCTTGATTCGAAAGACCCGCTTGAACAACTGCAGTTAATTTATCACCACCATATTCAACCATAGTATTTAAACCTTGCCAACCAACTTTACCTACGTTGTAATAGTCAATCTTAGGTCCATTCAAACCTGTGTTCTTAAATGGAGATGCTTCAATGGTAGTTTCGATAATCTGACCTGCAGAGTTTCTATTACCTGTTGAATAATATCCATCTAATCCCATCAAATGGTTAAGAGTTCTATAATGGTAACCAGTATAAGAACGTAAATCAACACCAATAGATGTTTTAAATTTACCGAACTGACCTTCTAAGTTAGAGATACCACCAACCCAATTGTGTGAGTTCATAGACGCTCTTCTTACTAATACTTCTCTGTTTACATTTGAGTCTCTAAATCCATTAGAACCAATTAACAATCCTTCGTATCCACCGATATCACCAGTGTATCCTTCGGTAGTTGCTTGGTTGTTAGCAACAACTGCATCGAAATCGATGAAGCCATTTGCATCTCTTGAACCTCTACCATTTTCTAAGTAGTGTTCAGTTAAATCCTTTCTAAAAGGTAGGATATCAGATACTCCATTACGGAAGTTGTTTCCTCTTGGACCTGTTCCACCACCTCTACCAGCTGAACCATATAATGATGTAGCTAGTTTAAGATTAGAATTAATTTCCCAATCCCAATTGAAAGTTGCTAGTGGTTTGTTATAGAAGTTTCTTCTCATTGAGAATTCTTCTCCATTTAATGTACCACCATTAGAGTTCCATCTTTGGTCGATTCCATCACTACCAAAGTTTTGGTAATCTCTAATAGAAACCCATACATCTCTTTGATGATGCCATTGTCCTGCTCCTAAAAAAGAAAAGTTCAACTCATGAGCCGAACCTTCTGGTGCATAACCAACTGCTGCAAAATAAGTGTAACCTTCTCCACTTGTGTTGTAAACATATCCATCTCCTTCCCATCTTGATAGTAAGAACGATGATGCCCATCCCTTTTCATTTTTACCTGTGTTGTAAGATACTCCTGTTTTTTTGTAACCATCGTTACCAATCATTTGAAGTACTTTACCACCTTGACTTTTAGAAGCCGCTTTAGTAAAAATAGAAACAGTTCCACCAACTGAAGGTACTGCTAATCTAGATGCACCCAATCCTCTTTGGATTTGGATACCACTTGCAACATCAGTAAGACCTTGCCAGTTAGACCAATACACCCAACCATTTTCCATATCATTAACGGGTTGTCCGTTGATAAGGAATGATGTGTTTCTTTGGTCAAAACCTCTAAGAGAGATTCTTGAATCACCATATCCACCACCTTGTTTAGTAGCGTACACACCAGGTGTTTTGTTCATAATTTCAGGAAATTCTAAGTTACCAGTTTTTAAAGTAATCTCTGATACAGAGATTGCCGAAACTGCTACTGGAGTTTCCCTTACCTTTGCAATATCAATTACACCAGAAGTAACTACTACTTCACTTAATTGATTTAATGCAGTTTGTAGAATTACTTCCATTCCATCATATGCTTCCTCTTCGGCAGCATCGAATCCTATAAAAGTAAAAACTAAAGTATCCCCTGACTTAGCCTCAGAAATAGAAAAGAAACCATCAAAGTCGGTAGTTGTACCTATTTGGGTTCCTTTTATTACTACCGTTGCACCAGGTAGGGGTTGATTCGCTTCCTCATCAATCACTGTTCCAGAGATTTGTGAGTAGCCGGTCATTGTGGTAAACACCATCAATAACCCAATTAAAAATTGCTTCATAATTGTACGTTTGTTTTTGTTCATATTAAATATAACTAATTATTATAACTGTTACCACCAACGTGGTGATAATCTTTTTAAATAGGTATCACGAAATTCTAAAAGAAGAATCTCGTTTCAACATATTTTGATACAAAGATACGAATAAATTTCGTAATAACCAAACATTATTTAAGAAAGTTATCATTTATTTTTTTGTGTATGTCAATTTTTTTTCGTATATTAGTAAAAGTGTATATTTATATATACACATATATAAGTATTATACATGCTAACATTAAGAAATAACCAAATAGAGCCAGTTAGGGCAGGAGTTGAGTATTTTTCACAAAAGAAACCAGTTCCATCTATTATAGTAGCACCTACTGCGTTCGGTAAATCTATCGTTATTGCACAAATTGCAAAGGATATTAACGAAAAAGTCTTAGTAATTCAACCAACTAAGGAGTTATTGGAACAAAATTACGGCAAATTCATCAATTTAGGGGGTAAAGCGACTATATATTCCGCCTCAATGGGTAGTAAAGAGTTAAGTGATGTTACTTATGCAACAATTGGGTCTATTATAAACATAGCGCCTAAGTTTAAAGAATATGGAATTACTAAGGTTATCATTGATGAATGTGATAGATTTCCGAGAGAACCAAATGGTATGTTACGAAGGTTCTTAAAAGGTGCTGGGATTGTTCATACTTTGGGGTTAACTGCAACTCCATTGAAACTACAAACCAATATGGGTGCAGATGGTAGACCATTTTCTAAACTAGTAATGTTAACTAATCGTTCTAAGAAAGGTAATTTCTTTAAAAAGATTATTCATGTCGCACAAATAGAAGATATGGTTAAGAATAATTTTTGGAGTAGATTAGAATACCAATCATATGACTTTGACTCAGGTGATTTAGTCTATAATACAACTGGTGCTGAGTATTCAAATGCATCGATTAAGAAATCTTATAAGAATCAAAAGATATCTACAAAGATTGTTAATAAAGTAAAGGAGTTGTATGATAGAAAATCTATTCTTATTGCAGTTCCAACAATTGCAGCTGCAGAAGAACTATCAGAACTCATTCCAAGTTGTAAAGCAGTCTATTCTGGTATGAGTAGTGGGGAACGAAGGAATGTACTAGATGAATTTAAACGAGGTGAGTTAAGATGTATAGCACAAGTTAATATATTAACAGTTGGGTTTGATTATCCTGAGTTAGATTGTATTATTACTGGTAGGTCTACTGCGTCTTTAAGTTGGTGGTATCAGTTTGTTGGAAGGGTAACTCGTATACATCCTAATAAATCAGAAGGATTAGTTGTAGACTTTGTAGGTGCAGTTCCTAAGTTCGGTAAGGTGGAAGATATTTACTTTAAAGAAGAAAAGGGTCGTTGGTCTATGTATGGTGAAGATAAAAAACTACTAACTGGAATTCCTCTTAGCGAGATTGGATTACACATCGAGGGTAAACCATCTCCACATGAACTTGCTGAAAGTGGCCCTTCTGTTAAGATGCCATTCGGTAAGTATGCTGGTAAAGAAGTTAGACAAATTCCAGCATATTATAGAGACTGGATGTTGGCGAACTTTAAATGGACTCCATTTACCCAAAAGGTTAAGGATGAAATTTTAAGGTTAAAAACCATTGGTATTTAAAACTTAGTTATATTTATAGAAAATACTTACCGAGTAGTATCTT
>Ga0209374_1003558_pt1 | contig 12116 bp, 11 predicted proteins | sample SaaInlLV_DNA_10m_FD_184683 | JGI IMG/M metagenome (GOLD analysis project Ga0209374, IMG submission 184683) | Marine microbial communities from expanding oxygen minimum zones in the Saanich Inlet - SI075_LV_DNA_10m (SPAdes) (version 2) | ecosystem: Environmental > Aquatic > Marine > Unclassified ...
GATCGGTACCCACCATCTGGGACACCTGTCGAGCGAAGCTACCCGCCGCATTTACCACGATCTCGCAAGTGACTTTTCCCAGCTCGGTATCAACCTCCCACTCTCCCGATGCCATCCGGTTAATGTCGATCACTCGGTTGTGGCGAACAATCTTCACGCCCTGATCGGTCGCACCGCGCGCCATCGCGTTGGTTAGGCCAGAGGGGTCAGCATGCCCGTCATCCAGAGTCCAAGCGCCGGCGATCACTCCGTCAATATCGTAGAAAGGATTCAGTTCCTTGATTTTGGCAGGGTCGATGATTTCCATCCGAAAGCCCACGTTGTCGGCAATCCCCTTCATGGAATGAAACCAGTCGAGGTCTGCCTGCTGACGGGCGATGCGAATGCCCCCCGAGGCATGCCAGCTCACGTATTGGCCGGTTTTCTCCTCGAGGGTGGGATAAAGGCGATTACCGTAGTCGTGAATCTTGGCAAGGTTATAGTCGCTCACAAGACTCGGACACTGACCCGCCGCGTGCCAGGTCGAGCCCGAAGTCAGTTCACCCTTCTCGATCAGCATCACACTGGTCTCGCCTTCCTCGGCAAGATGATAGGCCAGCGCCACCCCCATGATGCCGCCTCCGACAATTACGATACGAGCTTGAGAATCGATCGACATACCACACCCCCCTTTCTTCTGCTCAGGAGCCTACCTCTCCTCTAGAAAAAGCGTCAATCTATTTGCGCAGATGTGTCCGCATCGACAAAGGCATATCCTGGCGACTGGCCCAACCGAAGCACCAAATTTTTCAGTTTTTGATGTCGCTTTTGGTCTTGTGAGTGTCGGTTTAGTCCAATCCTCAAACCGTCAACCGCTCCACAGTAGCGCCCATACGCAGAGCACGCTCTGCGGCGAAAAAAGTACCGTTTTAGAGGCTTTGTCAGTAACATAAACGGACGCTTTCGGGGATGGGCTTGGTCCGGCATAGTCGAGTGGTAACGCCGTACGTCGCGACTCGATCAGACCGGAAAAAAGTAAGAGGTGAGAAACACCTCATAATGGAAGTAGCGCGATGAGTGAACGTGCGAGCAGGCGAAAAGGAGGGGGTCGGGCCGGACGACGAGAGGCTCGGGGTGCTCCTGCCGCGGCGGCAGGGCCTTTCATTGAACGCAACATCCCCTTCTTTGAAATTCTCAGCGAAGAAGGACTTGAGCTCATAGAGCATAATGCCGACCGCCTGCTGGCAGAAATCGGCGTCGACTTCCTCGATGACACTGAGGTGCTTGACCTGTTCCGAGAGGCCGGTGCCAACGTTGACGGCACCAGAGTGCGCTTTCCCGCCGGTATGTGTCGACAAATCATTCAAGCAACCGCACCCGCGGAATATGTGCAGCACGCCCGTAACCCGGAGCGTAACGTCACCATCGGTGGCAAACGCACTGTTTTGGTACCGGCCTACGGCTCACCCTTTGTCCATGATCTCGACAAAGGCAGGCGCTACGCGACCATCGAAGATTTCCAGAATTTCGTCAAACTAACTTATCTATCTCCCGGCTTGCATCACTCAGGCGGTACGGTATGCGAGCCGGTCGATCTCCCCGTGAACAAGCGCCATTACGACATGGTGTATAGCCACTTTAAATACAGCGATAAGCCGCTGATGGGCTCGGTAACACACTGGCGTCGTGCGCAAGACACCGTCGATATGGCAAAAATTGTATTTGGTGACGACTTTGTCGATCAGAACTGCGTATTGACCAGTCTTATCAACGTCAATTCACCACTGGTTTTTGACGCGACTATGTTGGGCTCGCTCAAGGTCTACGCCCGCAATAATCAATCTACCGTCGTGTCACCGTTTATTCTTGCCGGTGCCATGTCGCCTGTCACCGTCGCGGGCACCGTCACTCAGATTCTTGCCGAAGCGATGGCGGGAATAGCGTTGACCCAATTGATTCGGCCAGGATGTCCCGTGATTTTTGGCACCTTTGCTGCTGCTGTTTCCATGGCAACTGGCGCACCGACCTTTGGCACACCGGAACCAAGCATGGTGATCTACACTGCCGCCGCCCTCGCCCGACGTCTGGGCGTGCCGTTCCGAAGTGGCGGCGGATTATGTGGTTCAAAGTTACCCGATGCTCAGGCCGCCTATGAAGCTGCCAATACCTTGCAAACGGCAGCACTTGCGGGCGTCAACTTTATGTTGCACACCGCGGGATGGCTCGAGGGCGGTCTGGCTATGGGCTACGAAAAGTTCATCATGGACTGCGATCAGGCGAACATGATCAAAGTGCTGCTCGGTGGTATGGATCTATCAGAGAATGGTCAGGCTATGGAGGCCTTCGAAGAAGTGGGTCCCGGCAAACATTTTCTTGGGTCGGCCCACACTTTGAGTAATTTCGAGACCGCGTTTTATCGATCCACCGTCGCCGACAACAATAGTTATGAGCAGTGGTCGGCGGAGGGGAGTCTGGACACTGCGCATCGCGCGAACAAAATTTGGAAGCAAATGCTCGCTGATTACGAAGCTCCCGCGCTGGACCCGGCGATCGATGAAGCTTTAGCGGCATTCATGACAGAACAAAAGGCGTCATTCGCCGATCGCGATTATTGAGACCACGGAGCCCTTGGCATGTCAGACGAAGAAGATATCGTATTGTCGGAGTTGTCGGATGAAGACCTCGTGCAACAGATGCATGACGATCTTTACGATGGTCTGACGGAAGAAATAGAGGAAGGCACAAACATTTTGCTAGCCCGCGGCTGGTCGGCCGAGGATGTGTTGGGCAAAGCCCTAGTCGACGGCATGACCATCGTTGGTATCGATTTCCGCGACGGCATCCTCTTCGTCCCTGAGGTGCTGCTAGCCGCTAATGCCATGAAGGGCGGCATGGCAATTCTGCGCCCCCTGCTCGCAGAGACCGGCGCAAAACCGGTGGGTACTATGGTTATCGGCACTGTGAAAGGCGACATCCACGATATCGGCAAAAATTTGGTGGCTATGATGTTGGAGGGCGCCGGTTTTGATGTCCATGATATCGGTATCAACAACGCGGTCGATGATTACCTCGCGGCACTGGAGGAGCATCAGCCCGATATTTTGGGTATGTCGGCACTTCTGACCACGACTATGCCCTACATGAAGGTCGTCATCGACACGCTGAAAGAAAAAGGCCTGCGTGATAAATACATTGTGCTGGTCGGCGGTGCCCCACTGAACGAAGAATTTGGTCAGGCAGTCGGTGCCGATGCCTACTGCCGTGACGCCGCTGAAGCCTCAACTACCGCCGTGCGTCTGGTCGGCGCCCGCCGACTGGCGCAGAGCGCCTGATCTTCGCGGCGATGCCGGATAACATTCTGGTCATCGCCTGCGGTGCTCTCGCGCGGGAAATCGAAACCCTAAAACAAGTGAACGGGTGGCAACACCTGCACCTAAAGTGTGTCGATGCGGCACTGCATAACACACCCGACGCCATTCCTGCTCGCGTAGACGCAATCCTCGAGCAAATCGCTCATCAATACGATCAGCGTTTTGTTGCCTATGCCGATTGCGGCACGGGCGGCAGACTCGATGAGGTTTTGGCGAAATGGCATGTTGCTCGACTACCCGGCGCACATTGCTATGAATTCTTCGCCACACCAGAGATCTTTCATCCGATGGCCGAAGCAGAACCCGGAACGTTTTACCTCACCGACTTTCTGGTGCGCCATTTTGATCGCTTGGTAATAGATGCCTTCAAATTGAATAGTCATCCCGAGTTACGGGATATGATCTTTGGGCACTACACCCGAGTGGTCTATCTGGCACAGAGCGACAGTGCTGACTTGCGCGAGCAGGCTGCTAATGCAGCCGCTCAACTCGCGCTACCCCTCGAAATCATTCAATCCGGCATGGGCTTGCTGGAAACATCACTGGCTGAGCAAGTACTGCGCTTTGCGAATATTCCGGGGGCACCTCATGCAGCGTATTGATATTTTATGGCGCGACATACCCTCTCAAGTGCTGATCAAGCGCGGTCGAGATCGCGGCAAATACATGCTCAGCCCACGCTTTCAGGAAGCGATTGATCGCGCCGCTATGCGCGCCGATAAAGGAGGCAGCGATGCCTACCTTGAGGAGTGGCGGCGAGTGACCACCACTATCGAAGCCGAGGGTGCACTCGAAGAAATAGCCGAACAACTGGGCCGCGAGATTGAAACAGGTTTCTCCGACGAGCAACTGGCCGTAATGGTTAAACAAAAAGGCTTCGCCGAGATCTCGCCATGAAATCGGTGCGCTTGTGGTCGGTACGCAATGCTCGTTGGCTTAAAAAAGTCTATGACGGGCTCGAATGGATCCTGTCCTTACTGGAACCCATTCTTAGACGGATTGGTTATGATCGGCTGGACAAGCCCTTTGCCGCAATCGAAGGCGTGATTAAGGGGTTTTTCTTTGACTCTCAATCCTGCGGTCAGTGCACACTGGGTGAAACCGGCATGGCCTGCCCGATGAATTGCCCCAAGACGCTGCGCAATGGTCCCTGTGGTGGCGTCAGGCAAAACGGCGGCTGCGAGATCAAACCGGAAATGACTTGCGTATGGGTGAACGCCTGGGAAGGTAGCCAAAGAATTGGCGCTCCCGAACAGACCATCACGATTATCCAGGCGCCGGTTGATAACCGTTTGAGAGGTCATAGCGCGTGGCTTCGGGCGCTCCGCATCAGAACCGGGGACGAATCGTGAAGTTCGACGACGAGCCCCTTCCCGGCGAAAATCTACCTGTCCTTTCAGGCCACACCTCTCCCGGACGATTTGAGCGAATACTGCGTGCCGGCAAGTTTGCCGTCACCGCCGAGATCGCACCACCAGATTCTGCGGATCCTGCCGATGTCTTTTCACGGGCGGCACTGTTTGATGGTTATGTTGACGCTATCAACGCCACCGACAGCTCCGGCGCCAACTGTCACATGTCAAGCATGGGGATCTGTTCGCTACTCACACGCCGCGGCTACGCCATGATCCTGCAACAGTCCTGCCGTGACCGAAATCGTATTGCCATGCAAGGGGATATTCTGGGTGCCGCCGCTATGGGGGTCTGTAATGTCCTGTGTCTCAGCGGTGATGGGGTTCAGTCTGGGGACCACCCCCAAGCCAAGCCGGTCTTTGACATGGACAGTATCTCGGCACTGGGCATGGTGCGACACATGCGCGATGAGCGACAGTTTTTGAGTGGCCGCGCCATCAGCTCGCCGCCCAGATTATTTCTCGGTGCCGCAGCCAACCCATTCGCCCCACCTCTCGATTTTCGGCCGCACCGCATGGCGAAGAAGATCGCTGCAGGTGCGCAGTTCATCCAGACCCAATACTGCTTCGATGTCGATCGCATGAAAACCTTCATGGCGCAGGTGCGCGACCTGGGCCTACTGGAAGAGGCCTTTGTACTGGCCGGAGTCGGCCCCCTCGCCTCGGCAAAGGCCGCCGAGTGGATCCGCAAAAATGTTGCCGGCGTGCATATCCCAGACGACATTATCAGGCGCCTCGCCGGGGCCGAAGATCAAAAGCAGGAAGGGGTCGATCTGTGTGTCGACCTCATTGAGCAGATGCGAGAGATCGAGGGTGTGAGCGGCGTTCACATCATGGCTTACCGTATGGAAGATCGCATCGGTGAGATCGTGTCACGGTCCAACGCTTTGGATGGCCGCGAACCTTGGCGACCTGCGGCGTAACCCTTTCCCCATACACTCACTATTTATCGAGCGCCATTCATGACCACAACCACTATTAGCTCCGCGACCCGTGAAGTTCACATCGGTTTTGACCAGCCGTTTGTCATTATTGGTGAGCGCATCAACCCGACTGGTCGAAAAATTCTGGCCGAGGAAATGAAAAACGGTGACTATAGCCGTGTGGAAGCCGATGCCCTGGCCCAGGTTGCGGCCGGTGCGCACATGCTGGATGTCAATGCAGGCATCCCGCTCGCTGATGAACCTCGCATCCTTGCCGAGGCCGTGCAGCTGGTGCAGTCGATTACCGATGTTCCGTTGAGTATCGACTCCTCTATTGTTGAAGCACTCGAATCCGGCCTGTCGGTTTATCAGGGCAAGGCGCTGGTAAACTCGGTCACCGGTGAAGACGAAGTATTGGAACGCGTCTTACCGTTAGTAGCCAAGTACAGTGCTGCCGTAGTGGCGATTTCCAATGATGAGACAGGTATTTCCGAGGATCCCGACGTGCGCTTTGCGGTGGCTAAAAAGATTGTTGAGCGCGCCGCCGATTATGGCATCCCCTATAGCGATATCGTGGTCGATCCGCTCGTGATGCCCATTGGCGCTATCAATACTGCAGGCCTTCAGGTCATGGCACTAGTAAGACGGCTCAGGGAGGAGCTCAAGGTGAACACCACTTGCGGCGCCTCCAACGTCAGCTTTGGCTTGCCAAACCGCAACGGCATCAATTCTGCATTTCTCACCATGGCAATGGGCGCCGGCATGACCTCCGCGATCACTAGTCCACTGCACCCCGAAGTAATGCAGGCGGTGCGCGGCGGCGACGTGATGATGGGGCATGATCCTGATTGCCGTCGCTGGATTCGTGCCTATCGAGAGCCCGCCGCCGAAGGCGAGGGCCGGGGACGTCGCGGCGGGCGGCGGCGGAGTGCCTGATCATTGACTGAGGATGACGTCAAAGTCCTGTTTATGCCTTCGGGTCGGCGCGGGTTCTTCCCTCGCGGCACGCCTTTACTCGAAGCGGCGCGCAGCCTAGGTGTCGACATTGACTCGGTCTGCGGAGGTCGCGGTCTCTGCGGCAGATGCCAGATCAGCTGCGTGGTCGGCTCTTTTGCCAAACACCAGATTGACTCCGACGTCGATCACCTCTCCTCCTTTAGTCAGACTGAAAAAAAGTTTGAAGAACGAAAGGGCCCTCTTAAGCCTGGCAGACGCCTGAGTTGTCACACGACACTGCTTGATGATGCCGTGATCGACGTGCCCGCTGAGAGTCAGGTGCATCGACAGATTGTGCGCAAAGAGATGGAATCGAGAGACATCCGCCTCGATACCGCTACGCGCCTCTATTACGTTCAGATAGAGGAACCCAGCCTAGATGACGCCCGGGGTGAAGTGCAGTTTCTGCTCGAGGCCCTCGAGCGGGAATGGGGCGTTACCGGGGTCACTCTCGCTCACTCCCAACTGCGCGCACTGCAGACTGCGCTGACTCGCGAGGACCGTGGTGTAACCGTTGCCGTCTATCAGGAGCACCTGATTACCGGTATCTGGCCGGGACTCTTCGACCAACCGCGCGGCATCGCGATCGATGTGGGCTCCACGACCGTAGCGGCGCATTTATGCGATTTGAACTCGGGCGAAGTCGTGGCCTCGGCGGGGGTGATGAATCCGCAGATACGATACGGCGAGGACCTGATGAGCAGAGTCTCGTACGTGATGATGCATCCGGAGGGCGCCGAACTCCTGACCGATGCCATCCGCGAAGCGATCAACGGATTGTTTATTGAACTCTCAGGGGAAGCGTCCAGTCAGATAGAGGACATCCTCGAGATCGCACTCGTCGCCAATCCGATCATGCACCATATACTGCTGGGCATTAACCCGGTGAATCTGGGTACGGCCCCCTTTGCTCTCACCACCAGCGAAGCGGTTGATACGCGTGCAGCAGAGGTTGGTCTGACCGCCCACCCCGAGGCACGCCTGTACTGCCTGCCCTGCATCGCTGGCCATGTCGGTGCCGATGCGGCCGGAGTGATCCTTGCAGAAGCACCCGATCGCAGCGAGGCGATGACATTGGTCGTCGACGTTGGCACCAACGCCGAGATTGTGCTCGCGAACAACCAGCGATTACTGGTGTGCTCTAGCCCAACCGGGCCAGCGTTCGAAGGCGCGCAAATCAGTGCCGGACAACGGGCGACCATAGGCGCCATCGAGCGCGTGCGGATCGACCGCGACACGCTTGAACCCCGGTTTAAATGTATCGGCTCCGAACTGTGGTCGGACGAGCCCGGTTTCGCCGAAACCCTCTCGGATACCGGTGTGACAGGCATTTGCGGATCGGGGATTATCGAGGTTGTCGCCGAGATGTATCTCGCCGGGGTGGTATCTACCGATGGCGTGGTCGATGGTGCGCTCGAGGGGCAAACGAGCCGGATCAAAAAAGACGGGCGGACCTGGTCTTATGTGTTACATGAGGCGGATAGCCCGGAGACCTCTGATGTGGTGATCACGCAGAATGATGTGCGCCAGATACAGCTGGCCAAGGCGGCTCTCTACGCCGGCATCAAGCTGTTGATGGACGAGATGGGTGTAACCACCGTTGATCGTATTCGTCTGGCAGGTGCCTTTGGGAGCCATATCAGCGTCAGCCACGCCATGGTGCTGGGGCTCATTCCCGATTGTGACCTTGCGCAGGTCACCTCGGCGGGTAATGCCGCGGGTGCCGGCGCGCGAATGGCGCTACTAGATCGCAACGCACGTCTTGAAATTGCCAACACCATTGCCAAGGCCGAGCGAATCGAAACGGCTTTAGCGGATGATTTTCAGGCCCACTTTGTGGGCGCTATGGGGCTACCCCATCAGAGCGACTCGTTTCCCAACCTGTTCACGCACATTGCGCCCCCTGCCGAGAAGGCGGCTGTGCAGACCGATAGAGGTAGACGTCGCCGACGTCGCACCACCTGAGGTGGGCATTATGGTTGTTAAGGGGTATATCGACCGATCCGAGGGACCGGGCCTTGGGGTGAATCCTGACGAGGCGAGTTTCAGTAAAGCCATGCCGCGCTTTTTAATCAGAATACACCCGAATCAGACACGCTTTCTCCGCGCATCCCGATCATAAACTGCGTCATCAAGACGGCCCCCAAAAAGGGAATCAGGCATCATCTGATAGTACGGATCGCAGCTCGGTGTAGTGCGACTCCAATCCACACGCTCGGAGCGATAAGCCATTTTCCACTCACCACCGCGGCACTCGTAACGATCCAGATAGCGCCCCGCCACAATGAGGTCATCAAAGCCCGTCTCTGATTTGATCTTGTGATAGGCGTGAAAGTAGACCTCACCAAACGCCTCATCGCCCTCCACCTCAAACAAGGTATTACCAATCATATGCTGGTTGGACTCATGTCCGCTCAGTGCACCCAAAGCAAAGTCGATGAATGCCGCCGCGCCTCCATTCATAAATCCATATTCGCAGTATGCGTCTTCCCAAAATACGGATTGTAATGATGCGGCGTCGAGTCGATCCAGCCCGCGCATGTATTTGCAGGAGAGCTCGTACAGACTCTGTTTATCCAATAGCAGTTGCCATGCCTGCTCCACGATGTGAACCCCCTTATTCTGCGTAAAATAATACTGGTGGCATCGTTATCCACATTACCTCTGAGATCAACTATTGCACGGATGGCTACCGCTATTCACAAAGGAACCGGTTCAGGGTTGCCCATAGACCTGGTCGATGCTCTTGTGGTCTCAAGAACGTCTGCGCATACTCGTTCCATGCAAAATCTGCTGACACGACGGCGCTGGTGTGTGCATGACTGACCCCTCCCGACCCAAGGGCGAGGCTCGCGCACAGGGCACATCCATTGCGGATGTGCTGGCGTCAGATGCGTACCCCCCACCAGCGCCACTGACCGCCTCTCAATATGCCTTTTTAGGAGATACCGACCTCCCCGCGAGCCGCTACACCTGCCCTCGTTTTTTCAAAGAAGAACTGACGGACATGTGGTCGAAATGCTGGCAATGGGCGTGTCGAGAGGAACACATTCCAGGCGTTGGCGACCACTACGTGTACGACATTGGCCCCTACTCGGTCATCATCGCTCGGACCGCAGAGAGTGAAATCAAAGCCTTCATTAACAGCTGCACTCACCGGGGCACTCGAATACTTGGAGAAGAGGGTGCCGGCTTTGCCCAGGGCTTCAGTTGTCCGTTCCACGGTTGGTCTTGGCATCTCGACGGCCGGCTAAAGGACGTGCCGGGGCGCTGGGACTTCCCGCATGTTTGTGAGGCCACCCACTCGCTCCAGCCCGTGGCGTGTGATGCTTGGGAGGGCTTTGTGTTTATTAATCTCGATCCTGATGCCTCGCCCCTGATCGAGCAACTCGATGTGCTACCCGAGCACTTTACGCAGTTTCCTCTCGCCGATCGGCGTATTCGGCTGCACGTGCAGAAAGAGCTCCCTGCAAACTGGAAGGCGGCACAGGAGGCCTTCATGGAGGCCTACCACAACTTCACCACCCACGACTCCCCCACCGGGGCCAATACTCAGTACGACATTTTTGGCCCGCATGTGAGCCGTTTTATTCACAATATCGGACACTACTCGCCCGAGGCGCTCTCTGACTACCCCGGGGACAAGTGGCGCAAACCCGAACTGACGGAACAAGAGCTCCTCGCCGGTTTACCCGTAGAGCAAAGGCCACTGTCGGCCAACGAGACCGCTCGGGCCGCGGGCGCACAAATGCTGCGCGACGCGATGGCCACTCAATTGGGTAGGGACTTCTCGGCTGTATCCGACAGCGTGATGCTCGACTCAATTGAGTATCACCTGTTCCCCAATGCGTTTTTCTTTCCCGGCATGCTGATTTCCATGGCCTATCGGTTCAGGCCCCTTGGTGACGATGTCGATCGCTGCTTATTCGAGATTGTAATGTTGGAGCCACTTGCCGATGGCGCCACACACCCGGACCCGCCAGAGCCGGTTTATCTCAATGCAGAGCAGTCCTATACCGAAATCGATGAGCTCGCATGGTTGGGGGCCGTTTATGATCAAGACACTGGTAATTTGCTGCGCCAACAACAGGGACTGAAAACCACTCGCAAGGGCATCACCTTGGGCAACTATCAGGAAGCCCGCATCCGGCGCTTCCATCTCACGCTTGATGGCTACTTAGGCAACCAAAAGGCGACATAAAGCAATTTGGGGTGTCCGGACACCGGTTCTGCACCTAAACTGATCGACCCCCTGATTGCGTATACGACACCACGACACCCCACGGAGCGCTACATCATGAAACTCGGTTTTCTTCTTGGCTACTCAGGCAAGCATATCCACATCCCACTGGATCTCATCAAGCAAGCAGAATCGATGGGTTACGACTCGGTGTGGACCGCAGAGGCTTACGGTAATGACGCGGTGACCTCGGCCACTTGGGTACTGGCGAATACCAGCAAGATCCGCGTGGGCACCGCCATTATGCAGATGCCCGCAAGGACCCCCGCAATGTGTGCGATGACTGCGATGTCCCTTGATCAACTCTCGGGTGGACGATTTATTGCCGGCCTTGGCGCATCGGGTCCGCAAGTGGTTGAGGGCTGGCACGGAGTGCCCTATGGCAAACCAGTGACCCGTACCAAGGAATATATCCAAATCATGCGCAAAATTTTCGAACGCGACGGACCTGTTGAGCTCGATGGCAACATGTATCAGCTACCCAATAAAACCGAGGGAACCACGGGCCTTGGCAAGGCACTCAAATCGATTCTGGCCGCCGCGAAAGACATTCCTATCTACACCGCTTCGATCACCCCAGCAGGGCTCCGCTGCGCGGGCGAAGTCGCCGATGGCGTCTTTCCGGTATGGATGGATCCTAATAAATACAGTGTCTTAGGTGACCCTATTGAAGAAGGGTTTGAAAAAGCGGGCAATGGTAAAAGCCTCAAAGATTTTGACGTTGCACCCTTTGTTTCGGTGGCCCTGAACGACGATCTGGATGCCGCTTATGACTCTTTGAGGCCATGGCTGGCGCTGTATATCGGCGGCATGGGCGCCAAAAATAAAAACTTCTATCATGGCTATGCCACCCGCATGGGTTACGGGGACGCCGCCGACCAGATTCAGGAGCTATACCTCAGCGGCAAAAAGGCCGAAGCCGAGGCGCTTGTGCCCAATTCGCTGCTCGACGAGGTCTCTCTGATTGGCCCGCGTGAGCGGATTATTGAGCGCCTGCAGCCGTGGAAAGAGGCCGGCAAACGCGGCGAAGTCGGTAGCATGCTGCTGGGTGTGCAAGACCCGGCCGTACTCGAGCTATTTGCACAGGAAATGCTGTAGCGCTCGCGCCGGTGCTTAAAGATATCGACGGCCGGTGCTTGTGTGGCGACATCCACTGGGAGGCCTCCGTAGACCCTGAACTAGTCGGCGTCTGCCA
>Ga0209374_1003560_pt1 | contig 12114 bp, 13 predicted proteins | sample SaaInlLV_DNA_10m_FD_184683 | JGI IMG/M metagenome (GOLD analysis project Ga0209374, IMG submission 184683) | Marine microbial communities from expanding oxygen minimum zones in the Saanich Inlet - SI075_LV_DNA_10m (SPAdes) (version 2) | ecosystem: Environmental > Aquatic > Marine > Unclassified ...
TTAAAAAAATAAGATATAACATTAAAAAATTCACAAAAAATGAAAGAATATCTTGTCTTAACCAATTAAAAAATCGTATTGATACTATTATTATATTAATGGACTACAAAAATGAATTAGAAATTAAAAGACTTATTATTGAATTATTTAATAATTCTAAAATATTTTGTAATTATTTTCCACCAAATATAAATAAAATTTATGAATTGCTAAAAAAATATGATAGGGAAAAAATGACAGAAGAATTATTAGAATTTAAAAAAATAATGTTTCAATACCTAAATTCTATTTCATTACCAGAACTTAAAAAACATTTACACACATTAAAAAATTTAATACCTTTTACATTAGAATTATAACTTAATATAATTTTATTAAACTCTTTCTATTTTATTATAATTTTATTAAACTCTTTCTATTTTATTATAATTTTATTAAACTCTTTCTATTTTATTATAATTTTATTAAACCCTTTCTATTTTATTATAATTTTATTAAACTCTTTCTATTTTATTATAATTTTATTAAACTCTTTCTATTTTATTTAATCTTTTATTTAATATATCAGCTGATAATGCCATAGAAGATAATAGATTTGTTTTTGAAGTATTAAAATCAAAAGTTTTTTTGTTACTATTTATCTTCTCTTCTGGTTTAACTTCTAATTTATTTTCTGATTTAATTTCAGTTAATAAGGGTTCTTTTTTATCACTAGAGGGTTCTTTTTTATCACTAGAGGGTTCTTTTTTATCACTAGAGGGTTCTTTTTTATCACTAGAAGATGTATTGCTAAATTCATTTGGTGATATAAATGGGGAAACAACTATTTTTAAAGCTTTATTTGATTTTGCTTCAGATTCAATATCTTGTAATAACTCCATTTTTTGATTTTCAACAATTTTTTCAAGAATTTGTCCTGTTAAACATATATATTTATCAAGTTTCTTTTCAATTCTTTTTTGACCTTTTACTCTATATCCCATAAAACTGTAATAACTATAAGAAAATAGTCCAACTGAAAATGTTAATGTATATAAAGCAAAAGAACTCAAGTAATCCATTATTTATACTAATAATAAATATTATTATTAGTATAAATTTAATTTTATTACAACTTTACTATTTATTTTTTTTTATTTTTGTTTTTTTTTATTTTACTTTCGTGTATTTCCACTTGAAGAACCCATCATCTTCATCTCTGAAACAATCTCCTTACAGAAAGGTTGCTCTGGGTTTCCCGTAGAATAGACTACATTCTTAATACCATAAAGACGCATTACCTTAATACACTCATTACAAGGTCTAGAATTACGAAATCTTCCCTTGTATGGAGATACTACTGTAAGTGTCTTTGGCATCTTTAAACGCTTTGCGTCAATCATCTTCTTTACATATAAAGGAGAATGCTTCCTTACACCATAAATCTTCTTAGAATGAAGATATGATATAATAACATCCATCTCTGCGTGTGTAGAAAATGATCTAACCCCAATGTTGTCCCACTCAATCGAGTCAGGGTGGTTTTTCACAAAACACCTGTGTGCCAGAAAGGGTAGCACAATGACGCCCCTTGGTCCGGGCGTCAGAAAACTTCATCTGCTTCTTCTTGATCATTTGACTCTTCATTTTTATAACTAAATATTTTAAAGTTTTTAAACTATATTAATCAATTTTATTTTCTTTATATTTATTTTATTTTTTTAAATTATTCATCATATCTATAATATGTTTAGGTGGTCCTGACATAACAGGTTGTGTTTTTAAAATATCTTTTACACATTTTCTACCTCCTTTTGTTTTTGGAATAAAACTAATGGGATTTGTATCATAAACTTGCTCTAAAAAATCATCAACTTGATTATTTTCTTCTAATACAAAATATATTAAAGTCGCAAATATTAAACTGCTTACAACAAACAAATTAATATAAGTTGATTTTTCTCTCTTAACATCTCTATATTTTGCATCAAAATAGGCAAGTGATACAACTAAACCACCTCCTAATGGACCAGCAACTAAAGGACTAAATAAAAAAGACGAAATGCTTTTAAATAAACTCATCTAACATACTATAAATTATATATATTCAATTAAATAAAAACGCAATCAAATTATATATTTAATCGCTTCCAGAATTTTCAGAATCATTAACCTCTTCATCATCTTCTTTCTCTAAATCATTATTTACTTCGTCAATAGTTTCTTGGTCCTCTTCATCAACTTCTTCGTTTGATCTTCCATAACCTAATTGTTTTTCAGCTTCCTTTTCCATTGTTTTCAAAAAATTATCAAATTCTCCCTCCCCACTTTCCTCACCTTCTTCAACTTCACTTTCCTCACCTTCTTCAACTTCACTTTCCTCACCTTCTTCAACTTCACTTTCCCCACCTTCTTCAACTTCACTTTCCTCACCTTCTTCAACTTCACTTTCCTCACCTTCTTCAACTTCACTTTCCTCACCTTCTTCAACCTCACCTTCTTCGGCTTCAACTTCTTCACTTTCCTCACCTTCTTCGGCTTCAACTTCTCCACTTTCCCCACCTTCTTCAACCTCACCTTCTGCTTCAACTTCACCTTCTTCATTTTCCCCACCTTCTTCAACCTCACCTTCTTCGGCTTCTTCAACTTCACCTTCTTCATTTTCTTCAAATTCTCCTTCGCAATCACTACCTTTAAATTCTACTTCACAATCACTATCTTCAACAACTATTCCTTCAATTACCTTTATTTCCTCATTTATTTTTACTTTTTCTTCTGGTTGTGTTTTTTCTTCTACTTTATTATCAATATCGTTTAAAGGAGTTTTTATTAGTTGAACTTTTTCTTTTTTATGGACTTTTTCTTTGCTTTTTTTAACTTTTTTATGAACTTTTTCTTTTTTATGGACTTTTTTATTTTTTTTAAAACCACCACCATTTACTTTAACATCTTTTGTATTATCCTCTTTCTCAACTACATTTTTATTAGTAACTTTATTTTTTTTAGTCTTTGATGAAGATTTTAAAGGTTTAATTTCTTTTACATTTTCATTCTTAAAACAAACTTTTTTATTAACTTCTTCAACCTTTTTAACTTCTTCAACCTTGTTGGCTTCCTTGACTTCTTCAACTTTGTTGACTTTTTCAACCTTTTTAACTTCTTCAACCTTTTTAACTTTTTCAACCTTTTTAACTTCTTCAACTTCGTTGACTTCTTCAACTTCGTTAGTTGTATCATTATTTGTATTATCTGTTACATCAGATTCGGAATCTTCAAAATTGTATTCACCTTTTACATATTTTAATGCTGGTTGAATAATATAGTTTGAAGTATCTTTGCTATAAATTTCATTTGAAATAGCTTTTGATATTAAGTCTAATATTTTTTTTTCATTTTCTTTTTTCTTTTTACTAGATATAGTAGTTCTGTTATCAAAAAGGTATGGGTGATTATAAACTTCTTTTATTGAATGACAACAACACCAGTGTAAAAAGTCTTCAACTTTTGGTATTTGTCTAGAAATTGAAATTGCTTGTAAAACTCTTCTACAATCTTTTTTATTAATACCTTTTGTATTTGCAAACCATGCAAATCTTATTTGTGATGCTCCTACAATTGAATTTTTAATAAGATATTTAATAATATTTGAATTTTTTTTAACACTTCTATAAAATTTTTTTCTAGTTTTTAGGTCCCAATCTTTAAAATCAATTAATAAATGTTGAAATGTTTTAAAGTGCTTTTGAGGTTCTGAAATTTCACTAGCAAGAGAATATGTTTCTTTTAATTTTCTTAAAATACATAATTTAAGAACAGATGATATATCTTCAACATCTGATATCAAAGTTTGTCCCAAATCTGTATTTTCAAAAACTTTAAATGCTTTATTTTCTAATTCCCAAGAATTAATATCCATATTAGTTTTTGACATAATTTTATAAATATACAGTTCCTTTTTTTAAGTATCTAAAAACGCATTTTATTTTTTATTTAATTTTTATTTAACTCTTTTATATTTAGTATTTTTTTATTTAACTTTTTTATTTAACTTTTTTATATTTAGTATTTTGTTACAATTTTTTTTAATATCATTTATTGTATTTTTAGTAATATGATTAAAACATTTCAAAAACTTTTTAAATCTCATTTAATATATATAATAGTTAAAAATAAAATGAGTTTAATAACTTTTTCTGTTATTTTATTTATTTTTACAATATTAATATTAATTTATAGTTTTTCAAAAAAAAGTTATGCTGTTGGAGGGTGGATAACAATAATTTTATTAATGGTAATTGTGTTATCTTTAATGAACCAAGGTAATCCAAATCAATCGGAAAGAATACATCCGTCTTATCTAATCGCAAAATATAATTCTCCAGAATAATTTTATAAGTTTTACAAAATATATTTTTTTATAATAAAAGATATAATATAGATAATGGAATTATATATCGCAACTGCCATTATAGGGTTAGGGTATGCTTTATCTGAAAAAAATAAAAATAAATTAAAAAAAGTATCTCCTAAATCTATTCCTAATGGTAATAACATTTTTAATTCTAATCGTGTGAATGAAATTAGATGGAAAGAACAAATTAAATCTGATAATAATTATAGAAATATGTATAGAAATAAAAAATCAAAATTAGTAGATCCAGGACCTCCTCAATATTATTATAATAAAGTTGATTACACAGAAAATAATTTACCAGTAGAATTTGAAGATCCATCTAATAAAAATGGTTCATTAAAAAAAGCAGTATCTGGAAATCTTGGTTATTCTTTATCCGGAGAACCAATTACAGCAAATACCTTCAAACATAATAATATGCAACCTTTCTTTGGATCAACAATTAAACAAAATCTTGGTGAGTATTCTACAAATTCTATTATGGAAAATTTTACTGGAAAACAAAATTTTTACCAGAAAAAAACTGAAATAGCGCATATGTTTAATCCAGAAGCTAATATTTCAAATCCATATGGAATGAGTAATATGTCTGGGTATCAAAGAAATAGATACATTGCATCTAATAAGAGAACAAATGAAGCACCTACTGAAAAAGTATATGTTGGACCTGGTTTAGATAAAGGTTATACTTGGAAACCTTCTGGTGGTTTTCAACAAGCAGATACAAGAAAATATATGTTACCAAAAACTGTTGATGAACTTCGTGTTAAAACTAACCCTAAATTAGTTTATCATAGACCTGTTATTCCAGGTTCTAGACCATCTAAACTTGGTAAAGTTGGTATTGTATCTAAGAATAGACCAGAAAGATTTGCTGAATGGGGTCCAGAAAGATATTTTATTACAACTGGTGATAGAATTAAACCTAAACAACGCGGAGAAGTTGTTCTTAAACATAGTAATAGAACAACAACTGATATAAGAAAGGCTATGGGTCCAGCTGGTCCTAGAGATGGTTTCTCCAAAAGAGGAATTAGATCAAATGTTAAAGTTACAGAAAAATGTCAATATACACCAGGTGGTCCTCGTGGTATAGATGGTGCTGGTAAATGGTCTATTCCAGAAGAATGCCCTAAAGTTATGAATAATTATGTTCCAATGAAAAAATGTGATGGCAATGCTACTATGAATATAAATAAATTATCAAGAACAAAAGGTTCTGTTTATACAGATAGTAGACAATCTTCTCATTCAATACATGATTATGGAAGAAGTGGTCTTAAACTTGATATAACAAATAGAGATGAAACACAGTGTATTCCAAATGGAAACATAACTGGTGTTGAACAACAGAATTATGTTCCAATTACATCTGATTTAAGACCAACTAGAAAGCAAGATGTTGTTGGAAATGCTCGTTGGGCATCAAACGTTCAAATGCCATATACATATGGAGATGTTCGTGACCCAACTCAAGTTGCTAGAACAACTGTTAAAGAAACTTTATTACATGAAGCACCATTAACAAATATGGGAACTCATGTTCCTAATGCTATGGCATACGATCCAACTCAAGTTGCTAAAACAACTATTAAAGAAACTTTATTACATGAAGCACCATTAACAAATATGGGAACTCATGTTCCTAATGCTATGGCATATGACCCTAATGATAAGTTAAAAACAACCCATAAAGAAACAACTTTGTCGGAATATACAGGTAACGCTCACGAGAAGAAAGAAGGTTCATATACAATAACAGATATAGATCCAAGATATACTAACAGACAATATACTTCTAATAATTCTCATATGGGAGGTGCTGGTAGTAAAGATGTTAAACATAGAAATACTAATGCTATGATGGATAATGTTGTTACAAGGTCATACAGAGAAAGTTTATCAGTTGGAAGAACTCCAGCAAGAGAAGGACCAAAAGATAGCGTTGATCCAAATTCAATTTACGCGACAACTAATAAGTTTGGAGATTTACAAAATACAGCATATAGTCAGAGAGCAAAAATATCTAATAAAGTTTATAATTCATTACCACAAGCAAATGAATGTAGTAGAACAAAACAGAAAAAAAGATTAAGTAATGTTCCAATTAGAAATAGATTAGACTCAACATTGTTAGATGAATTTCGTAAAAACCCTTATTCTCAATCTTTAGAAAGTTACTGGACTTATTAATTAATTATATGTGTAATATTTTTATATTTATAAAAAAAAATGATTTTTTTTATAAATATTTAAATTAGTATTAATAAATAAAATGTCATCAAATGATGGCAAGAAATCCTTATATCTTTGTCGTAACATTAAAATGAAATGTTATAAAATTGGCATTACAAATGATATTATTAGAAGATTGAGGGAAGCAAATAAAAACAAAGATTCGTTTAGACCTGGAGATTTTGAACTTAAATCATACGTAGAATTGGGAGAAAAACTGGCACGTATTCTTGAAAATATCTGTAAAACATTTTTTAAAGAATTAAGAATTGGAAATACTGAATTATATAATGAATCTCTAAAAATAATTTATTTCTTTGAAACGCTTAAATTATTTGAAACGCATAAATTATTTGAAACGCTTAAAGGACTCGGATGGCAAAATGAAAACAAGGGAGTTGAAGAAGTTAAGGTTGAAGAAGTCAAGGAAATCAACGAGGTCAATGAAGTTGAAGAAGTTAAGGTTGAAGAAGGAGATGTTTCTGAAAATGAGGATTCCGAAAGTGAAGAAGGAGATGTTTCTGAAAATGAGGAAATTAAATCCGATAAGGATCTAAGTATTCTTAATGGAAATGTAACACCTGTTAGACACAGATATAAATCAGATATTTTGTATGCTATCTTTATCTTATCTAATAAGATAATTAGGGTTGGTAATATAACATATAAAGGAAGAAATGGTTATCTACCATTTAATAAGTTTGCAAGAGAACATTTTAAAAAAATAAGAGCTGAAAGAAAAACGGTAAATGCTTTGAATGAATGTGAACTTTATCATGATGGAAAATGGGTTTCTGTAAATTCGTTACTTAATCGTTAAATTTTTAATAATTTTGTTTAAATTATTAAAAATATTTGTTTATTATAAATGACACAATATTTATATATAGTTAGTTATTTGGAAAGTAAAGAAAATTTTTCTATTCCAATAGCAATTTTTAATACTTATACAAATGCTGTAAATTATATAGTTATTGAAAGTGAAAATAAATTTACAAAATCTTTACATAATGGATTTTGTAATGTATGTAATGAAAAAATCAAAGATAAAGATATAAAATATATATGCACTGATTGTTGTAATATATATTTATGTATTGATTGTTGTAATGAAGAAAACAAAGAACATTGTTGTAAAGTAAATCACGAATTAGTAAAATTTAAAGAGAGAATTGGTTTTTATGGAATAAATGATAAAAATGGTTTTTATCATATTAACAAGGTTGAATTTTTTACTAAGTAATATTATAAAAATGAATTTAGAACTAATAATTATTTTTGGAATAAATTTTTTATTTTATAGTTTGATTATAAACTATTTGAAAAAGTTAGAAGAAATTGGATGTGATTGTGCTATGAATTTTAAAAGAAAATATATTTTATATTTTACAACTGTTAATTTAGTATTTCTTGTTTTAAGTTTATTAACAAATGTTTTTACAAACTTAAAAAAGAATAAACAACTATATTCTGTTTTTAAAACAGTTTATTCTCTATCAAGCTTATTAAATATATTTTATACTATTCAATATGTAAATGAGTTAAAAAGAATTAATTGTGATTGTTCTGATGATATGGTTAGAGATGTAATGTATATTTTTTCTGTTATTGATGCTTTTATGGTATTTATTAGTTTTATTATGGTTGTTTCAGTAATAACAACAATTATAACACATACAGAATTAAAAAAACATAAATCTTTAAAAAAATAAAAATTATTAAAGTAAATGGAAAAAAAAGTTATAAATAATAAAGATTTAGAACAAAAAGCAAATAAAATAAAAAAATTAAATAATGAAGTAAAAGAATTAGCAGAATTATTTAAGGAAATGGATGAACTTGTAAATCTTCAAAATGATAATGTTGAAAATTTAGTAGAAAATATTCAAATAACAAAAGAAAAAACAGAAGAGGTTGTAAAAGAATTAGAAATAGCAAGAGAACATAAATCAAAGTTTTTTTGGGTAAAAACTGCTACAGTTGGTGTAATAGCAAGTGTAGCTGGAATACCATTAAGTTCTATTGTTGGTATAAAAGTTGCTTCATCTATGGTATGTGGTTCAGTTATAACTTCTTTATTTTTATAATATTAATAATTTATGTTACATATTTACACCCTTGGAAATTTAAAATGGAACAAAATTCTAAATTAAATTAAACAAGGTTTGCCCGTTTCAGGACGTGTAAATTTTGGTTTTGATGTGTCGTCTAACACACCTGATTTTTTGCTTCTACATAAATAGTCTGGTCGTTCCTTTTTATTAATAGAATTTAAGGCTATTTTATAGATATTTGTAGCACCGTTACAATCTCTATTCCATACATTAGCACAGTTCTTACAACTAAGCAACCCATGGACTAAACGGAGATTATTACGGAAAGGTTTTGGATTTTCCCGTACCATAAATTTCTTACAATCACCACCTTCACATTTTGCACATTTACAACTGGTTCTGAACTCATCTACTAGATAAGTTTCAAAACCATTTTTACGAAAAAGTTTTCTAAAACCTCTTCCCTTTACTGGTTCTTTGAATTTCATATGTTTCTTTTGTTCATAGTCTCCAAAACATACAATAACATCTTTTCCAAAAATTTTACCAAAAGTATTTATTAATCTTTGTTCGCTTCTTAATCTATTCAGATAACCATTTAATTTTAATTTTCTGAAAATAAATTGCTTATAAAACCTAAATAATTTTTTATTAATTTCATTCTTCTTTTTTACATATTGCATAAAGTTTTCATAAATTAATGTTTTTCTGTTAAATTTTGATAATTCTGTTTCTAATTCAATTACTTTTTTATCTTTTAATCCTAATAATAATTTCCCATATTTTTTACTGGCTGTCTCATTTCTTCTTTTATCTTGACTATATCTAAATGTATTTGCTTTTTTATCGGATCCGTTTACACAGAAAATTAAATCACATTTACCAGGGTCTATTGCTACAATTTTTTTATTTTTTACTTTCACTTCATCTATATATAATTCTTTATTCTTAATTTTAGGTTGTTTTACTCTTTTACCAACTTTATCTTTTCTTACAAATATAATGCTACAACTAACTCCATCAGTTTCAACCATATGATGAAATGAGTACCATTTTTTCTTGAAACATTGTCTTTCGGTTCTAAAAAAGAAACTCCAGATTTTATCTTCATTTCTTTTAAGATTTCCTTTGAACAAGTAATCAGATTTTTTACCCTGTTTTTTAGTCATTAGAAGATGAACTAATGTAGTTGTATCCAACCTAATATGTTTCGGTACCATTTCATTTCTCATAGGAAAAACATTTTTTATTGAATATTCTGCTTTTTCAATCTCTTTCATCATAAAAACCATTGAAGGTAAATAGTCTTGTGGCAAACATTGAATATCATAATATAAATTATTCTTTTTGAACTCTTTTTTATCGGGTAAAAGTATTTTCTTATTTTTATCAATCCAAGAATGATAAAATGATTTTGATTTATATTTCTTTTCATCTACATTTAGTAAATCATTCTTGATTTTTCTTAATTCTGTAGTTAATTTTCTTATCTTATTATTTTTTTGTCTTGTAGTTAATGTAAAACGTTTTCTAATAATTTTAATCAATTCTTTCTTTTTCCATACAATATTAACATATCTTTCAAGATATTCAACATAATGTAATTTAATATTATTCTCATACATTGTTAAAATATCAATGGTAAGATAATCAAGAATAGTATTCATATACTTGTAAGATAAAGTTTCATATTGTATTAAAGGTTTATATTCCTTTCTATAAAAAGTATTCAACTTGTCTTTAAGATTTTGAACCTTTTTACTTGCTGGTCTTCCACCTTTATTTTCTTCACATTGAACTTTAATACAAGTATTTATAAAAGTTTTATCTATTACTGGTAATTTATTATTCTTATTGTAATAATCCAACAAATAAAGTTTCATAAACTGTAAGGTATGAATAACAATTTTATTTGCTATAATTGCTGTTTCTGTAATTTTAGGTATGTTAATTTCAGGATGTTTAATAATGTGTTTTATAGGAACTTTAACACATTTGAAAAACCCATCTGGTGGCTTTTCTTTCATCTTTTAGTTTTCTATATTTATAGTCATACTTCTCTTTAAGTCTTTCACTTAAAAAACGATATAAGAAAATTAATGTATTATATTAAATATGGAAAATCTTGCTATATGTTCTAAAATATTATATGATAAAGACTACTTAGATGCTAAAAAAGAATTAAAAGAACTTGAAATAAAACCCAAAATATTTGTAAAAGATGGGAAAGAATTTAAAAAAAGAATTGATAATTTTCATAAAAATATTAAAAAATATATTAAATATATTGACTTATCAGGTGTTGATATGAATTATTATGAACCAATCGCAACTGAAATGATAATGACTTTGCCAGATTTATTAGAACAGGAATTAAATATATTAACAGATAATAAGTATAGAAAATGGTGTAAGAAAAAATCAATGGATGTTTGTACATTATTATATTCTTCATTAACAGCATTTGATAATATAGGAGAGCTTGAAAAATGGAATAAAAATAAGATATGTAAATATATTTATGAATATATAATAACAACATTTGACAATGCAAATAATGATGATTTTTTTATTTTTTCAGCTAATATAACTTGTAAAAAATGTAAAGAAAAAGAAGAATTATGTTATGATGAAATACAACCAGATAATTTATGTTATGAATGTAGAAATATAAAATAATTATTTATCAGAAAAACAATATTTTTGTGTTCGTGATCTAATATTATTTTTTTTTATTCTAATAGTAAAAGTTTTTATTTCATATTTATTTTTTAAAATATGTTTTATAATTGACAACCATGGTCTTTTTATTTTTTCTGGGTCAATAGCACCTGTTATATTCTTAAAATTAAAATATTTTCTAATTTCAGGGATTAAGTTTATTATTTCATTTTGTATCTTTAAGTCATTATCTAATTCATATAAGGTTATTTGTTTCTTATCTTCAATTCCAATAATCTTAATAATTTTATTAATAATTTCTTTTTGGTCTTTCTTATATACTTCTTTTTTAGTTCTCATATTGTTATTCTTAAAACAATCTATATATTTTAAGCATCTCAATCTTTATATATTTTAGGTTTCCTTACTAATGTTGATTTACCTTTTTTAGGTTTTCTTAATTCATTTTTCTTATAAGCATATAAAAAGTAATTCTTATAATTTTCTTTTTTAACCTTCTTAATCGCTTTTTTTACTTCGTTCTTTAACACATCAAATTTAAGAACCTTTTTGTTTAATTTTAAGTAATGTTTTATTTGATTAAAGAACATTTCTACAACATTTGTTTTTGGCGTATAAGGAACTGAAAACAAATATTCATTATTACTTTCAGTAATAGCATCTTTTACATAATTATTTCTGTGACTACCAGCATTATCAAGAATAATAAGATGATTTTTATATTTTCCAAAAACATATTTCTCTAAAAAA
>Ga0209374_1003561_pt1 | contig 12112 bp, 5 predicted proteins | sample SaaInlLV_DNA_10m_FD_184683 | JGI IMG/M metagenome (GOLD analysis project Ga0209374, IMG submission 184683) | Marine microbial communities from expanding oxygen minimum zones in the Saanich Inlet - SI075_LV_DNA_10m (SPAdes) (version 2) | ecosystem: Environmental > Aquatic > Marine > Unclassified ...
CTGTACGAGTTCTTCCATGATGGTGGGATCAATCCCATTGATCGTACCCGCCCCGGTAACACCGCGTTCGGAAATATAGAGTTCCGCCTGAAAACGGATATCGAACCATTCCTCAATTGTGTACCTAAAACTGTCCACCATTTGAAACATACCAGTTACCATACCGACCGCTACTACGAGCCCGGCTACTGCCAATCGATGCCTACTCGAACCATCCTGCAACCGGCTACAGGCTAAACGACTGACCGGTTGTGTACAAAAAGGACGAAACCACCGGGAAAGAACGACCAAAGCGTGACCTGAAAGAAGAGCCGCACCTAGTATCCAAAACCCGGCAGACAAAAATCCACCCACTGGCATTTTACCCCCACCTACCAAAGATAACGGTGGGAATAAAAGACATACTCCACCCAAAAACATTAGGCACAATCCAACTTTTGGTTTTTGTAACCAGGTGAAACCAGGTGACCAATCGCCTTTCGACAGAACCTGAGCTGGAGGAGTTTGCATCGCATCGCGGGCGGGAAGCCAACCGGCTAGTAAAGTGAAGAAAAGGCCCAACCCCACCCCGAACACACAATCTGTCCAAGTAAGTGAAATCGCATCCAATGTGGTCGCAAAATAAAGTGCATTTACAGTATCAGCTAACATTTGGGCTGAGAAATAAGCAAAGAACCACCCCACCCCAATTCCCGCAACTGATCCAATTAAACCAATAACAATGGATTCCACCAGAGAGGTTGAAAAGAGAATTTGTCGACTAACCCCGAGTGAGATCAGAGTGGCAATTTCAGTTCTTTTACGAACCACAGCGGCATCTAGAGCCTGTAAAATAAGGTAGGCTCCGACCAAAATTGCAATCAGCGAAAGAATGGTGAGGTTGAGTCGAAACGCGGCTGTCATTGCGGCGCGATCAGCCGCACGATTTTGAGTCGGGCTGAGAGTAATATTTTCGGGTAGCTCGCGGGTAAGGCGATGCTCGACTTCCTTTAGATAGTCAGTATCCTGGCGAAGATCGGGTTGGCTAAGAACAACCTCCACACGATTGATTTCGCGGGGTCGGCTGAGGAGAGATTGAACGGTAGGAATATCTGCTATTACCAAGTCATCTGGAAGTGCCGACCCTTCCTGATTTAAGATTTTACGGACCCTCATTTGTTGACGACGACCACTGGCTAGAATCGTGACCTCACCACCCTCCTTCACTCCGATTTTCTCCGCAGTAGTTTGGCCAATCCAAACCTGGTTTTCACTCCCAAGCCAATCATACCACGAAGCTTCATCTTGTCCGAAATCGATTTTGTTTTCAACCAAGTCGGGCAGATTGGCGAGTGACAGTAAATCAAGCCCGACCAGACGAAGTTGCTGGGCTGGCTGATTGTCGGAGTCAAGTGCAGTGACGGAACCTTCTATAACCGGTACCATGTGCCAATCCGGATCTCCTGCCAGGGTACTCAATTCTGCTAAAACATCGGTCGATAATCTCTGAGTAGGGGATTCGATTAAAAAATCGCTCTGTCCGGAAACTGCCTGATTAAAAAGCCCAAAATTGGCCGATGCCGAACGGCTTGCCTGTCGAATACCATTAAACGCACCCACACCCACCGCCACAATGGCGAGAAGAAGTAGATAACTGCCTAATTTTTGTCTCCAATGCCTGAGTGTTGTCCGGACAAGAAGGAGCAGGATGAGACGGAAAGAATGAGGAATAATCGACATATTGATGATTATACCAAGGATCCATCTTTCATGGAAATCACCCGATTACAAATCCGAGTGGATGCCTGATCATGAGTAACTAATAAAAGTGCCACCTTGAATTCATTTGATAAATCCTCCAATAAGGTAAGAACTTGTCCGCCACTATCTGTGTCCAGGCTGCCAGTTGGTTCATCGGCAAGGATTAGGTTTGGACGGTGAATCAATGCACGGGCAATGGCTACGCGTTGGCATTCCCCTCCACTCAGAGCATCCGGTTTGTGGTGGGCTCGTTGTGACAGCCCAATTGCATCCAGTAATTGCTCTACTCTGTCAAGGCGTTCCTTTTTGGGAATATCCAGTAACTGGGCGGGGAATTCTATATTTTCAAAAGCCGAAAGAGTGGGCAAAAGATGAAAAGATTGAAAAACATATCCGATTGACTGACGCCTGATCTGCTCAAGGTCTTTTGCGCTTATATCATTTAGTGATACTCCTCCCAGTTTAATTTCTCCCTGATCCATTGGCTCAATCCCACAAATACAATTAAGTAAAGTTGATTTCCCGCTCCCGCTTGGTCCCATTAGAGCAACCCGCTCCCCAGTATCTAATTTTAGATTTACCCCCTTCAGTACATCAACCTGGCCAAATGACTTATGGGCTGAGTTTATCTCCAATGCAAATTTTTGAGTGCTCCCCGCATGCGGGGATGTTGAGGAAGAAATCATCACCTTATACTACTCATTGCAGACAAAAAGTCCAAAAGGGAATTACGGAGACTGCCCCATTTGGCCGCAATTCAGGTCTGCATCTCACGATCTGTCCGAGAAATCTCAGTCAATATCTCGATCAACGCTTCTACTGGAATCTCTGAATCATCAATATTTACTGGGGTTTTAGAGCATGGTATTTGGATTCGATTCCCGCCACCTCCTCCAAAGAGCTTAAATGAATTGAGAATCTATTTGTATTCGCCTGGTTTCCTGGAGTCCCTGCTCATTTCTTCCTGAAACATGACTGCCATACCCCGCAATTTTCGACTCAATTCACGGTTGCGAATAGGCTTAGATTCCTTTGGGTCCTTCTCCAGATCATAGACTGTAATCCTTGGGTTCAGCATGGCCTTATACTTCCCCGACCTTACAGCAGCTAGTGCTCCGTGGCTACCATGATAGAAAAAGGCGTTTATATAGTCATTCCGGTTGAAGTAGGATTGCCATTCGAGCCCTTGCTCCCATCTGCGTCGAAGTGGAACATCTGAATTAAGAGATAATTTGGCGCTAGGCTTGGGAATGCCTTTAGTCTTACCGAGCATCATGGGCCAAAGGTCTCTCCCGTCGATAACTGGATGATCCTTTGGAATACGAATATTGGCTGCCGTGGCCAATGTGGGTAACCAGTCCATCGCGTTGACGACTTCACTACATACATGATCAGTGAGTACTTTCTGTCCGGGAGCCCTTATAATTGCAGGCACACGAATCCCACACTCCCATGTAGAAATTTTTCCTCCGATTAATGGTTGAGTTTTATTCCTACCGGGTCCCCGGCCATTATCTGAGGTGTACACGACAATGGTCTTTTCATCCAGGCCAAGTTCTTTCAGTGAATCCATAATTCTACCTACACCATGATCCAGTTCCTGAATTGCATCGCCATACTCTCCCCACTTTGAAGTGCCTTGAAATTTTGGGCTTACTCCCAATGGGACATGGAGCATGGTGTGTGGAAGATAGAGAAAAAAGGGTTTATCTTTATTTCTTTTGAAGAAAGCGATCGATTCCTCCGTGTAAAGATTTGTCAATTCGGCTGGCTCGGCAGATCGTTTGACAATCTGACCATTTCGAAGAATAGGTACACCTTCATCACCAAAGTAGACTGTTTCGACAGGATCTAGGTTGGAATACATACCATAATGATAATCAAACCCTTGAGCCATCGGCTCAAAAGGTTTCTTATCTCCGAGGTGCCACTTACCGATGCACGCGGTGGTGTAGCCATTCGCTTTAAAAAGCTCAGCAATGGTTACTTCATCGGTGTGAATTCCGCGATTGGAGTCCGCTCGTTGCACCCAGGTTTGCATTCCGATCCTCCGAGGATAGGCGCCGGTCAAAAGCCCGGCCCGCGAAGGGCTGCATATCGGAGCTGCGGCATAGTAGTCGGTAAAACGCATTCCTTCTTTTGCCAATTGATCGATCCGAGGTGTTTCGACCTCAGTGGCTCCGTAACAACCCAGATCATAGTAACCCTGATCGTCTATAAATATAATGACTACATTGGGTCGGGACTCTGTGGAATGCATTTGTCCCCATCCAGAGAATGACAAGAGAGTCAAAAGCAGGAGTTGGCTCCATTTCGTTTTCCAGATTACATGGGAAAAGTCTTTTAATTTCATAGATAAAAGTAAAATTCAGTGGTTTTATTCGCTAATTAATGTGCTTAGGTAAGCAATAAGATCTCTCAACTCACTACGTTGCATCATCGCTCCCATTGGTGGCATCACCGAAACGACTTCACTACGAGCAGAGACATTCCTATGACTAATAAATTTGAAAGCACCCGAAGTTGGATCCTTGAGCTTGATACCTTTTTCGCTTTCTTCAACAAATAACCCCGAAATATTTGCTCCATCTTTCAAATCAATGGACACATTTCCGAAATTCCTGGCAATGGTAGCTTGCGGAGCAACAAGTGATTCAAGGAGGTACTTGGGATCACGTTCACCAATCTTCCACAGATTGGGTCCAATGTTCGATCCAGGCCCTCTTTTCTCATATTTATGACAACGAACACATTGCCCTCCGATGTGGTTCATGAAAACAGTTTCCCCCTTTTTGGGGTCTCCGCCTTCGAGACATTCCTGAAAAGATTTCGGATTCATCAGATTACTTCTTCCAGCTAATAACGATTTAATTTTTTCGTCTTTAGGAAGTAAAATACTGGCGGCCTCAATTACCTCCAACTGAAGGCCGGGATCTAAATTTCCAGTTACTAGTTCTTGGGTTAGCTTGGAAATCTCCTTAGTCGCTTGTAATTTAAGTAAAGATCGTACCCCTTCTTGTCTTTCAATCAGTTTCTCGGACTTAAGAAAACCCAAAGCAGTGTCCAGTGCATTTGGCTCCGCAGCCGATAAATACTGCATAGCTACAACCCTAAGCTTAGAGGAATTTGAATTGATCGCTTCACGGAGCACCTCCCTATTTGAGATTACACCTTTTTCATCGGCCATTGCTTGAAGTGCAGCGATTCGCACAGATTCATCGGAAGTCTCCTGTTTGATTAATCGGACGAGTATTTCATGGCTCGGCAAAAGATCGTACTTACGACTCAGTTGCATCGCGGCAGCCTGAACTTTAGCCGAACCATCGACTAGCAATCTTTGGATAAAGGGTTCAAGGGCTTGGCGAACACTCGAAAACTCAGCGATCGAATCCTGTGAAGACCGGTAACGCCCTGTTACGGCATCGAGCTTTGGAGGTGAATTCCACTCTATTAATCGTTTGAGAGCAAACAAACGATGTTCTTCAGATTGTGTCTCATCACTGGCCCATTTGGCCACTCTGGCCGCATTTTCAAATGAACCGATTCTGGCATTGGCATTGATTGCCCTTAAAACAAAAGCGGTTTTATTATTACCAGATGATTCGAGTGCTTCAGCCAGATATGACATTGCAGGCAGAATCGAGAAATCATCATAAATCCCAAGTGCAGCTTCCGTAGATACGAAATCACTCTCCGCTTTCAAAAAACGTCGAATTTCCGGTGCTTTATTTCTTCTTAGAGCTACTACCGCACAAAGCTGTACTTCCACTGAGTTGTGAGTATTCAATATCCCTAAGGTCTTAGCATCAAACTTAGTCAGAGCCTCAATGGCTGCGTGACGTATATACAGATCCTTACCACTATTTTCCTGAATTAGATTTACAATTAAATCCAGGTCTTTTCGGTCACCGTGCTTCTTGAATGCAAGCAGAGCAAAATATTGTTCCCGCATGGATAAGCTTTGCATACCCTTAGCCACGGTCCTCGCAGGGAAAGTCGAAACATCGGGTGCCACCCGAAAAATTTGTGCCCGCAGTTCAGGATTGGAGGCAATTTCGGAAACCGTGAGAAGGCGGGCAATTTCATCTCCCGTGGTGTGGCCCAATCTAACCGACTGCCCAAGCCCCCAAATCATATGGACAATTGCCAATTCTTCAGCCTCAGCTATAAATCCAGCTCCGAGCAAGTTAGAAAATGCTTTTCGTTTCACTAACTCAAACTGTGCTTTGAGTCGCACTCTTTGGTCGGGCCAACCAAGAAGATCAAAGAGTTTTGATTGGTTCAACGCCGCGAAATCATCCCCAATTAAACTTTCCGTTTGTTCGCGCAAAGGGTGTTTCTGGGAATCCTTGACATCCATTTTCCATATCGCCCCAGTTTGATTGAGGGGATAACCGCCCGCCCAATCAACGGCATACAAAGCTCCATCCGGAGCAAAATTCCATCCGATCAAGGCATTGCCTTTTGAGATCAAACGCGAGTTTATCATTTCAAAACCCGCTCCCTTTGGTTTTGTCTGGAATGCCCATTGATCGCCCCTTGGTGCCCCAGTCAGGAAGAATGTTTTCTCCCAACCAGTTCCTAAAGCGGTACCCGGATTATAAACAAACCCACAGGGTCCATCACGGTAATTACATATTGGAGGTAATGAATAGGCGGAGCGTCCATCATGTTGTGGTTTCCATAAACCCTCCTCCGTCCACGGATTATAATCCCTTTTTCGATACTGATAATTGCAACGCCACCCGGAGTCTGAGTTTGCCCCAATATAAACAAAGCGCTCCATCTCTCCAGGATTATCCGAATCATTATCCACTCCAAACAAATTGCCGTATTCGTCGAATGCTAATTCCTGCACATTTCGAAGCCCATGAGCAAACACCTCAAAGTTCGAACCATCTGGCTCACACCTCATGACCGCACCCTGATTGGGGTAATGCCAGCGTTTACCATTATTATCGGTTACCGAGACTCCTTTGTCACCTATACTCCAATAGATACGACCATCAGGGCCAGTGGTAAGTCCATGCATATCATGCCCGGCATATGCAATGTGCAAGCCAAACCCTGTGGATATAATTTCCCGTTGGTCTGACTCTCCATCTAGGTTTGTATCTTCCATACGCCAGACATCGGGAGCTATAGTGGCGTAGACTTTATTCTGGTGCCAAAGTACACCCGCTGCGATACCAGTCACTTCGGTTTTAAAATCCTCGGCAAAGGTTAGCATGGTATCAGCAACCCCATCATGGTCAGTATCAGAAATTTTATATATTTTTTCGCTCAGTACTTTTAAGTCATTAAAATCAACGATACCGTCGTCGTTAAAGTCTCTGGTATGCTTGAATGCATCGGGGTTTTCAGGAGATAATATTTTGCGATAGAAACCCTGTTTATCTTGAACAGATTCAAAGGACAAATCGGCTTCGATCCACTGCGGGTGTTGACGGATATCCAAATCCTGAACCTTTCTGCGCTGAGTTTGTGTGACATATGCATTTCCCCGATCATCAAATGAAATTGCCACAGGATCTGGAATATTAAGCTTACCACTCCATTTGCTAAAAATCAGATCACTCGCCTCCTGAGATAAAAGAGCGGTGGTCAACGAGGTTAGAAGTAAAAGCAGGAAACAATTTTTTAAGCAAACCCATCTAAATAAATGTATAACTACCACAATCGCTTAGCTTGGATTTATGATTTTTTTTAGTAAATCGATGTACTCGGGAACTTTTTCACGAGGAGCTTCCTCTTCGTATTCCAAAACCACATACCCCTGATAACCTGCTTCTTCAATAAGGCTTATCATTTTTTTAAGATCGACTTCAACCTTTGTCCCATCTGGCAATTTTCGCTTTACCTTAACTTGTACATTAACTGCATAAGGCAGACTGCGGGTGATGGCATCGTAGAGTTCATCGTCGGTCTCGACTATATAATTGGAAGTATCCAAATTGATACCAAACCACGAACTATCTACGCTTTCCAATATGTAGAGCATTTGCTCGACGCTCATATTCCCGTGGTTCTCCACCCCAACCACCACTCCCTTCTGCCCTCCATAATCAGAACATTCCTGTAATGCATCTATTGCCTCCCCCATTCGCACGGGAGAATTTATAAAGTCTTTGGCCAATCCCGGAAAAACCCTCATGTGAGAAGCACCCAACAAAGCAGTTTTGTCGATCCATGCTTTCGTTTCGGAAATTTGCTTATCTAAAAGAAGACCTTTCCCAATGGAAAAGTTATTTCCAATCGCCGTTCCAGACAACGCGACCCCACGATTTTGGGCATGAAGACGAAGTCCCAATAGAGCATCTTCGCGAACTTCCGGTTCAAAAAAATAAGTTGTAATTTCAGCCGCGGGAATTCGTTGATTCGCACAATAATCGACAAAATGATGGAGAGTCATCTCACCTCCATTTTTATTTCTGCGGTTTTTAAACCATTTAAATTGGTTACGGAAAGAATAGGCGGCCAAGGATAACTTTAAATTCGGAGAACCTGTTCTTTCCACTGGCCCCCTTCCAAGTAAAGTTCCAGGAAGAACTAGGGCAGAATTACGAATAAAAGAACGACGGTTCATAGGTTAAAAAGAATCAGGTTCGAACTCACGCAATCAGTTCATTGATTACTTCCCCTCCAAACTGCGAAAGTTGTTTATACCTTCCCGCATGATAGAAGTTCAGTTTGTTATCGTCGAGACCGAGCAAATTTAACCAAGTGCAATGTACATCACGGATATGATGAACGCACTCCACGGCCTCGGCCCCGATCTCATCGGTCGATCCGATCGTGTGTCCTGCTTTGGTTCCTCCACCCGCGAACCACATTGTCATGGCCTTGGCATTGTGGTCCCTTCCATAGCTTGCATCCCCCCCCCGGATGCCATTGTCCGGTGTTCTTCCAAACTCGCCGCAACATACTACCAGAGTATCATCCAAAAGCCCGCGCTCCTTGAGGTCACCGAGGAGAGCGGCAATTGGCTTATCGACCGACCTAATAAGGGAACCGTGGGCCCGGGAAATATAATCGTGACTATCCCAATTACCGGCATAGGCCTGAACAAAACGGACGCCCTTCTCCACCAACCGACGGGCCAAAAGGCATTTCCTTCCGAATGAATCGGTCTTACTGTCTCCAATACCATAAGCCTCACGGGTCTTTTCAGTTTCTCCTTCAATGTCAAGAATGCCAGGCACTTCCATCTGCATCCTGTAAGCCAATTCGTAAGACGACATACGGGCATTCAGTTCATCTTGTTCCTGACGCTCAATAAAATGCTTACTATTCAGCTTCGCAAGCAGGTCTAAATTGCTTCGCTGATCTTTGCGCGTCATTCCAGCTGGCGGGTTAAGGTCAAGTATAGGACTACCCTTTGGCCTTAATGGCGTACCTTGGTAATCTGCGGGTAGAAAACCGTTGGACCAGTTATTCGCACCACCCTGAGGGTAACTGGTTCGCGGAAGCACAACAAAGCCAGGCAGATTATCATTGAACGAACCCAATCCATAGTTTACCCACGCTCCGACCGCAGGATCACCACCGAAGCGGTTGCCCGTATTTACATGATAACAAGCGGTCGGGTGGTTCACTGATTCGACTTGGCATCCTCGATAGAAGCACATGTCGTCCGCATAATTTTTCAAATGATGCCATTCGGATGAAAAATCAGCGCCGCACTTGCCGGCTTTAAGAAAATCAAATGGACTCTTGACGAAATAACGTTCACCCGAAGACATAGCACTCTCGCGTTCGCCACTACGGTTGAATCTTTGGAGATGTCTTTTATCCAGTTCCGGCTTTGGATCGAAGGTATCGATATGAGACGGACCGCCTTCCATCATTAAAAAAATGCACCGTTTTGCCTTTGCAGGGTGATGGATACCAATAGAATTAATGTTTTCGGCCTGTGCCATAGAGGAGAAAGCGAGCGAACCAATCCCCGCACCCAAACCATAAAGTGCCTCCCTGCGGGAAAGCTTAGCGATCAAGTTTTGCTGTTTCATAATGTGTATCAGGTTGAAGTCTAATCGATGTAAACGAATTCGTTCGAGTTGAAGAGAACAAGGCAGATATGAGCAAGCCCACGAGTCCGTGCATCCGCGTCACTCCGTTGCAGGTCGGGTTGATAAGATTCGTATGCCGGAATAAATTCCCAAAAATCATAGGGTTCACCCGTTTTTTCCGCCATTACTGTTCTTTTAATCTTCCGGGGATAGGCTCGGGCAAGAGGCGTCTTTTCGCTTTCTGTTTCTGTGGCGTTTTTCCAACGGGTAATGCAAGCCGTGATTTCCCCTTTGGTAGGAGAACGTCCAAGGGCGAGTTCGAAAGCTCTTTGGATAATGGAAGATTCACTACTCTTCTTTTTCAAAAGACGATCGGCAAAGGCAAGGGCCCGGTCTTGCACTTCTTCCCCGTTCAAAAGAGTAAGAGCCTGGGGAGCAACAGTAGATGATTCGCGCTGTTCGCAGGAAACATCAGGACCGGGTTGATTGAAGGCTTCAAGGAAAGGATCACGCAACCCACGTAGTTTTTCCGCATAGATGGTACGCCTGTTTCTTTGGTGGGGAAGAGGATCCGGTTCGTAGACCGAAGCAGTACCTCCCATTATTTGACGAGGTTGGAATGCAACTTCAGGATTAATATCGGGTCGAACGGGAATTCCGCCCACATCGTAATTCAATTCTCCACTAACCCGTAGCATGGCATCGCGAATTTCCTCTGCGACCAAACGACGGGGAAGGAAGCGGGCATAAAGAATTCCCTTCGGGTCTTTCTCGTTCAGAGATTTTGAATCAGGATGACGGCTGCTGCGACCATAGGTTTCAGAGGTTAAAATTAAATGATTCATTTTTTTTACAGACCATCCGTTTTTCATGAACCAATCCGCCAGATAATCAAGCAATGCCGGATGCGTGGGTAACTCACCGGTTCCACCAAAGTTGTTGGGATTCCCCGCGATTCCACGGCCAAAATGCCATGACCAAATACGGTTAACCATCACTCGTGCGGTAAGTGGGTTTTTTTCGTTCACTATCCATCGGGCAAGAGCCAAACGTCGCTTCCCCTTCCCTTTAGGGAAAGGCTGGACACTCATTCCTCCAAGAGATTCGGTCGCACTCAGGCCTCCAGGTATAACCAGTTCACCCTCCGAGTAGACATCCCCTCCAGTGTAAATAACATCTGAGTCAAAATAACCTTTTAGCCATGGATTCTCTGGCATATCAAGACGTCCTTTTACCTCTTTCCTTGAGACGGTTTTACCGGTAAAAACGGCATGGGTGAGCGGCAGAACTCGATCCAGTTCGATCTGGTGGCGAGTCAGGTTTTTGAAGATGCGCGACTGGGAAGCTTCGTCCCCAGGGTCCAATCCGTTGTCTCCCACTTTCGCACTTCCAGACTCTTCTTTTTTCAACCGTTTAAACTTTTCCTTAAGCTCTTCTCGTTGTTGCTCATAGGAAGAAATCTTGGAATTAGCAAGTTTGGTGAAAGAATCAAAACCTTTCCTGGACTCTGAGGGAAGAAACGAAGCGTCCCGTTCAGCAAACTGCGTCGTCGAAAAGACGGCCATCATGCTATAATAATCACGGGTAGGAACAGGGTCGAATTTATGATCATGACATTTGGCACATTGCATGGCATGGGCAAGAAAAGCCTGCCCCACTGAATCAGTCACATCGTCCAACCAAAGCTGACGGGTTTCTTTAAATACACTCATCCCAGTCTGTTCCCATGGTCCCATTCGAAGAAAACCGGTGGCAACCAAATTCTCGGGCTTACTCGGGTCCATCTCGTCCCCTGCCAATTGTTCTATCACGAATTGATTGTATGGCTTATCCTTATTAAATGCCCGGATGGTGTAGTCACGATAGCGCCAGGCGTTGGGGCGAGAGTAATCATTGGCGAAACCCCCGGAGTCGGCGTAGCGTGCTATATCAAGCCAATGCCTGGAGAAATGTTCTCCATAATGCGGTGAAGCCATTAACTTCTTGGCATAAACAGACAAAGCATTATTCGATTTTTTAAACTCTTTCTCAAACTTACTGGCCTCGGTGGGCTTTGGTGGCAATCCGGTAAGTCCGAAGGAAAGGCGGCGGTATAATTCACGGGCTGTGGCACCCGGTGCGTAATCCAGATCGAATTCCTTAAGTTTTCGATTCACAAACCAATCAACTGGATTTATGCCAGCGGGAACCTTCTCTACCTTGAGTGGACGGTAAGCCCATAACTTTTCAGTCTCGTATCGGCGGTTCTGCCAGTCTTCGGAAAGTGCCTTCGATGTGACTACTTTCTCGCCCTCCGCATACTCTTCCTGAATATCGGCAATCTGCTGGTCACTTGGCCAGGGTGCCCCATAATTAATCCAGTC
>Ga0209374_1003570_pt1 | contig 12079 bp, 12 predicted proteins | sample SaaInlLV_DNA_10m_FD_184683 | JGI IMG/M metagenome (GOLD analysis project Ga0209374, IMG submission 184683) | Marine microbial communities from expanding oxygen minimum zones in the Saanich Inlet - SI075_LV_DNA_10m (SPAdes) (version 2) | ecosystem: Environmental > Aquatic > Marine > Unclassified ...
ATCGGACAAGAGATGAAGCTTGGTTGTACGCATGATTGTCCCTTTCTGGCCCATACAAGGCCCATACGAAGGGCCGTGCATAGGTGGTACGGGATGGAACGCCGTGACACAAGTAAGGTCACAAAAGCCCATGTTTATATGGTTATTTGAGAATTATTGAGATTTGGTGAAACAGGATGGTGGCGGAGACTGTGGGATTCGAACCCACGGGACGCTCTCACGCCCAACGGTTTTCAAGACCGCCGCATTCGACCACTCTGCCAAATCTCCGTCAAGCACTGCTTTATTCCGCCTTTTATGATTCGGCAAACAGTCTGATGCAAGCGGAATAATAACAATTATCCAGTATGATACTTTCCAGAGCCATAACGCCTCGCTATGGTAGTAGAAAGTATAAACTAATTAATAAAATAGCGATCCATCAATCGCATAATGATCTGAAAAAGACTTAAGATAAAAATAGAGAATTTGTTACAATTGGAGGGCTGAAGTTGAATAGCAATGTCTTACAGGAGATGTTAAAAAGGCATTCCGAGTTAAGCCGTTGAACCCAGCACTAAAAGTGCTGGTATATTTATTTAACCAGACCAAAAATTTAGAATACGTCTTTCAACATCAACACAGCTTGAAATACCATATCAATAACCAACTAGGAGTAGAAATTGTTCCGAACCTTCATTACTGCCGCTTTCCTGTTAACAGCCGCCCTACCCGTGAATGCTTTTGAAACGAGCGCAACGGCTGCATATGTTTATGATCTTACAACGGGCACAGTATTGTTAAGCAAAAATGCAAACGAGCCGTTGCCACCAGCATCAATGTCCAAACTAATGACCCTTTACGTGACATTTGAAGCCATCAAACGCGGTCAATTGCGAATGACAGACGAATTAGCTGTATCCTCCCATGCCAATAGCTATGGCGGTTCTACACTGTTTCTCAGGACAGGGGAACGGGTCAGCGTTGAGGACCTAGTCCGGGGAGTCATTGTATTGTCAGGTAATGATGCATGTGTCGTTATTGCCGAAGCGCTTAGCCCTGATGGATCAGAAAAAGGCTTTGCTAAGATGATGACTGTGCGCGCTCGGGAACTTGGCATGAAAAACTCAACCTTTATAAACTCAAACGGATGGCCAGCCACAGGACATAGCATGTCAATGAAGGATCTTGGTATATTGGCTACTAGGCTAATCGAGGACTTTCCAGAATTTTACCCAATGTTTGCCGAAACCGAGTTTCTTTTTGATGCAAATGAGTCCGCTAACCGGTATAATCGTAATCCCCTACTCAAGCTAGGTATAGGAGCAGATGGCCTAAAAACAGGCCACACAAAAGAGGCAGGTTATGGCCTGACCGGCTCTGCCCAACAAGACAATCGACGGATTGTTTTCGTTGTGTCAGGTCTCGAGTCAGCAGCTAACCGTGCTCAAGAAACTGAAGCAATCGTAAACTGGGCTTTCCGCCAATTTGTAGAGCGGACCCTCGCCAAGCAGGGTCAAAGGATTACTGCAGCATCTGTATGGGAAGGTGGAGAGCCTACTGTGGGCTTGGTGCCAGCTAAAGACATTTCAATTTTGCTACCCGTGATTTCCAACAAATCTGTGACTGCTGAAGTCGTTTATACAGGTCCAATTCATGCGCCAATCATTGCCGGCACACCTTTAGCAGAATTGGTTTTGCAACCTGAGGGGCTTCCCGAGCAAAGATTTGTGCTTGTAGCTGAAAACGACGTTGTGCATGGAGGTTTTCTTGCAAAAATCTCTACTGCAGCTAAGGCTCTTATTAACCAGATAAAAAATAAACCTATGGAAAAAAGTGGCGCGTGACAAAAGGTACTTTCATCAGTTTTGAGGGAATCGACGGCTCAGGTAAATCAACCCAAGCCTTCATGCTTTCAGAACATTTGCAAAATCTTGGTTATGAGCCAATTCTTACCCGCGAGCCTGGCGGCTCTCCAGGTGCCGAAGAAATACGCGCACTTGTCCTGCAAGGTGATACCGACAGATGGTCTGCAGAAACTGAATTATTGCTATTTACCGCCGCTAGGCGCGATCACCTTGAACGATTAATTCAACCCGCTTTGGAACGAGGTAAAATAGTAATTTGCGATAGATTTGCCGATAGTACGAGAATGTATCAAGGCTTAAGTCGCGGCGATTTACGCAATACAGTTGACGCTTTACATTCTTTGATGATCGGACGTGAACCAGACGTAACATTATTAATAGATATGGATCCTGCACGAGGGCTAGCTCGCGCCAAAAGTCGCCAAGGTATCGAAGAACGGTTTGAAGACTTTGGTACAGATCTCCAAACTAAAATGAGGACTGGATTTCTTGCACTGGCCGAAGAATTCAACGAGCGGTTTGTGGTCATCGACGGCACACGTAAAATAGACATTGTGGCGCAAGAAGTTGCAGAAGCAGTTTTGAAATATCTCAACTCTTAAATGTAAATAATCCTAGTTCCAACATTTTATAACTCCTTGAAGTCAGCTCACCTAATAAAACAATAATTTTTTAGAAGCGAAAGATCTGAAATATCTCTAATTATCTTGTACACCAGTAAAAGTTATGCCCAGCACTTTAAAAATTAGTCAAATTCAGAGAGTTTACAGCGAAATTATCCTCATGTCCCCTACCCCAGCAGAATGCTATACAGGTGTAATATGGCAGAAGAAATTATAGATCCAACCCAGCTTACAGGCGCTCCGCACCCCCGTGAAACAGTCCATTTAATAGGACAGGAAGCGGCAGAAAGTGATTTTCTTGACGCCTTCATGAAAGGAAGGCTTCATCATGCTTGGCTTATTATAGGGCCTCGGGGGGTGGGTAAAGCGACCTTAGCGTGGCGTATCGCACGTTTTTTACTTGCATCCCCTGATCAAGACCCAAGTGATGTATCCGGGACGCTCAGTCCGAAAAGCCTTGACATAGATCCTGAACATCCTGTTGCAAAAAGAGTTGCAGCTGGGTCAGAATCTCGCCTTAAGTTTTTACACAGAACAACAAACGAAAAAACAAACCGATTACGGGATCAAATTATAACCGACGACGTCCGCAGCATGGCTAATTTTTTTAATATGTCAGCAACCGACGGTGGCCGGCGTATTGTGATAATCGACGCTGCAGATAATCTGAACCCAAACGCAGCTAATGCACTTTTAAAAATGCTTGAGGAGCCACCTGAACGCACCACCCTGTTATTAATTTGCCATCAGCCAACGCGTCTTTTGCCTACAATAGTTTCACGCTGTCGCACACTTCGTCTCAAAAAATTAACAATAGACCAAACAGCGCTTGCAGTTGCACAAGCCGGTTTCAGCGCAACCTCAGACGGTGCTGCACTGGCAGAGTTAAGCTCGGGATCAGTTGGCGAGGCCTTACGGCTTTCTTTGTATGACGGACTTAAAAAATATAACGAAATCATTGCGATATTTGGATCAATGCCAAATTTAGACCGTTCACGAGTGCTGGCGTTAGCGGAAGAAACAGGGCAGAGAGGTGCTGAGGGTCAATTTGATTTGCTCTATGACCTTATCGAAATAGTTTTGACCCGTCTTGCCCGAACCGGTGCAACAGGTCAGCCGCCCACAATCGAGGCAGCAAATAATGAAGCTGCGATACTATCGAGGCTAGCAACCAATTCGGTACACGCCCGCGTATGGGCTGAAGTGGCGCAGACAACATTAACCAGAGCTAGGCGTGGCAAAGCAGTAAACCTTGACCCTGCAGCGCTAGTGCTCGATACATTTTTTAAATTTCAGAATACGGCATCAATGCTATGACCCCACCCGAGATCACTGACAGCCACTGTCATCTAGATTTTCCTGACTTTAGCGGGCAGTTAAACACCATCATTGCAAATGCAGCTGCAGCAGGTGTGACACGAATGGTTACGATCTGCACCAAGCTCAGGCTAGAGCCACAGGTCCGCTCTATCGCGGAAAATTATCAGCCTGTTTACTTCGCAGCCGGTACACATCCGATGAGCGCCAGTTCAGAGCCTTTAGCAACAACAGACCAACTTATAGAGATGTCAAAGCATGAAAAATTTGTTGGCGTTGGAGAAACAGGCCTTGATTATTACTATACAATTGAAACCGCCGAAATTCAAAAGAAATCACTGCGCATACATATTACAGCAGCACGTCAAGCAGGTTTGCCATTGATAATTCACGCACGGTCAGCTGATGACGACATTTCTAAAATTTTAATTGACGAATACCGAAATGGTGCATTTAATTGCGTTATGCACTGTTTTTCTTCGAGTAGAAATTTAGCCCACACAGCGCTTGACCTCGGATTTTATCTCAGCATGTCGGGAATTGCAGCGTTCCCCAAAAGTCAAGAATTACGCAAAATTTTTGCTAGCGTACCGTTGGACCGCATTCTGGTCGAAACTGACGCCCCCTACCTTGCACCACCACCATATCGTGGTAAGCGCAACGAACCCGCTTACACGGCTCATACAGCCGTTAAGGGAGCAGAAATTTTTGGGATAGACTATGCGGAGTTTGCAGCACAGACACAAATTAATTTTGACCGCTTATTTTCGAAAGCTGCAAGTTGCACAGTGAACACATGACTAACACTTTAACTTTCACAATCCTAGGTTGCGGTTCCTCCGGTGGCGTACCACGTCTTGGTGGAAATTGGGGAGATTGCGACCCAAATAACCCAAAAAATACGAGGCAGCGCTGCTCTTTATTAGTCGAAAAAACGGGTCCAAATGGGACGACAGCAGTCCTTATTGATACCTCTCCCGACTTGAGAAACCAATTGCTACAAAATGAGGTTAGTACACTAGATGGAGTGATTTATACGCACTCTCACGCCGACCATGTGCATGGTATTGATGATTTACGTATGATTGTGTTCAACCGTCGCTCTCGATTGGAAGTTTGGGCAGACGCCCCTACTCAAGACGCACTAATCAACCGTTTTGAATATGCCTTTGTTCAACCTGTCGGATCTACCTACCCACCCATACTCAATTTGAATACAATTGATGGCGACACAACAATCGATGGTTTGGGTGGCCCTATTGTTTTTGAGGCGTTCAAAGTTAACCACGGCGGTATGGATGCACTAGGCTTCAAGGTTAACAAAGTAGCGTACTTGCCTGACGTGGCAGATATCCCTGCACAATCTTGGGGGATACTTAAAAATCTTGAGGTATGGATTGTCGATGCGTTACGGCGTGAACCACACCCAACACATAGCCATCTGGATAATACACTTGAGTGGATAGCCCAAGCAAAACCTAAGCGTGCAATACTCACAAATATGCATATAGACCTCGATTACGAAACTATTATGGCGGAAACACCAAACCACGTCGAACCTGCTTATGACGGGCTTAAATTTTGTATCCCTACTGACTGAATTCGCTGTTCTAAATATCAATGAAAGAGGCTTTCACTTTTGGCAGCACCCATAAAGGCGCTTAAATGCATGCTCTTCTAGATGTAATCTTACCTGTTTTTCTCGTGATAGGGTTTGGTTATATTGCCGTTTGGCGTGGCCTATTTCCAGAATCTGGTGTAGACGCACTGATGAAGTTTAGCCAACATTTTGCAATACCTTGCTTACTCTTTTCTGCAATTACAAATCTTGATTTATCATCCAGCTTTGATAGCCGTCTGCTCATCAGTTTTTATTTTGGTGCCACCTGTGGATTTCTTTTTGGTGTTGGGGGCGCAAGGTTATTTTTTCATCGTGAATGGGAAGACTGTGTTGCAATTGGATTTTGTTGTCTATTTTCTAATTCCGTTCTTTTAGGACTGGCTATTAACGAACGAGCATATGGACCAGAGGCATTAGCAGGAACTTACACTATAATTGCCCTCCATTCTCCATTTTGTTACGGTCTCGGGATTACCGCTATGGAAATAGTAAAAAATCAAAACCAATCGTTGTTAGTAATGGTAGGGCGGATTACGCGGGCGATGTTCCGCAATGCTTTAGTAGTCGCTATCACAGCAGGATTTTTTGTTAACCTTCTGGACATTTCCTTGCCTAAAGTGTTGGGTGACGGGCTTGATTTGGTAACGCAAGCTGCATTGCCAACTGCTTTATTTGCTTTAGGTGGCGTTCTTATCCAATATAAACCAGAGGGCGACGCAAGGATCATTTTGATGATCTGCATCACGGCATTATTACTACATCCTGCCATAACATGGACACTTGGAACTGCATTATCCGTACCTGGCGAAACCCTTAAAACTGGTGTTTTGACTGCCGCCATGGCACCGGGGGTGAATGCATATATCTTTGCAAACATGTATGGGCGGGCAAAACGTGTAGCTGCATCATCCGTTCTGGTAGCAACAGCAACATCAATTTTTACAGCTTGGCTCTGGCTGATGATACTACAGTAGTTATTATAGCTGGTTTCCGACGAGTAAGCGCAACATTTAAAGCACCGCCTAAAAGAACAAGATAAGCACTTATGAACAACCATAATAACATTACAACAACTGCGCCAATCGATCCATAAACTTGTTCATAATTACTAAAGTTCTGCAGATATATGGAAAATCCCGTTGACGATAGAACCCATCCAAAGGCTGCAAAAAGTGCTCCGGGAATTATTCTGTGAGGATAACTGCTCCCAAGATTAGGTCCCAGTTTATATATAATTGCAAAGCCAACTAAAAAAACCGTCAGGACGACACTCCAACGGAGAAATTCAATTGCAATGTTACTCCAACCCCAAAGGGGAAAAAACACCATTATAAGTGGTAAAACAACAATACAGGTCATCGTAGCCAGCAATACAAATATCAGACAAATGGTAAGCCATAATGCAAGAATTTGACGCGTAAGACCTGCGCGATTTGGCACTTCATAAATTGTATTTAGGCCACGGATTAGCGCCTCAACACCTGTTCGGGCAAGCCATAGAGTTAGAAAAAAAGACAAAATAGAGGACCAGCCTAAAACAGACCCATCTGTAACCGCAAGTCTATTTAAATAACTTACTAACAATTGATAAACATCATTTGGTATAAGCGAATGATGTTCATTTAATTGTATAACTGCTAAGCTTGGATCTCCCCAAATGCCCCACAGCATTATGGTTGCAGTTATGGCGGGAAACACGGCTAGAATGGCATAGAAGGCAACACCTGCAGAAATCAGGCTCAGGTTTTTATCATCAGCCATCTGAAAAAATCTACGCAAAGATTTCCACAGGGAAAAAGCGCTTATGGTGAGCGAAGCTGTTAAAGAACGGTTACTCTTATGCATGGCACACATCTTCCACTTCTAAGTGAGCTCAGCAACTTCGAGCAAGCTGGCGTTTTCAAGTAAATTCAATTGGCACGGCTGATTGGTGCCTGCTTCGATAGACATTTGCAAATAATTTTTCAAAAACCAAGTTCAACTCTAAACATAAATAGCAACAAATAATTAACAAAAAGACCTTTCAAAAAAAGGAAAGTATATCAATCAAGGTGAACTCTTTTTAAACCGCATAAAACGGATCGTGTATGAGAGCGCACTAGTGCAGAGTAAAAATGATCAGAAGACTTGGGGTACCGGAAAATGACGAAAGCGACAACGCTTAGCCTAGATTCAAAAACCATTCCTATGCTGTTGTTACTAGCAGCTGTTTGGGGGGGGACATTTTTCTTTGCTGAAGTTGCACTTGAGGAGGTTCCTCCACTTACTATAACTCTATTCCGAGTATTCTTGGCTTTGCCAATTTTAGCTACGATTGTTCTTCTCAAAGGTATTTCAATCCCCCGATCCCTTAAGGTTTGGAGAGCCTACATGGTCATGGGCGCACTAAACAACGCGGTTCCCTTTTCATTAATATTTTGGGGGCAAACCCAAATTTATAGTGGATTAGCGTCTATTTTGAATGGGACAACGGCTATGTTTGCAGCATTTGTCGCTGGCCTTCTGCTCCCTGACGAACCTTTAACTGCTAAGAAAATTATAGGAGCCAGTATAGGTATTATAGGCGTGGCGTTCATCATGGGACCGGATGCATTATCAAACTTTAATCTCAGCAATCTTGCTCAACTCGCAGTGATTGCTGCGACTGTATCCTATGCATTTGCAGGTGTTTGGGGCAAAATTGCACTTTCCGGTCAGGCTCCCCTTATGAACGCACTTGGAATGTTGATTGGAAGCACAATTTTAATGGCCCCAATCGTATTCATATTTGATGGACCGCCAAGTTTTTCACTTTCATCGGAGGTGTGGGGCGCTCTGATTGGCATGGCTATTTTGTCTACTGCACTGGCATATTTTTTATACTTTGCCATTTTGGCCAGAGCTGGATCTGCCAACTTGTTATTGGTTACTTTGCTAATTCCACCATTTGCTATTCTATTTGGAGCCGTGTTTCTTGGAGAGAAAATAGAAATTGACGTATGGATTGGATTTGCCGTTATCTGCCTTGGATTCGCAGTTACTGATGGACGTTTGTTTTCATCAGTGTTCCGAAAAGCTTCTAACTAAAAGGGAGCAAGCCAAATTCGATTACAGTGAGTTTTTTAATATTAAAAATTAGGGAAGACAGATGAATGTGCAGTTTGTTTAATGCTGAGTGACTATGAGGCTACTCCAGTCCATTTAGGCACATAGAAAGTTTTGTGACCTTGCTGACATAGGCTTTCATCGACATAATTGAAAAATTGCCAATTAAGAGTACTTTAAACATCAAGAACTCCTCGCAGAGGGTCGAAACAACATCAATGAGATCGAGAAAAGCCAAGCGCCACATGAGCCGATTTAACGGTATTTCAAAGGTGAATTTTGGGTATGTTTGAAAGAATACGAGGGGCGTTTAAATACACCTGACCCAAAACGCCAGTTATTGAATTCGAAACGTTGGGTAACGAAACATATGGGCTAATTATCTAAAACAGTCTCAAAATTTTTATTGTATTTTAAAAATTCAAAGTCTTCATTGAAAATAGTTGAAACCAGATCGATGGCGTGTTTTGAGTAATAAAACTTAATCTTTTCGTTTGCCCGTGTTCGCGTGCTCTGGTTTGTGGTAGTGAGAATTCCTTTTGACGTTGGGGAAATCTGAAAGCCGTGATCACATAAAAGTTTTTCAAAGCAATTAGGAAAACTTTCGAATTTAAGGACTGCATCAAATTGTTCTAATGGGCCTAAAATCAATTTTTTTTGGAAGTCCCAATGTTTATCACATTCAAGACCAGTCTCTGCTACCCAACGAAGAAATTTATAGAAGCCATCTGGGTCAAGAGAATATTTTCCAAATTTTTCAATATAATTACTTTTGTCCATTTTATTTAAAAATGCGGATAAAATTCTGGAGTACGGGTTTCTAGTAATAACAAAATATGAAAAACTATCTAAGTTCATCAAAACACTAACGTTACCATCAGTTAAGTGAATTGATTTCTTTTTTGCCTGCTGAGAGGAAGTAAATTTATTGCCGTTCATGTGGTGCAACGTTGATATTGTCGCCGAATTACCATTTTTTTTTACTCTGTTAAAGGCAAGATTTAACTCAGGAAATAGTGAGACGTTGCCTAGAGCGGATACATTAATATCTTCTGGGTCGAATTTTTTCCTTAAAAACCAAGGTAAAATCTTAGCGTTTATTTCACTTTTTACATTTTTGATAAAAAAGGACAAAGTTTCTTCTTTTTAAATGAATACTGATGATAACAATTGCTTAGCTGGTAATCCAATTAATCCTATAAATATCCTCAGTTTGACAACTATATAAATAAAATTAACTCGCATAAGCCAACTTGTGTTCCTCGTTGAACCAGTATTCCCCAAGCAGAATGTCTTTTTCAACATATTGCAGCTTTTAACGCACTAATCTACCGGTGAGCTTAATTACCTTTGAGGCTCAATAGGAGGTTATTGCAATTCTTTGGATAGACAAACTCCGCTTAGACAAACTTTTTGAGACGATGCTCTTCAATTTTTGCTATCGCCGCTTTCATCCTTATTTAAATAGCCATTCATACCACTAGGTCTAACGGTCAACGCTAAGATCTCTATGTTTGCTGGCATCACCAATGTCTTTTCTGAGCACACTTCAGCAATAGGCACAGCTTGAAAAAAACCATTCTGTCGATTTGTGATCATCTGTAATTGAATTGCATACTGTAATGATGTTTTTGGAGCCAGATAATGCGGCTTTAGTCTCCGCTTAAAGATGTGCTAATTTCATCCCATGAAACTCACACTCAAGAGCAACGGCACTCGCCTAGAGACAATATACAACCATCAAATATGGATTGAGTGTGCTTGCGGCAGAGCAGCGCCAGTTAGAGTGAGCGATTTATTAGCGCTTGATAAACCACCACAAACCGTTGACGATGTAGTAACCAAAGCTCGCTGTAATCGTTGTGGGGCTATAAGAGTTAAGCGGTATCAGATTGTGTACAATCCCAAAGGCGTAATGGAAGATGCACTAAAAGGTGCCAGAAAGCCGGGGGGCCACAGCGTAGACGATTAATGCAAAGAGCAAACGCCTACAGTCTTCCTGACCACTTTTTTATCGCCTCGATACCTGACCCCATTTGCCGCGCGAGGAGGTATTTGTTGCTTTGCCTGGCAGGTTTCCATGTTATTTACCCTACGTCTTCTATCGTTTATTTTCGATGTGTTAGCTATTTTCCTCTATAATTTTCTTACACGTGTCAGAAGCTGTCGTTTCAAAGAAGCGTGGTGCGATAGCGTGAATTAGAACAGCTATGGAGGCTTTCTGCAGTCTCCAACTTATGTTGATCGCATGCCTAAGGTGTTCCCAACGTGTCATTTTTACTTTGCTGAGGTGTAGTTTGCATTGAGTACTGAACATTCATCTATTCCTTACAGGCCATCTGTATATTTTATATTTTTAAGCGATAAAGCAATACTAGTATTTACAAAAATCATCGAGCATTTGGACATAATGCTCATCATTCAGCGATCAAATCTGATTGTTAAAATACTCCGATCTTAACTTTTAGTTGGCTCGAACTATACCCCAATCGGTTTATACTGCTCTCACATTTGTTTCCACAACTTTACATCAGTCCATTGAAATTTAAATTTTAAATTGATACTTCGTTTTGTAATCTCGAAACTGTCTAAAATACTTATGAAAAAATCGAGGCTAGATATCCCGTGACCGATAGTAAGAAACACCCAAAATTAAAGACACATCTTTTAATATTTATTTTAGCTATACTCGGCGTACCAAGAGCAATTTTTGCACAAGAACTACTATTTCGAAATTTTGAGAAAATACACATAGGTGATGAGAATATAAGTGGGTGGCCGAATGTATATGGATCATGCGTTAATTTACCATTAGGGCCAATTAATAACGGCGATAAGATTGAGATCATCTATATCCCTTACGGCCTTGAAAATGCTTTTATAAGATTTGGGGCCACAGAATTGAGGTTAGCGCCGCAGGTGCCAAATCATGGTCAAAAACGGCCTAACTATTGGGGTAGTATGAACAGTGTAGCTATCACTTCTAATGAGAATATGCTCAGTGGATTTCTAGACATTTGTTCTGACAATGTAAAAATTGGAAGTGGTCAAGTTGACTACGATGATTTTATGATTTCCTCTATTACTGTTTCTCGAACCAAACAAAATGGTGGCCAGTCGGATAGCCTGTCAGACATTCAGAAAATACAATATTTTTTCGACGGCGCCCTTGGTATTGATGCAGAACACATACAGGTATCTCTCTTAGAGGCAGGCCTTTATGCTGGAGATATCGATGGAGTTTGGAATGTAGAGACACGACAGGCCTTTGTGGATGCCTTGGATTGGATGTACAGTCGTGCTGGCAAAGTGGATTTATCCAATGAACAAGCGTTTTATAAATTTGTTTCTGCAACCAGAGATATTTTTTTCGATGAAGATAGTGGCCTAGCTCAATGGCCAACTGGCAACTCATATTTGCTCAGCGTCATGGCCCATCAAGATTTATATGTTGCCCGCAAAAATGCTCAAATGTTAGATCAGAGATTAACAACCCACGGCTATCCAAATAGGGCAAGAACTATGTTTACAACAAGTGGTTGGTATGTGGTTACCGCTGGCATGTATTCAAAATTCGGATGCGAACA
>Ga0209374_1003572_pt1 | contig 12077 bp, 12 predicted proteins | sample SaaInlLV_DNA_10m_FD_184683 | JGI IMG/M metagenome (GOLD analysis project Ga0209374, IMG submission 184683) | Marine microbial communities from expanding oxygen minimum zones in the Saanich Inlet - SI075_LV_DNA_10m (SPAdes) (version 2) | ecosystem: Environmental > Aquatic > Marine > Unclassified ...
TCGCTGTGGCGCCCATTTCTACCACGATTTCGCGGATCAATTCATTGATCACCCCGGCCATAATCGGATCAAGACCCGTGGTGGGTTCGTCAAAGAAGATGATCTCGGGCTCGGCGGCGATTGCCCGGGCCAAACCGACGCGTTTTTGCATGCCACCAGACAGCTCTGCGGGAAATTTATCCGCCACATCAGGAGTTAATCCGACACGGCGCAGTTTTTCAATCGCGATCTCGCGGGCCTCGCTCAAGGGCCGTTTGAGCGAGCCGCGCAACAGGCGAAATGCCACGTTTTGCCAAACCGGGATCGAATCAAACAGTGCCGCGCCCTGAAACAGCATGCCAAAACGGGCAAGGAAGGCGTCGCGGTCGCCGCTGCTGATGTCGCGTCCCTCAATTTTAATTGTGCCGCTATCGGGTTTGACCAGTCCTAAGATACATTTAAGCGTGACTGATTTTCCGGTTCCCGAACCACCAATAATCACCAAAGACGAGCCTTTTGGGACCGTCAGTGAGGTTCCCTGAAGTACTTTGTTTGCGCCAAAGCGCTTGTGGATATTGGTCAGCTCAATCATGCGGAGAAAAACACCTCGGTCAAGAGGTAGTTGGCTGCCAGAATTAGCACGCTGGCTACGACCACGGCGGTTTTTGTTGCCCGTCCAACCCCTTGCGCACCCCGCCCTGATGTCATGCCGTAATAACAGCCCATCAACGCGACGATAAAGCCAAAGACCGCGCCTTTGACCAGCCCTGAGAGTATGTCCCAAAGCTGTAAGAAATCAACAGTATTAGACAGATAAGTTGCGGCGTTAAACTCAAGCCGCGCCACGGCAACCAGATAGCCCCCCATGATGCCAATCGTGTCGCCAACTGCTACCAGAACCGGCATGGCCAGCGTTGCAGCCAGCACGCGGGGCAGCGTCAGAAACTTCATTGGATCGGTTGAGAGTGTTACAAGCGCGTCGATTTGTTCGGTGACCTTCATCGTGCCCAGTTCAGCGGCGATCGAGCTGGCCACCCGGGCCGCAACCATTAAACCGCCAAGCACAGGACCCAGTTCGCGTACCATACCAATAGCCACAATAGAGGGCACCACCGCCTCGGCGTTAAACCGGGCACCGCCAGCATAGATTTGCAGAGCCAATGCCCCTCCGGTGAAAAAGGCGGTCAGGCCGACAACCGGCAGCGATAACCATCCAATTTGAAACAGCGCTGATAGAAATTCACGCGGATAGAACGGCGGGCGCACCAGATGTGACAGAGTATTGGCGGCGAACAGGCTGACCTGACCGATCTGCTGTAACAGCGCCAGAACCGAGCGGCCGACGGCGGCAAGGGGGCTAAGCGGGTTCATGAACTCATATAGACCCGGTTGTAGCGGGCCCCCAGCGACGTCAGAATTTCATAGCCAATGGTGCCTGCAGCCTCGGCGAGGCGTTCGATCGTTTGATGCGTGTTGAGCATGGAAAGCGCGTCCGGTACTTGGGTCAGTTCGGTGACATCGACAGTGATCAAATCCATCGAAATGCGTCCCACGATCGGGCAGGCTGTGGCACCGTCAAACAGCGACAGATGTGGCCCCATGGCCCGGATCAAACCGTCGGCATAGCCGGCCGAAACAGTGGCGATACGGCTGGGCCGTTTGGCAGACCACGTATTGCCATAGCCGACAGATTCGCCCTCTATAACGTCCCGGATCTGGATCACCGGCAGCGACAGCGACACCACAGGGCGGGCGACAGAATAGGGGGCCCCGCCGTACAGACCGATGCCGGGGCGGGTCAGGTCAAAATGATATTCTGGCCCCAGAAGTATCCCGCCGGTTGCAGAGAGCGAGCGCGGGATCTGTAAATCGTCGGTCATGTCGCGAAAGCATGCAAGCTGTGTTGCATTCATCGCGTGATTGGGCGTATCGGCACAGGCCAGATGGCTGATAACCAGCACCGGGTCATGCGCTAAAGCCTGCTGGCGCAGATCCTGCCAGTCAGACGGCTCTAGTCCGAGGCGGTTCATCCCTGTGTCCAGTTGCAAGCCAAAATCGTGGCCGGGCAGGGCCTGAAGATGGCGCTGCAACTGTTGGGCGGAATTGATCAGCGGCGTCAGGCCAGCTTGTTGCAACAGGTCTGTATCTCCAGCCATGTGACCTGAAAACACGAAGACTTTGGGGTCGGGACCAAGGGCGTTACGCACCGCCACGCCCTCTTCGGCGACCGCGACAAAAAACTTGCGGGCCCCTGCCTTAGCCAAAGCTGTTGCGACCTGTGCGCTGCCCAACCCATAGCCGTCTGCCTTAACAACCGCTGCGGTCTCGCAGCTGCCTAGGGTATCCAGCGCCTGCCAATTGGCGGCCAAGGCTTGCAGATCAATACGGAGTGTTGCGGTGCTCATATCTTGTTCTTGATTGGCGCGCCGGTAAGGTCAAGCACAAAGCGGCGTTTGGGTCGGGTAAAATGGATCAGTATTGTTCACATGGCACGCAGCCAAAGGTGATGAGGCTTTGGCGAACCTGCGCAGGGGTGCAGAACTGTCAGATTAAAAGCTCTTTAAGAAATATGCGTCAGTCAGCGCGCGGCGCTTAAAGCCCATTGCCAGATAACTTTGTTGCGCCGCCTCGTTTTGCAGATCGGCGCTAACAGTTAGGGCGCTGGCCCCCTCAAGTTGCGCCACCTGCTGCAGATATGTCACCATCTGCTGCGCGACACCTGTGCGCTGGTGGGCCTTGAGAACATGGAATAAATGGATATGCAGGCGGCGTTGATTGCGGTGTAGAGCGATCTCTGTCGAGCAGACTGCATAAGTAATTGCGCGGTTTTCATGTTCGCCAAAATACACTCGAGCGCCGCTTATGGGCCCAAACACATCGCGCATGATGACAGCGGGATCGCAGATATAGCTGTCACCGTGAAAGCGGGCAAGCAGGTCTGTAAACCGTGTGATCAACAGTAGGTCACTGGGGGTTGCACGCCGGATTTTCAGTGGGTTCTGCATGGTAAAGTCCGGTTCTTGACCCTGTTGAAAAGGTTGATATCGTCGCAGGGTTGGGGAAATGGGTCGTAATCAGCGCGGCTTAGAGAAAGGGGTGCCGCCAATAAAATGTGCTGATCTGTTGCATGAGGTCCGGCTATCAGGAATAGAAAGTAAAATCAATCTAAAGGTGTATATTTATAATTTAATAATCCTAAAGGAATACGCATTCTATCCGCATGCGGCGCCCAACAGTCTTTGCGCCAGAGTTAATACCCCTGATCTCCGCCTTGTTGCCAGGGTTTGACCAGATTGCCAAATCGGGTAAACCGCCCTTCAAAGCTCAGATCGACCGTGCCAATCGGGCCGTGGCGTTGCTTGCCGATAATCACTTCGGCCCGGCCGTGCAAGCGCTCCATATCGTCTTGCCAAGCTGCCATCTTATCCAGCTCGTTATCGCCCGGTTTTTCGCGTTCTTTATAATATTCTTCGCGGAAGACGAACATCACCACATCGGCATCCTGCTCGATTGAACCGGATTCGCGCAGATCAGACAATTGCGGCCGCTTGTCTTCGCGGTTTTCCACTGCCCGTGACAGTTGTGACAACGCAATCACCGGGATATCCAATTCCTTAGCGATGGCCTTCATACCTTGAGTGATCTCGGACACCTCGTTGACGCGGCTGTCTTTGGCGCTGGCAGGGCGTACCAGTTGCAGATAATCGATAATCAAAACATCCAACCCATGGGTTCGTTTGAGACGCCGCGCTCGGGCGGCCAACTGAGAGATTGGCAGCGCCGGCGTGTCGTCGATATACAGCGGGCAGGCCTCAAGGCTTTTGGCGGCATCGACAAAGCGGCGAAATTCGCCTTCGGTCATATCGCCACGGCGGATTTGTTCAGATGGCACTTCTGAGGCCTCGGACAGGATCCGAGCGGCCAGTTGCTCGGCGCTCATCTCGAGGCTGTAGAACCCAACAACCCCACCTTCAACGGCACCTTCACTGCCATCGGGGCGGGTGCCGCGCCGGTAGGTCTTGGCAATGTTGAACGCGATATTGGTGGCCAGTGAGGTTTTGCCCATCGAGGGTCGGCCAGCAAGGATCAACAGATCGGATTTATGCAAACCGCCCAGTTTTTTATCCATATCGATCAAGCCTGTCGAAACGCCTGACATGCCACCTTCGCGTTGATAGGCGGCGTTGGCAACATTAACGGCGTCGGTGACGGCTTTCAGAAACGACTGAAATCCGCTTTCCGATTGGCCTTGTTCGGCCAGCTTATATAGTTTTTGCTCCGCTTCGATGATCTGTTCGGCAGGTTCCTGATCAACGTCTACCTTGGCGGCTTTGGCGGCAATATCTTGGCCAAGACCGATCAGGTCGCGGCGGATACCCAGATCATAGATCATCTGCGCATAATCACGCGCGGCAAAAGCTGAAATCGCCGCGCCAGCAAGACGGGCCAGATAGGCAGGGCCGCCCAGTTCTTTCAGACCCTCATCATCCTCCATAAAGGCTTTGAGTGTCACCGGAGAGGCAAGGTTGTTTTTCTTGATGCGGCTGGCAGAAATTTCAAAGATACGGGCGTGCACTGGATCAAAAAAATGTTCGGGTCCGATGATCGATTCGATGCGATCATAGATATCGTTATTGGTCAGGATCGCGCCCAGAAGCTGTTGCTCGGCCTCAATCGAATGCGGCATGGTTTCCGGGGCTTCAATATTGGCGCCGGTGGCATTGAAGGCCGTGATCTCGTTCATGATGGTGCCCCGCGTTTATCCCAGATGGTGGTAATCCACCAAGGCTTGCCTGTGCAAATTGTATGTTTCTGTGGATAAGTTGTGGATAGGATTGACCTACAGCATATAGCATAAAATAGGTCCAGACCCCAGCATTTTGTGTGTGCTGGGGACATTCCTGCCAATAGAAATTGTTTTCGAGGTTTGGATCTCGGGACTTATTTATGTGCGTCCTGCCAGTCACGGGGCGCTTGCAGGAATTGCTCAACCTCGTTCAGGGTGTTGGTGTCAAACGCTTGTTGGGCTTTGGCTTCGGCCAAAACATCCCACCAAGTGCACAAAGCGTGTAGGGTGACGCCGTGGTCGCCGAGAACCTTCTTGGTCTCAGGAAAAATGCCATAATTAAAGATCACTGCCGTGTGGCTGCAAGAGGCACCGGTCTCGCGTATCGCGTCGACGAATGACAGTTTGCTACCGCCGTCGGTGGTCAGGTCTTCGACCAACAAGACCCGTTGACCCTCGGACATGTTGCCCTCTATGCGGGCGTTGCGGCCGTAACCCTTGGGCTTTTTGCGGACATAACTCATTGGCAGCGCCAGACGTTCGGCCACCAATGCGGCAAACGGAATACCGGCTGTTTCCCCACCGGCGATATTGTCAAACGCCTCGAAACCAGCATCACGGGTCAGGGTCTGGCACATGAAATCCATCAGCGCGTTCCGCACCCGAGGAAATGAGATCACCTTGCGACAATCGATGTAGGTTGGGCTGGGCAGACCAGAGGCCAAGGTGAAAGGATCAGTGGCATTGAAATGCACGGCCTTTATTTCCAGCAACATCCGTGCTGAGAGGCGGGCAATTTCTTGCGATGACTGGGTGGCAGAGATGTTCATTCGGGGCCCTTTCGCCAAAGGTTGCGGCAGCGGGTGTAATCTGTTGTGGGGCAGATGGGCATGCCGGTCGGATAAAAGATCATTGTGTGACCTGCCAATGAATATCGACGCCGGGGTCGAACACTGTGATGGGGCCGTCTTTTGTTGCGATCTTGTCGGGGAATCGTACCACTTCGCCCTTTGTCAGGATCATGCTGCCGGTATTTACCGGCAAGCCGTAAAAGGCTGGACCGTTCAGCGAGGTGAAAGCCTCTAGCTGCTCAAGCGCGGCCTCTTGTTCGAAAACATGCGCCAGAATGGCCATGGTGTTGGTGGCGGTGAAACATCCGGCGCACCCGCAGGCCTGTTCTTTGGCGGCATCCACATGGGGGGCACTGTCGGTACCAAGGAAAAATTTTGCATTGCCGGACGTTGCTGCTTTGCGCAGGGCTACCCTGTGAGTTTCACGTTTTGCAACCGGTAAGCAGTAATAATGCGGCTTTATGCCACCGGCCAGAATGTGATTGCGGTTGATCATCAGATGGTGCGTGGTCACGGTTGCGGCCAGATTGTCGGCCTCGTCCTTGACGTACTCAACTGCATCCGAGGTGGTGATATGTTCCATAATCACGCGCAAACCGGGTGTATCACGGCGTAACGGTGTCAACACGCGATCTATAAAAACCGCCTCGCGGTCGAAGATATCAACCTCGGGATCTGTAACTTCGCCGTGAACACATAACGGGCAGCCTATTTCAGCCATACGCTCAAGTATGGGGCGGATTTTGTCAAAGTTATGCACCCCTGAGGCGGAATTGGTGGTCGCACCCGCGGGGTAGAGCTTGACGGCTTTTATCAATCCACTGGCATGGGCCGCTGTCAGGTCATCAACGTCGGTGTCCTCGGTGAGATAGAGCGTCATCAATGGCTCAAAAGTCTGACCATCGGGCAGGGCAGCCAAAATTCGGTCACGGTAGGCAGCGGCTTGCGCGCCGGTTGTGACCGGTGGCACGAGGTTCGGCATTATGATTGCGCGGCTGAAGTGACGGGCGGTTTCGGCCAGCACCGCGGAAAGCATTGCCCCATCGCGCAGGTGCAAGTGCTAATCATCGGGGCGGCGTATTGTCAGAGATCTAATCATGCTGGATCGGTTACACAGTCTTTAAGATAAATGCCAGAGGCCAAATCAGCGCCGGACTGGCAAAGCGCGGTACAAGGTCACTCTTTTATAAATTGAAATTGGGCAATGACCCGATCTAGTGCCGCGTCTTTTTGGTCGGTGTCGGTGGTTTTGATAAACAGCGCCTGACGACCGCATGCCTCACTAGGTTTAACGAATTCTTCGACCAAGTGATATTCGGGTCGGTTAAAATAATCGTCGAAAATAATCTTTGTGCCGGTCTTTGCATATTTAAGAGATGTTAAAAAACAACAGACGCGAAAGCGGCCATCGATCAGGACCAGATCGGGTTTGATGCCTTGATACCACCAAGCATTGGTATAATGCGCATAATTGTCACGGCCTGAGTCATCCAGCGGCCATCCCCAGTCGCCAACAGGGCCAACGTCACAATACTGCAGGTGCAGCCGGTCGCTGTGCTGACATTCCTGCCGGACGGACTTTACCCACCGAGCGTCGGAATCGACGCTGTGGACCTGTGCGTCCGTATTGTGGAAAAGCCATTTTGTCGAGCGTCCGACACCATATTCACCATAGATTTTGAGGCCTAAGACAAGGTGTTTGAACATAGTGTCATCACCGTCAAACAACTGACTTTCGTCGCGGGTCTGTACCTGTTCCATCAAAGCTTTGGCGGGTGGTTGCCTCTGTTGCTGGGATGCTGCGGTTCTTTCGTTTTGTGTCATCGGTCACTCCACATTGGCGGTAATGGCTTCAAGGTATTGCAGCGGTACTGTCATACAGAGTTTCTGAAAAATACCAAAGTTTGATTTTCATGGGTTTGGCCCTGTAATTCATCCCGGGTAACCGCATTTCACAGGTACATGTTTTGTGGCATCGAGAGCAATCTGAAACCAAAAGTTTTCAACTTAACAAATGCGGGCTTGAGGGTGTGCTGTTTCATCACAGATGAGTGGCACGGACATCCAAAATTTGATTTTCTAAATTTAAAAATAAAGATTGGAGTTAGCAATTTTTTAATTACATTATTTTGGTTTCATTTCTATAAATAGTGCAGTGTTACATATGCGTAATTGTGGTCAAGTTACTATGTGGGTCAATGACATAGCTCGCGCAGGGGGTGGAAGTGTTTTCACGGGAAAAAATAGTCTATCAGACACTTGATCTTCCGGATCATATGTCGCTCAGCAACCCAGAGATGTTGCTTGAAGCTGAGGCTTACTATGACCGCATGAAGCGGCGGCACAGTGTTCGGGATTTTAACAGCGCGGCTGTTCCTGATGCTGTTATACAAGAGTGTATCCGTACAGCCGGTACCGCGCCGTCGGGGGCCAATCATCAGCCGTGGCATTTTGTTGCGATTTCAGACCCGGACATCAAACGTCAGATACGGCTTGCTGCAGAAAAGGAAGAGAAAAAATTTTATGAGGGCGGGGGCGGTGATGAATGGATCAAAGCGCTCGAACCTCTCGGAACCAATGCTGATAAGCCACATTTGACGGTTGCACCGTGGTTGATTGTGGTGTTTGCGCAGCGGTGGGGTGAGTTTGACGACGGCACTAGATACAAAAATTACTATGTTCCGGAAAGTGTTGGCATCGCAACTGGCTTTCTTATTTCGGCGCTGCATCACGCCGGGCTTGTGGCCTTGACCCATACTCCAAACCCGATGAAGTTTTTAAATAACCTGCTGGAGCGACCAAGTTCTGAAAAGCCTGTGATGATCATTGCCGTTGGTCGCGCAGATCCGGATGCAAAAGTACCAAAAGTGGCCAAAATCAAAAAGCCATTGAATAAAATCATGACTACTTTTTGATCACCTGAGCGGTCATCGGTGACAGCTGGTATGGTTAGGGTATAGATTGCACGGCTGATGGCTTAGCGCAGTTGGAATTCACAGAACCCAGTCAGTTTGGGATCAATTGATCCAGTTTTATGTTCTGCGGTGATCTAACGACGAGTTGAGACCCGTGTCGCAGGTTTCGCCAGAGCAGCATTCGAAGATATTGGACTTGCATATGAGGCACTGTTCATGTCCGTGAACGACAACAGTGGTCAAGGGCGATTGACATCTTGGGCAGCGTTGTCGGTTCGCGCTGTCAGGAGCGGTGTGATTGTCCATTAAACCTAGCCTGCGGAAATCCAAACTATAATTGCGGTAAAGGCAAAAGCGAATAGCAGCGCGTAAGTCGCGACCATCCCGCTCATTGCCGCATCAGACTTTTTCTTACGTGCGGGTTCTTTTGGGGCGGGTGTCTCTGGGGTGTCGTTCATTTAAGTCTCGCAAATTTCTTAAGGATAGATAGCTTAATATGAAATCAATGCAACCAAACGGACGATACATCCTGCGAGCGGGCTATTGAATATTGAAATGCGGCGAGCATTTGGGGGTTTCCCGGTTAATGCGCGTCTTTAAAATCACAGCTGTTATTTTTTGCTGGCCCCATTAATTTGATGGATCAATCAATATGTGCGGGGCGCTGGCACGTCCGCATAACCGTGAGCCATAGCAAAAAGGGCCGGCTATGCATTGTGCGATCCGGTGGGAACGTGACGGCCTTGTAACATGGTGCGAGCCAGCCCACATAATTGCGCATAGTTTGGTCGCGTATCGTTTCAGATCTGTTGGGGCGGGGTTGTCAGTGCAGAGGGTAGTAAGCCGCCAATTTGTGTTCTGGCGACGTTGCGGAGGATGATAAGAGACAGCACCCAACCGCTTGTCACGGCGGCGGCAATACCAAACCAAACGCCCTGAACGCCAAAATCTGTGAAACTTATGAACACCCAAACAAAAAATGCCACGGCAAATCCCTGACGATAAACGCTGATCCAAAGTGTCCAAATTGCCTGTTTAAACGCCTGCAAAAGTGAGTTGATCGAAAAAAGCATCATGTAGACTGGAAATAAAAAGGCGTCGACACGCAGATAGCTGCTGCCGGCGCGGATGACATCTGGATCATTGCTGAACAGCGCCATCACAAAGGTGCCGCCAAAAAATAAAATCGGTGTCGCAAGCGCAGTCATTGCAAAGCCGACACCCCAACAATATTTTAAAGCTTTGCGCACCCGATCATATTTTTGTGCACCAAAATTCTGCCCTGCAATTGGCAAAAGCGCGCCGGTCATCCCTAAAACCGGCAACAACAAAATCTGCTCTATTCTTAAAGCAACGCCGTAAGCTGCAACCGCGTGGCCGCCAAAGGTCTTGAGTGCAAACTGCACAACAAAGCCGGATATGAACATGATTATCATTGCGGAGCCAGCAGGCAACAGCTGTGCAAAAATCTTCCTAAAGCTGTCTTTGTCAGGTTGAAAAGCGGTAATCTGAACAGACTGCATAACCTCCAGCCGAAAGATGCGCACCAAAATGTAGACCATGACGCCTGTTTGGCTGATGATGGTGGCCGCAGCGATGCCATTAAACCCCATGCCAGACCACACGCCTGGAAGGCCGAACATGAACAGAGGGTTGAGCCCAATGTTGGCGATAAACGCTGCCATAAGGGCACGTTGCATGCTGCGACTATCGCCGTGCGCCTGCAAGATTCCGTTGCCGCCATAAGCCAGCAAAAATCCAGGCAGGGCAAAAATCAGCCAATAAAAATATCCCATCGCCGCGTCGCGATACGCCCCGGGTTCAGAAACCAAAACGATAAGTTCTGGCCCGAGGAACCAGCCAATCACCATGCATGACGCGGTGATAACCCCGCCGAACGCCAAGCCTTGCACCACGTAGCGCTGGGCTTCGGCGGCATCGCCGCTGCCTTTGGCGTTGCTGACAAGTGTGCTGAGCGCCGAACTAAGCCCGAATCCCACCGCCATTAGGATGAAAAATGCTTGGTATCCGATTGCAAGCCCAGCTTGCGCGTCTGTTGAAAGCAGGCCCGCATAATACACGTCTACGACGTTATAGAGTGTTGTGAAAAGCATCCCAAAAGCGGCCGGTATGGCAAGCGTGCGAAAATGCAAGGCCATGGGGCCTGTCGTCAAATCATCTTTTCTCATCAAGTTTTATCGTTCGTTTTACTGCGGAGGTTCGGTGTCCCGATTTTTCCTGTTTTATTTTGGTCGCCGCTTTACGAAACCACTTTTTATCGCAAAGTCGCTTTGCCTGCTTTCTGTGGCGCTCTGTACTCCCCGATATGTGGTGTTTGATCTGCAAAATCAAGTCAAGCCAAGCGATCAGACTCCGCCTGCGTGACAGTCAACGCCTCAAGAGCCAAGTGACTTTTGATCCGGCATCATGCGTCCGACACCAGAATCTGGAGATTAAATGCCCCAGCCGCATCGAAGGGCTCACGCGGGATGTGCGCTAAAGCCGCTTTTTTGCGGGAGATTGGTTGTGATCCCATGGTAATCGACCTTTTCTGCACAGCTCATCAAGAGCTTGAGAGTTCAAAAATGCAGCGCGGCAGGATAAGGATATACCCGGATAATTGCGCGAGGGCAGTAACGCAACGCATCCCGTCGAAATTTATCAGCCCGTTTCAGTCCGATAGATCGGCGCTTTTATTGCAATAATGTATGGCAACACTGGTCTTTGGTCCACGAGTATGATGGCCGCAAGGGCGCTTGTTCTCTCTGGAGTTTTTTACCTCGGCGCTGCAATTGTGGCGTACTCCAATGGCCCCTGTAAATTGGTTTCGAGTTCGGCATTCCTGTCAGTCACCGGGCTATCTTTTCGTTGAAAATTGGCGGTGAAACCTGGTTTGGTTCTGTAGGAACGGAATAAGAACCGAACAAAAGTTGGGTGTCAGAGTTGGGAGTCTCCCAATATGATGCGCACAACCGCGCTAGATAAAAGCGTGCATATCCCGCAAATTTTCCTAATGAAAAAAATGGTGGGCGACCCTGCACTACCGAGATGAGTTGATTGGCTTTTTTAGTGAAATGGTGGGCGACCCTGGAATCGAACCAGGCGTGCGTCTCCGCGAGGGAGTTACAGTCCCCTGCCACACCTTGCGGCCTGTCGCCCACATGCAGAGCCTTGCAACTTTGCAGTATGCGCGTCACTACAGATGCCTTTTTCCAACGTCAACCGGAAAATCCCTTGCAGCCGCCGTATCAACAGAGCATCTAGGTGCGCAGGTATCAATAAGGCAACTACATCATGAAAAAACCCACATGGGTGATCGAAAAAGAACAGGCCAAGCGCGCATCAGCAGCCGAGACCGTTTGGTTGTTTGGTTTGCATGCGGTACGCGACGCGCTGGTAAATCCAAAGCGGGTGAAACTCCGCCTTGTGGTGACAAAGAATGCTGCCGATAAACTGAGTGATGCGATTGCGCTTGCGGCATTGACACCGGAAATCTGTGATCCGCGCAGGTTTGACGCGCCGTTGGATCCACAATCGGTGCACCAA
>Ga0209374_1003580_pt1 | contig 12053 bp, 8 predicted proteins | sample SaaInlLV_DNA_10m_FD_184683 | JGI IMG/M metagenome (GOLD analysis project Ga0209374, IMG submission 184683) | Marine microbial communities from expanding oxygen minimum zones in the Saanich Inlet - SI075_LV_DNA_10m (SPAdes) (version 2) | ecosystem: Environmental > Aquatic > Marine > Unclassified ...
CCTTCGGATGTGGTGGCTGAATTGTTGGACTTTTCAGAGATACAGCATCGCTGGGCTCAGAGTGAATTGGAGCTGAGTGCGGAGGTGAACGGTAAGGTTTACCATGCCGTTGCTGGGCCGATTCCGCCTCTTGAGGATGACTACAGTTATTCGCCGATTCACATCGTGGAAAGTGGTGACTGGTTTCAGCATGTGGTGATCTATGATTTAGAACTGCTAGCTGCCGACGGGGCGAAATTGCCTGCTAAGGTATGGTTGGAAATTCGCGCATGGGGGGATCGTTGTTTGTTTGAGTGGTGCGTCGAACCAGAGAATGGAAAACCTCTAGAGCTCCAAGTCGGGCTGCAGTCTAAGCCACTGAAGACCGCCGAATTCGCTAAGGCCACTGGCACGCGCGTACATCTCGGACTGGACTTTTCAGATGAGTCGATTCGTCCGATTGTTGTCGATAATCAGTCAGTACAAATCTCCGCAGTGGCTACAGATACATTCGCTCTAGGGCAGCCTAAGATTGAATATTCGGCTGTGCATGATGCCTGGCAAGTGCTCCTTCCTGAGCTGGACTGGCCAAATAAAGATGTGGCGGCGTATAACTCAGACTTATTGGACCGCATCTCGCATTATGATCTGAAATTGGCAAACATCACGGATGCACCGCATGATGTCTGTCTACGATTTGTGCACGACTATCATCCAGCTACTGGTTATGTACCGATGCTGCTCGATGCGAAGGGCAAACAGACAGGACTGCCGCTGCAGAATAGTAAGAACTGGCATGACTTCCGTCCGTATCCCTACTGGGGCATGTGGTTCAATATTACGGCACGCCTGACCTTGGCTCCAAATGCGAATGTCGATTTTGAGTATATTGTTGCGCATGCGCAGTGGCAGGGGGTGCCCGCATCGTCCGCCGCGCAACTCAGTCTAGTCGGCTGGGGCTATAATGGATTTTGGACAGAGATGGCACTGGGCTCTTGGGGCGAGAGTGTTTGTATTCAAGCCGGTCGCACCATGCGTCGCGCTTTTATTACCGATGTGCGACCGTTCGAGGTCATTGGCCGCAACGGTTTACCGTATGATTGGACTTCAAACGTCGGCGGCGGCGACATCGGCAAGATCGTCGATGATCAGGGTAAGTTGATCACTTGGCAGGGCAGCGTTCGCGAATATGCGATGATCGGTCCCAACATGTCGCATGTGCGTGTGACGGAACGTTCCGCCAAGGATCGGATGCGTCTACAAATTGATAGTTACTTGCCGCGCAGTAACTCGATCAATCGTTCCTATTTTAAAGTTAAACTGGAGGCGCTCGAAGATGTAGCCTTTAACGAACTCGCATTGTTTCAGCTCGGTAATGACTACTACAATGAAATGGAATCGACCAAGATAGCATGGGGTAATCTTGAGGGTCTCTCTGCTGAGGTATCGCCCGCCGCAGCCAAATGGGGCACCGTCATGGAACCTGTGCAATTGTCTGGTGAGCAGCCATGGGTGAGCTTGCATGCTAATGCACCCGAGCCAAAGGCGAAAGGCCGTGCGGTCCGTGGCATCGTAATTCGTGACTACCGCGCTGATCTGGGAGGCAAAGAATATACTGCGCCGTGGATCGCTTCCGCACGCACCAAGTCGCGGCTTAATGCCGAGCTCGTGCTCCCGCCAGAGATTAAGCAACTGAAGGCCGGCGACACGATTGAGATGACCGTCGAGATGGATATTTTGCCCTTTAGTGCAGACGCGTATTGCGGTGCCGATGCTGCGCTCAAGCAGCGACTCGAAGCGACGCCCGATAATTGGCAGCTCACCGTATTTGAGGCGCAGCATCAGCAAGTGCGTATCAATGATCATGTGCAGGTCTTTCCCGCGACCTACGCGTTGACTGCCGCGAAACAGCAGACCTTTACCGTCAGCAGTCATTCCAAAATGGATACCGTGTGTGTGACTGGCTTGCCAAACCCTGAGACTTGGACGCTTGAAGAACTGTTTGAAGGCAAGCCGTTGTCACTCGGGGAGCGCTTCAGCGTCGAAGCGAAGCCACAAATCACCTATGTTCCCGAGACAGAGACATGGACGGCAGTGCTTTCTTTGGTTTTTCCTGAAGGCAGCAACGAGCGGACTTTTAGTCTCTACACCCAGTAGCACCTAGGTGGGGGAATTAGTGTTCAATGACTTCACTGGTGCGTATGTGTCGCACTCATTTCAGCAGGCTTTGCATACTGACAATTGAAATTTGACTTATGATTCGACCACTTTTGATGACCGCTACTTTGCTAACTGCTATCGCTGCTACAGGTGCTCCTGCTCCTGGTTGGCCAACTCGTGAGGCGAACTTGGATGCATTGCCGGGCTTTCAGAACCCACCAGCTGGCTATGGCGAGGTGCCGTTCTGGTGGTGGACGGGGGAGGTTCTGGATGTCGATCGTTTGCTGTGGCAGTTGCGCGAGTTGCACAAAAAGGGTATCAGCGGCGTGCAGGTGAATTACTCGCACCTGGATACGCCTGGGTGGTCGACTGACGTGCAAGAGCCTGCGATCTTTTCGGATGATTGGTGGCAGGTCTACTCACGTGTCTCAGCGGAGTGCGCGAAGCTGGACATGGGGATCGGCTTGAGCACCTATACTTTGGATTGGCCTCACGGCGGACAGAACCTGTTTCTTGAGTTGTTTTATAGTAAGCCTGAGTTGAATGCGTTGGAGTTGGACCTAGGTTTGCACAAGCGCTTAAAGGCAGGAGAGGCGCTCGCATTGCCAGTTCTGGCAGAGCAGGTTGCTGTGCGCGCTTACGAGGTAATCAATGGGTTACTGCAACGTGGTGGAGTGGATTTAAGTCCATATGTACAGAACGGAGAGCTTGCGTGGACTGCCCCGTCTGGTGAGTGGGAAGTCTGGCAGTTTGTGCAGACTCGCAAGGCGGGCTCATTGAATCCACTGCTGACTGAATCTGGCGCGACCGTGATTCGCGACTTTTTTCAACCCTTTGAGAATCACAATCCCGGGGGCGGCTCCGACGGACTCAATTATTTTTTTAATGATGAGCTGCATATTGGAGCCGATAAGTTTGCGTGGAACGCGGACTTTGCCGCAGAGTTTCGTGAGCGTAAGGGCTACGAGCTTTTCGACGTATTGCCTGCGATGTGGTCTGACATCGGCGATATCACGCCCAAGGTTCGTATCGACTATGCCGACGTGCGGATGAGCCTGATGGAGGAGCGCTACTTTAAGCCGATCTATGATTGGCATGCGTCGCGTGGTATTATTTTTGGCTGCGATAGCGGAGGGCGTGGAACCAAGCCAAATGAGTTTGGGGACTATTTTCGCGCCACTCGTTGGTATACTGCCCCGGGGCATGATACGCCTGGCGGTAATGCGGATTTGATTAAGGGCAAGGTCTCTTCATCCGTTGCGAACCTGTATCAACAGCCTCGCGTCTGGCTTGAGGGCTACCATAGCATGGGCTGGGGAGCGACCCCTGAACAGCTGATGTTCGCCACGCGCGAGAACTATCTCTACGGTTGCACGCTGCTGAATCTGCATGGGCTCTACTATACCACTTATGGCTCGTATTGGGAATGGGCGCCGCCTTGTTATCACTTTCACATGCCCTACTGGGAGCACATGCGGGAGTTTCTCGGCTACTTCGATCGACTCTCTTACTTGATGAGTCAGGGGCACCACGTGTGTGATGTGGCAGTTGTGTATCCAGTCACTCCCTACGAAGCGGAGACGAATGGTGATGCGGCCAAGGATACCGCGTTTGAACTCGGTAAGCAACTGATGGCTGCGGGCATCAACTTTGATTATATTGATCATGATTCGCTTGCTCGGGCCGTCGTTCGAGACGGTCGCCTAATGGTGGAAGATGCGAAGGCATCGTATCAAGCGCTGATCTTTCCAAATATGGATTCTGCGCGTTGGAAGAGTGTGCAGAAAGCAGCTGAGTTTGCCGAAGCGGCTGGGCATGTAATGGTTGTAGGTGCGTTGCCGTTGGCATCTGATCGTAGTGGTCGCAATGATACGGAATTAGTTGAGCTGAATGAGCGCGCATTCGTGCCGGGATATCGATTCGAGCAAAGTGACGCGGTGATCGACGCGCTACGAAAGGCCTTTGTCCCCGATGTGCATGGAGTGGATCAAGTCGTCCGCGCATTGCATCGTAAAGTCGGCTTTCGTGATGTTTATATGGTGATGGATGCTCAACCTGGAAAGCTCGTTGAGTTTCGCGCAACGGGAGCAGTCGAGCTGTGGGATCCGTGGACGGGGGAAGCCACGCGGCTGCGGGTGCATGAAGCGACCGCGACGGGCACGTTGGTTCAACTGCCTTTGCAACCACACGAGGCGCAGGTCGTTGTTTTTACTCCAGGAAAGGTGCACGAGAATCCACCAGCACAGACCGAATCGATTGTTGAGGAGACACTACTTCCGGGCCCTTGGACGGTCTCGTTTGAGCCGACCATGAATAACCAATTTGGCGATTTCCGTCTGCCTGTCACTGAATCAAATCAAATGATCGGCGTGGAGGCGCGCCGCTTTCAGTGGAGCCCTGATATTGTGGGGATGAAACCGACTTCGGACGATCGCGTTTGGATGGATCAAATGCACGGATTCGGGCCGAAGTTCTATCAGCTCGGACCGATTCCTGAGAGTGTCGATTCGTCTGCGTTGGATGCGGCGCTGGCAAAACTCATTCAGGTGGATCCATCCGTAGCAGTCCAGATCGATGGCCAGAAGTTTCATTGGCAGCCGTATTCCTTTTCATGGCGCTATGGCCATACGGACGATCCCGGGCATCAGGGATTTCACGGCCTGAAAGGCCACATCTCAGAGGACTTTATCCGACTCGGAACGATAACAGATGGGCCACACGGAACGAAGCTGATCGCTCCTGGGGCGCATCAACGCTATTATTTGTGGACCGCCGCGATTGCGGATGAAGCACTGGCAGCGAGCGTGTTCACGAGTCAACAGGCTCCGGCAGTTCGGAATGGGTCGCCTGTGGTGACTCCAGCTGCAATTTATGTGAACGGCCAGCGAGTGGAGGGGACTGCTCCGACGGTTGCTTTAAATGCCGGAGCCAATCCGCTCTTGATTCGATTTGATGCCTTTGGGCAAGGGCACGTTGTCCTGCGTCGGGAAAAATCGCCGACCTTTGAACAAACGGAATCACTCGCCATGCCTTGGTATCAGGACCCTGCGGTGATTCCATATGACGTCAGTAGCGCAGACGGCGGGGCAGAATGGTTTCGGTTTGTCTCTGCACCTGGGACGACCGCGATTCATTTAAATGCCACTTCGCGAGAGCAGCCTCAGGTCTGGTGCAATGGCAAGCCGATGCGTGCTGCAGGAGACGGGCACTATGAAGTGCAAGGGACAGTCAATTCAACCGCAGTCATCACGATTCGTTTGTTGCCTGAAGCAGGGCATACTGGCGGCGCAGCGATCCCAGAACCAGTCATGATCGAAACCAGCGGCAACGGAGTGATGCCATTAGGCGATTGGTCGAAAATGGGAGTTCTGAATAATTACTCAGGAGGTGTACGCTATCAGACAGCCTTCGAGCTACCTGAGAGTGACGCCGATTTGGTGATACTCGACTTAGGTAAGGTGTCTGCAACTGCCGAGGTGATCGTCAATGGTCAGAGTGCGGGGATACGCGTCGCGCCACCATGGTCGTTTGATGTATCGGATCGTTTACGAGTCGGAGAGAACCAGATTGAGGTGTTGGTCTATAATACATTATCGAATCACTATCAGACCATTCCCTCCTCCTATCGCGGCGATCCTGAGTCCGGTTTATTCGGTCCAGTGCAGGTGATTCGAACTGTTCAAAAGTGATTTAAACTGAGCGCCCTTTGGTAATATTAACATTACTCTTGCGGATTTCGCGATTCGCCTATGAATGATTCAACTATGAGTCGAATACTCCCTCTATTGATCGTAGGCCTAATGTGCCTCCTGCATGCGACAGTCGAAGCGAAGGGGCAACCCGATGCGATGTGGACCTATAAAGAGGTCGATGGCAAAGCGCTGCAGTTGTCGGTATTTTTGCCAGAAGGGTATGCAAATTCCACGGAACCATATCCGACCTTTGTCGTGTATCACGGTGGCAGTTGGGCCGTCGGGGAAGCTAGTTGGCATTACCCAGATTGCGAGTATTGGGCGAGTCGCGGAATGATTGCGGTGTCGGTCGATTATCGCCTCAGTAAGCGCGATGGCGTGAAGGTGCCACTGGAATGCGTGAAAGATGCCAAGTCTGCGGTGCGTTTCTTGCGCAACAACGCGGGTCGCCTCAAGGTCAATTCCGATAAGATAGTGATCGCTGGTGGTTCCGCTGGTGGGCAACTCGCCGCAGCAATGGCGACCCTAACTAGCCCAGACACGAATGATGATTGTTACGATCTTTCAATCTCCTGTGAGCCCAATGCAGTGATTCTGTATAACCCGTATTTCAAATGCGAGGCCTCGCTCTCGCCGCCGAATTTTCTGCGCGCAGGCTTGCCGCCGTTTATTACTTTTCTAGGAGACGAAGATCCTGCGATCACCGTGGATAGCATTGTCGAATTTCATGATTCGCTGAAAGCGCACGGCGGTGCGTCTGAATTTTACGTTGCTAAGGGCGGTAAGCATGGCTTGTGCAACGGCCGCAACCCGCACAACCCGTATTTCTATTGGTCGGTCGAGTTATCGGATCAATTTCTGGTTAAACAGGGTATCCTCAGCGGCGAGTCTTTGGTCGCGCGTCCAACCGGAGTCAAAGTGCTACAACCGGAAACAGATTATGATAGCTATCGTTAAACCTGCTTTACTCGCGGTCTTGTGTTTGTCGCAGTCGTTGACCGCAATGAGTCGCGTGCCGAATCTGCCCGCTGAGCGCCCGAATATACTTTTCATCTTTACCGATGACTGGGGCTGGGGCGACCTGAGTTGTCATGGCCATCCGTATGTCAAGACGCCGAACATTGACCGCTTGGCGCTCGAAGGCACCGACTTTCAGCGCTTCACGGTCGCCAGTGGTGTGTGCTCGCCGAGTCGTGCCGCCGTAGTGACTGGGCAGTTTCCGGCGCGTCTCAATATCGACGGCCATTTCGCCTGGGTGGACGACAATGCCCGCCGTGGCATGCCCGATTGGCTCGATTTAAATGCGCCGTTCCTGCCACGTATGTTGCAAGCGGGCGGCTATGCCACCGCGCATTTCGGTAAGTGGCACCTCGCCAATAATATGATACCGGACTCACCCGTGCCGGGTGAATATGGCTACGATGTTTACGGTGCCTTCAATTGTTCTGGCGAGCAAATGCCAGTGCATGAGGATGCCGACAACGCTATCGCGTTTATTGAGCAGAGTCATGCAGCAGCAAAGCCTTTCTTTATCAATTTGTGGATGCATGAGCCGCACACGCCATTTCACACTGTGCCGAAATACCGCTGGCGCTTCCGCGATCTAAAAGAGGCCGACAATGTGTATGCCTCGGTCCTGTCGCATGCCGATGACCGTATTGGCGAAGTGTTGGATGCGCTGGATCGATTGGGGCTGACTGAAAACACGCTGGTTATTTTTAGTTCCGATAACGGCCCCGCACGTGCCGCAAGGCCCACCGCGCTTAATTTGCAGCACGATACTGCCACAGGTGCAGGCTACGGTATCGGTGGCGCCAAGGGCATCACAGCTGGCCGAAAAGGTTACAAGGCCGCGCTGTTCGAAGGCGGTATCAATGTGCCGTTCATTGTGCGCTGGCCAGGGAAAGTAGCCGCTGGCCAGATCGATACTGTTTCACAGATCTCCGCCGTTGATTTACTGCCTACATTTTGCGAAGTGGCAGGCGTGGCATTGCCCGCTTCGTATCAGCCCGATGGCATCAGCCAAGTATCGGTGCTACTCGGCAACGAAAAGCCACTGCGCGAAAAGCCGCTGTTTTGGAAAGCAGATGCGCCTTGGCCCGCGCAGCCGGAACGGCCCGACCATTGGGTCTCGTATGCGATCGTCGATCAACAGTGGAAACTCGTCACCAATCAAGCGCTGGATCATGTCGAGCTCTACGACATCACCGCCGACATTTACGAAAAAAATGATCTGAAGTCACAGCATCCAGAAGTGGTGACACAGTTGCGCAAGCAACTCGAAGCCTGGCAGCAGACCTTACCGAGCCAACCGACCGGTGAGGTATTTTCCGCTACGCGTAAAAAGTAATTGTTTCACTCGTAGGATTGGTGTGGGCGGTATTGCACAGTAACTGCAACCAGTGAATTTGGTGGTGTAACTTTGGTTTGAGGCGGGTGATTGACTTTTTTCCCATATACCCATACAGTAACCCATATTATGAAAACGACGATGGATATTGATGATTCCTTGCTGGTTGCTGCCAAGGCGACCGCGCTTAGGCGGGGGACAACGTTGAGGGCTGTTGTCGAGCACGCGTTGCGGCGTGAGGTCGAACCTGTGGGATACGCGCGCCGCGATTCGGAGTGCTGTTACCAAGTCAATGAGCGGGGGATGCCTTACTTAAAAAACAGCGGCGGTCAACAAGTGACATCAGCTGCGGTGTATGAGTTGATGGACGAGGAAGGCATTTAATGTTTCTGCTAGATGTTAATGTGCTGATCGCCTTGGTGGATACAAATCACGTCCATCACGAAACTGTGGCGGAGTGGTTTTGGAACCATCATGTCGATGGTTGGGCGACCTGTCCGATTACAGAGAATGGTTTTATACGGATTCTGGGACATGAAAACTATCCCAACGGGCCGCAATCGGCCGAGGCTGCTCGTGGTCTACTGGTGGCACTGTGCGCTCAAGCGGGCCATCAATTCTGGGCAGATGCCGTTTCGATGCGAACAGTTGTCCGTTACCCGAAATTACCTGCCTCCAAACACCTCACTGATTATTATCTATTAGCCAGCGCGATTGAGAAACGAGCAAAGCTAGCGACGCTCGATAAACGTATCTCACCCAGCCTGCTCGCTGGCGGTGAGGATGCTTTGCATGTGTTGTAGTGCAATCGCTGCTCCAAACGGAGGCTCGTTCCAGACTGAGGGGATACAGTTGTGGAAACAACTCCAAGCCTGGCAGCAAACCTTACCGAGACAACTGACTGGTGATGTATTTTCCGCTACGCGTAAAAAGTAATTGTTAAGGTGCGGCTGAATTCAAGCAGGGCGTCGCGCTCGTGCCGCTTTCGGTTTACCATGGCAAACACGGCAAAGGACATTCGTTGAAAATTTGATATTAGTGCTAAGCAGTTTATGGATGACTTGGCTGGGTTTGTTAGTCCGATGGGAACAGGCCGAGGCGGTGGGCGCGGTCGACGGCGGCGGGGGTAATTTGCTTTTGAATATCGGCCCGATGCCGAGCGGCGAAGTGCGCGCTGAAGAACTCGCTAATCTAAAGGCACTCAAGCCTTGGATGGAGACTTACGGTGAGAGTATTTATGGGACACGAGCGGGGCCCTACGTGAGTGGTCAGTGGGGCGGTGCCTGCACTAAGGACGATGTCGTTTACCTCCATGTGTTTCAATGCGCCGATGACCAATTGTCACTGCCCACCTTGCCTCGCGAAGTATTGCACTGCGAAGCACTCGGCGGCGAAGCGGTGAGTTTCACGCAAGAAGCGGATGCACTTACGATCACACTCGGAAAGTCCAAAGGGCGATCATTGCGCAATGTATTCAATTCAAAAAAGCGCACCTTGCATCGTGTGATCAAGCTCACGCTCGCGCCCGGCGCGGACATTGCATTGATCCCGGTGGAGGGCCATGTCGCTAAAAAGCAGCACGGCACATTGGTCAATCCGATGGGCGATTAAGCTTATTTGTTCTTTGGAGGGAAACGCTCCGTCGTTTCCGCCGCGCCAGAGTTCGCAAAACCAACGCATGGAAATGACGGAGCATTTCCCTCCAGAGTGAACGACTAGTCGCAGACGCTTGAAAATGAGTCAGTTGGTTATCCAATGTTAAATCATATGAACGTTAATAAAAAAATAATACTGACTACGGCGCTGATGGGCAGCGCGGCGTTGCTGAGTCTAGCGGGTTGCGCGAAGCCAGAGACGCTATCAGGATCTAAGGTCACATCCGAGCAGGGACAGCGTTTCCTCTCGGTGCTGAAGGATACAGATTGGGTGGTCGAGGATCTACAGGGGCAGGCCATTGCAACCGATCAGATTCAGGTGGAGCGGGTGTGGGACGGCAACCATTGCAAGGCTTCGGTGATAAATGTCGGAGACACGTCGTTGCGCCTAAAAAATATCGTGCTGTTTGAGGTGGCCGAACATGGCTTTTCGCCTGACACACCGATCTACGGCGAGGGCTTCCAGATGCTGTATCAAAACGGGGGCACCTTGGGGCAACGTGAGGCTATCGGCAATAACTCCGATTCGAAGCATTATAAAATTCCGGATTTCCGTGGCTTGCCGACCGCTTATGGCGTGTTGAATCTGAATCTTACCGAGTCCGATAATCTATTGCTGGGCTTCACGTCCTGCCACCGCTTTATCGGCCGCATTAGTTTCGATGCGCAGCAAATATTAGTCTCGATTGATGCCGAAGGGCTTGTTCTGGAGCCTGGAGAAAGTTGGGATCTAGAAGAGTTTGTGATTATGGACGGTGAGCGGCAGGGCGACTTGTTCAATCAATTAGCCGATGAGATCAACCGGCATCATCCACCGCGCACAGTCAGCCCGGTCGCCACTGGCTGGTGCTCTTGGTATTGCTACCGGATGGATGTTACTGATGAGATTATTCGGGACAATTTGGATACCTTTAAGCAGAAGGTGCCCGAGCTGAAATTCATTCAACTGGACGATGGTTATCAGCCGTTTTTTGGCGACTGGTTTGATCCGAATCCGGAATATGGCGACGTGAAGCAGACCATTGCGGACATTCGGGCAAAGGGCTTTGAGCCGGCGATTTGGGTCGCACCTTTTATCGCTCAGCAGGATTCGCGGGTGTTGCGTGAGCATCCAGATTGGTTCGTGAAGAATGCGCAAGGTGAGCCGCTCGATTCCAGCACGGTGTCGTTTGGCGGCTGGCGCTATGGCCCATGGTATGCACTGGATGGCACGCATCCGGAAGTGCAGGCGCATTTTGAAAACATCTTCCGCACCATGCGGGAAGAGTGGGGCGTGAACTATTTCAAGCTCGACGCCAATTATTGGGGCGCGATTCAGGACGGGGCGCACTATGTGCAGAACGCCTCGCGGATCGAAGCCTATCGCCAGGGCATGCAAGCGGTGCTGCGCGGCTGCGACGATGAAACGATCGTGTTGGGTTGCAACGCGCCGATCTGGCCCTCGTTTGGCTTGGTGACTGCGATGCGCACCAGCGGCGATATCCGCCGAGCATGGTGGTCTTTCAAGTCACTGGCAGTGCAAAACCTCAGCCGCTGCTGGCAAAATGGCACGCTGTGGGATTCCGATCCGGACTGCATTGTGCTGACAACCGACAGCCCTTGGAATATAGAAGGGAACGTGACGGAAAACGAATGGATGTTTCACGCCACTTCGATCCACGCGGTGGGCGGTTTTATCCTGAGCGGCGACAAGGCCGAACACCTGCATGCGAAGGAAGTCGGCATATTGAAGAAGTTGCTGAACCCGACCGGCAAGGGTGCCCGCTTTGCTAATGCCAAATTGGAAACCGGTATCACCGATCTCGGCGACACGCAGTATTACTATTTCTTTAATTGGAGTGATACCGAAACGATTGATCTCACGGTGCCTCTGAGCACCAGTGGCAACTTAACTGACTTCTGGACGGACGAAGCACTCGGCCAGCATGAGGGATCGTATACTGTAAAAGGTCTCGCGCCGCGTTCTGCTCGGTTGATCCAAGCGATCAAATAGCTCAGCGCACCCGTCACGACTCGGTGGGGAAAGCATCGTAAGCATCGTATGCTTGGGTAGCGGGGTTATTTCTGTCACTGTCCACATTACCTCGCGCAGTATTGCACTGATCCCCGTGTTACTTGCTGTCGTCTGCTTTCGCAAGGCGATGCCGATTGTTATTTTGACAATGTGGGCGACTGATACGATTGTTGACCGATTCACGCCAAGTGTAAGGGATTGAT
>Ga0209374_1003597_pt1 | contig 12010 bp, 10 predicted proteins | sample SaaInlLV_DNA_10m_FD_184683 | JGI IMG/M metagenome (GOLD analysis project Ga0209374, IMG submission 184683) | Marine microbial communities from expanding oxygen minimum zones in the Saanich Inlet - SI075_LV_DNA_10m (SPAdes) (version 2) | ecosystem: Environmental > Aquatic > Marine > Unclassified ...
TACAATTGCAGAAGTTGTTGACACTGAAGATTTAGGATTCTTTGGTAAAGGACAAGGTATTCAAGCTATTCGTGAAGATAGAACAAAATTAAATTCTGATATTTCAATTAATCCATCAGGTGGTCTTAAATCAAAAGGACATCCAATTGGTGCAACCGGTGTTGGTCAAGTAGTAGAAGTTTATGATCAATTAACTGGTAATGCAGGTGCAAGAACTGTTAAAGATGCAAAAATTGGTTTAACTCATAATTTTGGTGCAACTGGTGCAAGTTGTGCAGTGCATGTATTCCAAAGTGTGTAAAATGTCTGTTAAGGAACAATTTATTGAAAATGCAAAAGATGGTAAAGTCTTAACTCACAAATGTACTAGTTGTGGATTTCTTCACCTTTCAACTGTCTATTACTGTGAAAAATGTGGTAGTAAGGGATTTGAAGATGCTATTTTTAATGGTGTAGGCTCAATTGCTACTTATACTATAATCACTGTAGCACCTGCAGGCTTTGACAAATATACTCCATATGCCTTTGTTATAATGCAATTAGATGATACAGATTTGAGAATTTCTGGATTTATGGGAGGAATTGCAACTCCTGCAGATTTACCAGTTGGTACAAGAGCTAAAATCACTGGTTTTGATGAACGTGGAATTATTATTGAAAAGCAGTAAAAAAATTTATTTGAATTATTAAAAAAAATCTGAATAGATTCTTAATTATTTTGTAAATCTCATTATTTTATGTCTGTAGAAATAACATGTGGTAAATGTGGGGAAAAGATCAAGGATATGAAAATGCTAAAATCATTAAAGGATGTTTTGAATCCAACTAATGGTAAATGTCCATCTTGTGGACAAAAACTTTCTACATCTGAATTTTCCCTAGATGTTGAAGAAAAATAATCTTAACATAATCTTTTTTCTTATTTTTTTTAAGATTTTTTCTTGTCATACATTGTAATCTTAATTTTTTATTTAATATTTTGAAATTCGTTTCAGTCATAAGTCTTATTTAGTGCTTAACTTAGATCTAGTCATGACAATGAGTGAAGAAGAATTAGAACTTGGCATGGATGCAGGTTCTGATGATGACGATGATCTTGATGCTGATTTAGATTCTGATATCGACGACGATTCTGATCCAAAGCGAGGTGGAATTTTACAATCTACATCAAAACGTGTTAGAATGATATTCTCTGTTATGGCAAGTCCTAATAGAATTGATATTCTTAGAATTTTAAATTCAAAAGGCCCATTAACTTATTCTGAACTTAAATCACTAGCTGGATTCAAATCCAAAAAAGAAAGTGGAAAATTTGCATATCACTTAAGAAAATTACTTAGACAATCCCTTGTTGCACTAAACAAATCTGAAAGACGTTATACAATCACTAATCTTGGAAAACTTGTTTTAAGTTTAGCCAGACAAATTGAAGAAAGATCAATTATTGAAAGTGGAAAAATGTATGTTAGAACATCTGGTGAATCTATTGAAGAGTTCAATTCACATAAAATAATTCAATCATTAGTTCGTGAAGGTAGTCTTCCATTAGAATTGGCACAAAAAATTACTGAAGAAGTCGAAAATAGGATTTACAAGTATCAAACTACCTATCTTACAGGCGCAGTCATTAGAGATATGGTGAATTCCGTTCTCTTAGAACACGGACATGAGGAATATAGAAATAAACTTGCACGATTAGGTATGCCTGTTTATGATGTTCAAGATATGGTTTCTAATTTAGATGATGTTGACAATGGTGCTGAAGGTCTCTTGTTTAATGCAGGACAAAAAATATTTGCTGAACATTTGCTAACTAATGTTTTACCAAAAGATGTAGCTGATAATCACTTGTCAGGAGATTTACATATTTCAAATCCTGGAGTTTGGTCTATGATTCCTGACACAGTATTTGTTAATGTTAAAGAATTACTTGATGATGGACTTGATCTTGGTGGAAAATATCTTGATGTATCTAGAATTAATTCATCAAAACAACTTGATGAAATTACAAGTTCTTTATCTGTTATAATTTCACTTTTGTCAAAAGAAGCTTCACAAGAAATTGTATTAGATGGATTAACTACATTGTTTACAAAACATTCTAAATCTCTTCCAGAACTTGAAGAAAAATTAACAAATGCATTTGCAACTGCTTCTACTACTTCTAAATATAATAAAACTAGTACAAACATATCAATTAGATTACAACTAGGTACAGATACAAAAATAATTAATTCAATTATTAACGCATACAAAAATTATGTTACAATTACACCAATACCAAAAATTGGTTTGATAATTGATAATGAAAAAGGAAAGATAACTGATGTTTCACAATCAATATCTGAAATCCTATTGCTTGGTGGAAAAATAATGATTGCTAAAGGTCAAGTAGCTAGTAATGGTGTTACAAATGGAATTTCTAAATCTTCAAGTTCACTTGCAATTAACTTACAATCTGTTTCAATTAATCTTCCAAGATTAGCATTTGAATCAAATAAAGATGAAACTTACTTTAGAGCAAGATTAGCATTATTACTAAAACCAGCATTGGCTTCAATGGCATTAAGAAAGAAAGAAATTTCAGACCTAACCCGAAGAGGATTAAATCCAATATTGGCTAAAAATACTCAATACATGCAAAGAAGTTCCGTTTCTCTAGTCGTAAATTTAGTCGGTCTTAAGGAATCTGTCTTTAACATACTAGGATTCAAGGATAACAAAGATGGTCGTGCTATTCTTCACAAGGTTATTGAAACTGCAGTTGATGTTGGGGCTAAAAAAGGCAAGGAATTAGGTGATAATGTGACTATCTGTATGATTGAAACTGAAGCATCATCTCGTTTTGCAACATTAGATGGTGAAAAATATGGTAAAAACTCTAGTCTTAATTCAATGGACAGTGATTCTTATTCTCAAGGTACTGTAATCAATTCATCAGAAATTAATGATTATACTCCAAAAACTGAAATTATCTCTGAATCAAATAAGATGTCCAAATTACTTAATGGTGGATTACTTGTAACATTAGATATTGATAAGAATATGAAAGTTGATGAAATTAAAAAATCAATTGAAAAAACTTCAGAACTAGTGCCATCTTTTAAACTTATGAGAAAAACCCCTATCTGTGGAGAATGTGGTTTTAAGGATGAACCATTTGAAGATAAATGTCCAAAATGTAAATCTCCATACGTAGTATAGTTTTCAAATTTCCTATAAATCAACTAGTAGTAAATGCGATCATCGTATTAACCTCTGACATTTGTTTCCATAATTATTAACTTGTTTGTTACATACAGTCTGTTTATACGATACTCGTTTACTATTTTCTAATATTTGTACCACTACGATACCAATTGTACCGTTGTCAAATATGTTCCACTTAAATTTGAAAATTTTTCCATTCAAAGTTTATAGATACTAGATTTCTACTATGGTAGGAGATATTATAATGGATAATTCACAAATAGAAAATACGATCAATGAGATCCGTAAACGTAATGGTACAGTTACGGCTTTCGATTTAGATAAAATTTCAAATGCCATATTTCAGGCATTAGCAGCCACCTCTAAAGCCGACCGTGGTATTGCAGATAACTTAGCAGGAGAAGTGCTTAACAAACTTGTTGAACAAGGATTTACAAACACTAAAGCACCTACAGTAGAGGATATTCAAGATATTGTAGAATCAACTTTGATTGATAGTGGAAACAGCGATATCGCTAAATCTTACATAGTCTACAGACACGAAAGACGAAAACTTAGAGATGAGAAAATGAGAGTTTTGAATCTAAAGGCACTTGATCCAGTTTCTAAGAAATTTGATCTTAATTGTTTGAGAGTTTTAGCCTCAAGATACCTATTTAGAAATTCAAAAAGTGAGATAATTGAGACTCCAACTCAAATGTTTGAGCGAGTAGCAATTCTAGTTGGAATTGGCGATATGCTATATGATTCTCAAGTATTTGATAAATCTGGAAATAATAAACAAGATATTGATGAAGCAAAATCCTATCTTGAAAAATTAGATGCTTTTGATTACAAATTCAAAGTAGGAGACTATTTCTTCAACAAGTGGCATTTTAGATCCTTAATCAATCACTATGTAACACTAGCAAATAAAGGCCAAATGAAAGTAAGTTTCAAAGATCTTTTAACATTGTTGGCAGCAAAAAAACTTGAAGTTTATTCTGATAGAATTACTGAATACTTTGAAATGATGACCGCACAAAACTTTTTGCCAAATTCACCAACAATGATGAATGCTGGTGGAAGATTAGGACAACTCTCAGCATGTTTTGTTCTTGGAATGAATGATGGTATGGAAGAGATTATGAAATCTACTTCTGATGCAGCATTAATTTTCAAATCAGGTGGTGGAGTTGGAATAAATTATTCTGATCTTCGTGAAGAGGGTGCTATTGTAGCATCTACATCTGGTGTTGCATCTGGTCCAGTATCTTTTATGAACATCATCAATACTGTCACTGAAGTTGTTAAACAAGGTGGCAAAAGACGTGGTGCAAACATGGGAATCATTGAAGCATGGCATCCTGATGTTGAAAAATTTATTACAAATAAAACAGAACCTGGAATTTTAGAAAATTTCAATGTTAGTGTTGGTATCTGGGAAGATTTCTGGAATGCACTTGTAAATTCTGAAGATGGAAATTATGTCTTACGTAGTCCAAAAGACAGAAAACCAGTTAAAGAAATTAATGCACATCAATTAATTGATTTAATTGCATTGTCTGCATGGAAAAGTGCAGAACCTGGTTTGATCTTCTTTGATCAAATTAACAAGTACAATGTATTTGCTAAAGCAAGACAAGCTCCATTAAGAGCTACAAACCCATGTGGTGAACAAAGTCTTTACCCATACGAATCCTGTAATCTTGGTTCTATCAACTTGGTTAATTATGCCCAAAAACAAGCAGATGGTTCATATGAATTTGATTGGCAAGGATATGAAGAAATCATTAGAAAGACAACAAGATTTTTGGATAATATTATTGATGTAAATCATTATCCAGTTCCAGAAATCAATGTAGCCTCAAAAGAATCCCGAAGAATTGGACTTGGAGTTATGGGAGTAGCAGATCTATTATACAAACTCAAAATTCCATACAATTCAAAAGAAGGATATGAATTACAATCAAAACTCTCTGAAGCCCTAACATATTATTCCATGGAAGAAAGTGTAGCTCTTGCAAATTCTCGTGGTGAATTCCCATTATGTTCAAAAACTGAATACCCCGAAGGTAAGATTCCAGTTGCAGGATATTATGAGAAATCAAAAGATGCTCATTCATTTGAATGGGGACCATTAATTGAAAAAATCAAAAAACAAGGAATTAGAAATGTTCTAACTACTACAGTAGCACCAACTGGTACCCTTTCTATGATTGCAGATTGTTCAAACGGAATGGAACCAGCATTTGCACTTGTATTTGAGAAAAGAGTTACTGTTGGAAGATTCTTTTACACAAACAAAATTCTTGAAGCAGCTCTTAGAGATGAAGGTCTTTACAGTGATGAAATTCTTGAAAAGATTGCAGACAATTATGGCTCATTGAGTGGAATTGATGAAATTCCACAATGGATGCAAGATGTCTTTGTAACTGCAATGGACATTCACTGGGCTGATCATCTCATGGCCCAAAGTGTATGGCAAGATTGGATTGGAAATGCAATTGCAAAAACAATCAACATGCCATATGATGTCACAGCTGAAGATGTAAAATCTTCATACTTGTTAGCACACGAACTTGGACTCAAAGGAATGACTGTCTACCGTGATGGTTCTAGACATAAACAAGTTCTTCATATGACAAGTGAGAATGCACAAAAAACATTTGAAGTTACACCTAGTGAATACATGTTATCTTACATACATGAAAATATCACAAACAAATACATCAAAACACAAGTTGGTGCATCATTAGCATTAAAAATTCATGATGAGGAAATTAAGATTGAAACCCCAAAACAAGAAGAGGTTTCAGAGGATCGTCTTTGTCCAACATGTAAAAACAATCTTGTATTTGTAGAAGGTTGTAGTATCTGCATCGAATGTGGATATAGTGGTTGTACTTCTGGATAAACTACCAGAATCACAACTTTTTTACTTTCTTTTATTTTCTAATTTTTATGGATAAGAGAATAATAGGCATAATTATTCCTGTTATTGCAATTATTGCAGTATCATCTGTATTGTTTATTACGCCATCTTCAGAAATTATAACTAATAAAAATAATGAAAATATTGGATTGGTGATTAATTCCCCTTCTTCATCTATATCATTACAACAACTTGATGAAATTTTTACAGATGCATCATCAACGGGAATTGGTAGAAGTAATGTCTATCTATTTTGGAATATCATTGAACCTGTAGAGGGAAAATTTGATTGGTCTCAATCTGATATCATAATGGGATTAAATGAAAAAAATAATCATAAAGTAACTCTTTACTTTTCAATAATCAATGGAGCAACTTTGGGACCATTCCCTGATTGGATTGGAAAACCTACACTTAATGGAATAAATGAAGATGAACTTGTAACTGTTTTAGATGCAATTCTTTCAAGATATCATATAGTTGATTCTGTAATAATTGCAGGTGAAACCGAATCACAATTTCGTTATAATGAAAGATTTATTCCAGTATATCAAGAATTATTTTCTAATGTATATGATAGAATAAAAGAAAAACACTCTGATGTAAAATTTGGTAATTCTTTTGCTTTACATCAAGTAATAAATAAAAATCTTAAAAATATTCTAAATGAATTAGCAATTGGTGATTTTGTTGCATTTTCATACACTCCAACTGATAACGTAAATGAAATTAATAAAACTCCTGAAGAATCTATACTTGAATTAAATCAAATATTTGAAATTATACCAAATAAAAAAATTGCATTTTTTGAAATTAGTTGGAGTACTTCTAATTTTGTTAATGGTAATTCTATTTCTCAACAAAATTTCATAGAAAAATTATTTAATTTTTATGAGCAAAATGAGTCAAAAATTGAATTTTTAACTTGGTATAGGTATATTGATCAGGAAATAGATAGTTGTGTAACAAAAAATCAAAAAATTGGTGATCAAACAATTACTGTAGGGGGAGGCTCTAGTATGGGCACAAGTGAACATGTAATTGAAAGATTGAATCAGTATAATTGCAATGCTGGAATTGTTACTACTGATAAAAACTTCAAACTTGGATGGAATGAATTTAAAACTCAGATTCAAATGTTAAATTAATATGATTTCCTTAATTATTTCTGAATCTGCATTAGAACTTGTTCCTTTTGAATTAGAGAATCATCCATCAGTTGTTTCACATGCTAAAAAATTAGGTAAATACACTTGTGATATTTTATTGGATAACTCTTGGCACTTTGCTGCAATGAAAGGAATAAAAAATGAAATTAAACGTGGACGCCCTGATCTTGTTCATTTTTCAATTCTTGAAGCAACAACAATTCCACTATACCTTCAAAATAAATTAAATCTGTTTGTACATACTATTGATGATAAAGTAATACATTTTGGAAAAAATGTTCATCTTCCAAAATCTTATCATAGATTTGAAGGTGTAATTGAAAAATTATATCAAGAAAAAAAAATTGTGGCAAAAAACGAATTATTGCTTGAGATTAAGGAACAAACATTTTCAGAATTAATAGATGAGATTAATCCATCAAAAATTTTTGGATTTTCTACTGGAGGTAAATTAAGTTCATATGAAAAAATTGCATCAGAAATTTCAGATAATTCTTGTATTGTTATAGGTGGATTTCAAAAAGGACATTTTTCTGAATCTGTTGAAAATAAAATTACTGACTTGTATTCTGTAGGCAATGAATCATTTGAGGGTCATACCGTTACATCTAGAATCCTTTACGAGTACGAAAAAACCATTTTTATGTAGGAAATTTATTTTTCTTTTTATCGCAGTCATAGTATAGCCTGGTTAGTATTCGGGGTTTCCAACCCTGTGACGCGGGTTCGAATCCCGCTGACTGCATTTTATTCATTTTGATCAGAACTAATTTTTAGCTGTATTTTTAAAAAATTATTGTGAAACCAATAGTCTACAAAATTGCAATGGAACGAATGCAAATTCTTATTGATAATGCTATATCTAATGCAAGAATAAATCCTGAATTATCTCAACGCCAAGCTTCAATTGCTCGCAGGATAAGTACAAAGTATAAGATTCGAATGCCCTATAATCTTCGGATGGTTTTTTGCAAAAAATGTAAATCTTTTATTGCTCCAGGAATAAATTCTAGAATTCGTTTAGGACGTGCTTCAGTAAAATCTATTCGTATTTCTTGTAATTTATGTGGGCATACTTATCGTAAAATTATATCTTGATAATTTGCAATTGTATTTTAATGAGTTCAAAATTATAAAATTATGATTCTAAAATTTATTTTATCAATATTTGTAATCCTTTTTGTAATTTCCATTACTCCTGCATATGCTCAACATCATTCTGGTTCTCTTGCACCTCCAATTGATCTTGATGGATTAAAAGTAGCAGTTAGTACAAGTATTTTTCCTGAAGATTTTAGTTATGGTGATACTAAAACTCCAAATTTATCAATCCGATTTTTTGATTCTGAAACTAATGTAAATATTCCAAGTGTAACATATAGGGTTCAAATTTTTCATGAAAATAATTTAGTTGCTAATGAATATTTTTATGATGAAGATGGCAAATTGGATTTAAAAATTAAACCCACAATTGGATGTCAAGAAAAAGAACTTTGGAAGTGTACTGTATACAATGGTGAAAAACATGCTATAGCTGGCGGATATTATGCACGAGGAGATGCACTTCCAACCATTAAAGGTCCAATTTTTGATAAAAGTGGCCAATACTCAGTCCAAGTTTCTATTGTTGGTGCAACAAATCCAAAAACTTTGACTACTCAAGATTTACTATTTGAAACTTTTTTACATCTTCCTGAAAAACAAATATTTGAAATTAAAACTGCTTCAGCTGAAGAATTTCCAATATCTGTAAAATCTCATAATAATGAAATTTCTAATTTCATATTTGATGAGTCATTGAATAAAATATCATACGAAATCCCATTTGATTGGAATGATCACAGTCATAGTTCAAGCATAAATCAAATAATTTCATTGAACAAAGATTTTTCATCTATTTCAAAAGATCATGATTTGTTAATTTCTCTAAATGAAGTAGAGATTGATAAGGAATTTTATGAATTTGATATCTCTAACCCTAACAAAAATTCTATAAAGATTGATTTACCACATGAAGATCTTCTACAAATAAAAAATGAATTAACTTCAACATCAAACAATGATTCAATAAAATTAGAAATTTTATCTGGTGAAAAAATAAATTTTAATGATATTAAATTTACTTTTGAAAATGATGTAATTGGAGAAATTTACTGGGACTCTAAATTAATTTCTGGTGAAAATATTCCATTTACATTTTCTTTTTATGATAAAAATAATGCATCTGTAAAAGATTTATTGTTTGTTTATGGTATCACTGACTCTAAAGGTAAAGAAATTTGGTCTAATATTGGAAGTGGTGAAAATTATCTTGGTATTTTAGCTCCTGATGGAATTTATCAAGAATCTATTTTTATTCCAACTGATGATGAATATGAATTTAAATTAATTTTAACTGGCCAATATTCTAATAATTTTGAAATTTTTCTTGTATCTACATCCAATTTTGAATTTAATTCTCAATCAATCTTAAGTAAAGAAAAAACTGACATCATTCCAAATTGGATCAAAAACAATGCAGAGTGGTGGGCAGCTGGTGCAATTGATGATGATGCTTTCATTCAAGGAATTCAATTTTTAATTAAAGAAGGCATTTTAGACATACCATCTACTACACAAGGAGCTAGTTCTGGAAATGAAATTCCAAATTGGATCAAAAACAATGCAGAGTGGTGGGCAGCTGGTGCAATTGATGATGATGCTTTCATTCAAGGAATTCAATTTTTGATCAAAGAAGGAATTTTAAAAATTCAGTAATGTGACATGAATTAAACTACTTTTCATCTTCTGATTCTTTTTCTGTTTGACTGCGCCACCTGTTTTTTCCTCCCTCTCCATATTGACGCCAATTTTTTTGCATTGGGTATAGTATGTCATAACTATCTAAAAAAAGTCACTATGCGATCTTTTTGTAAACCTGAATCTCTGCCTAACTGATAACAAAATTTCAACTGTTGTGTCTCAATGATTTATAAGACGATTATCGATTTTTGCACTTTATGGCAAAAGTCTATGATGTACCAGCAGATGTGTTAATTGAAAGATTGGCAAATATTTTGAAAAATGAAGATATATCTGCTCCTTCTTGGGCTCCATTTGTCAAAACTGGAGCACATGCAGATAAGCCTCCACAAGACAGTGAATGGTGGCATACTAGATGTGCATCAATTATGAGAAAAATTTACTTTAATGGTCCAATTGGTGTTAATGAATTAAAGAAAGATTATGGTGGTGGTAAACCTTCTGGATATGGTGCTGCTCATCATAAAGATGCAAGTGGTGCAATTATTCGTACTGCAATTCAAGGTTTAGAAAAACTTGGATATTTAGAAAAAGTTGAGAAGAAAGGTAGAGTTGTTTCTAAAAATGGAATGCAAAAACTAGATAGACTTGCAACAGAAATCCTTAATGAATTAATTTTAGAAAAACCTGAATTGAAAATTTACCGTTAGATAGAAATGAGTTTTCCTGAACCAAATGATCTGCCACAAGATCACAATCCTAACCATGAACAAGCAGCACAAAAGGAGCAAATTCTCAAACAGATTCTTACTCCTGAAGCTAGAATGAGATTAAATAATATTAAAATGGTAAAACCTGAATTATCCGATCTAGTAGAACAATATCTTATAGGAATGGCAACACAAGGTAAAATGCCGGGTCAAATAAATGACGATCAACTAAAACAAATCCTTCTATCTACACAGCAACCAAAGCGTGATTTTAAGATAAATCGAGTTTAATACAGATAAAATATAATTATGGGAAAAATTTCTAGTAATTCATGAAAGCCGTTACATATAGTGAATACGCACCAGATGATAATTACGCTAAAATCCTTAAAGTCCAGGATATAGACGACCCAAAACCAAAAGCAGATGAAGTAGTTTTTGAAGTAAAATCTGCAGCCCTAAATTATAATGATATTTGGGGTATGAGGGGAGTCCCAGTACCTGTACCATTACCACACGTTTCAGGTTCTGATGCCGCCGGTGATGTTATTGCCGTTGGTGAGGATGTTAAAAATATTAAAGTTGGAGATAAAGTAGTATCTCACTCTAACATGTCATGCAGAGTTTGTAAAGCATGTACTGATGGACGAGAATTTGATTGTGTTAAAAGAACAATTTGGGGATTCCAAACTGGTCCAAACTGGGGAGCATTCCAAGAAGTAACACATCTTCCAGAAGTTAATGTTTCAAAAATTCCAGAAGGTGTATCATATGATGACGCAGCCGCTGCATCAATGACAATACTAACTTCATGGCACATGCTAGTTGGCAGAGCCAAAATTACTCCGGGACAAACTGTCCTAATAATGGGAGGAGGTTCTGGAGTAGGTAGCTTTGGAATTCAAATTGCAAAATTATACAACTGTGATGTTATTGCAACAGCAAGTCCAGACAAACTAGACAAATGTTTAGAACTTGGAGCAGACTTTGCAGTTGATCACAGAAAAGATGATTGGAGTAAAGAAGTCTACAAAATTTCTAAAGAAATTGCAAAGAAAAAAGGTGAAGCACCAGGAATTGATTTATCATTTGATCATATTGGTGAAACACACTGGAACAAACAATTACAGTTGCTAAAGTATGGTGCAACACTTGTTTCATGTGGAGCAACCACTGGTTACAATGCACAAACTGATCTTAGACATGTGTTCTTCAAAGGAACTAACATCTTAGGTTCAACACAAGGAACTAAAGCCGAACTTGAT
>Ga0209374_1003599_pt1 | contig 12002 bp, 9 predicted proteins | sample SaaInlLV_DNA_10m_FD_184683 | JGI IMG/M metagenome (GOLD analysis project Ga0209374, IMG submission 184683) | Marine microbial communities from expanding oxygen minimum zones in the Saanich Inlet - SI075_LV_DNA_10m (SPAdes) (version 2) | ecosystem: Environmental > Aquatic > Marine > Unclassified ...
AAATAAAGCATAGCAGTAGTTACAGTTTCTTTTTCTATTGAAGTAGAAAATAAAAACGATTGTTTTATTGCAGTTATTTCAAAAGCGAAAAGGTATAATATAAAACCTTGCTCAAAATGATTAAAAATGAAATAAAAACAACCTGTTCGTATTGTGGAGTAGGTTGTGGTATAATAGTAAAAAAGGACATAAACAACACCATTTCTGTTGAAGGTGATTCAGAGCACCCTGTAAACAAAGGTATGTTGTGCTCTAAAGGAATGAATTTGCATTATGTTGCTAATGACACTTCAGATAGAATTCTATATCCAGAAATGCGTTGGAGTCGTTCTCATCCACGTGAACGCGTCAGTTGGGATACCGCTTTAAATCGAGCTGCAAGCGTTTTTAAATCAATCATAAAAAAACACGGTCCAGATGCTGTAGCATTTTATGTTTCGGGTCAAAGTTTAACAGAAGAATACTACATTGCTAATAAGTTAACCAAAGGTTTTTTAGGGACAAATAACATAGATACCAATTCGCGTTTATGCATGAGTTCTGCAGTGGTTGGTTATAAAAAAACATTTGGAGAAGACAGCGTACCAGTTTCATATGAAGATATAGAGTTAGCAGATTGTTTTTTAATTACAGGCGCAAATCCTGCTTGGTGTCACCCTATTTTATTTAGGCGCATAGAAAAACATAAAGAGAAAAACCCAGACGTACAAATTATTGTTATCGATCCTCGTAAAACAGATTCTGCAAACTTTGCAGACTTACACTTACAATTAACACCAGGAACTGATATTATTCTGTACAACGCCATTGGTAGGTGTTTGTATAAGATGGGGCTTATTGATGATGACTTTATTAAAAATCATACAGAAGGCTTTGACGATTATAAAAAGTTAATTTTTAATACGTCATTAAGGAAAGCTTCAAGTTTATGCGGAGTTTCTGAGAAAGAGATCAAAAAAGCCGCACGAATCATTGGCTTGTCTAAAGGATTCATCAGTATGTGGGCAATGGGTTTAAATCAAAGTGTTATTGGTACAGATAAGAATACAGCGCTTTTGAACCTATCATTAATTACAGGTCAAGTTGGTAAGCCAGGTTCTGGCCCTTTTTCCTTAACAGGTCAGCCCAATGCAATGGGAGGCAGAGAAGTTGGAGGAATGGCGAATTTGCTAGCAGTTCATAAAGATTTACAAAACGAAGAGCACAGAAGAGAAGTTGCACAATTTTGGGGAGTTGATAAAATATCTGCGAAACCAGGATTAACCGCTACAGAAATGTTTGATGCTTTAGAAAGCGGAAAACTAAAAGCCGTATGGATTGCGTGCACAAATCCTTTAGTGAGTTTGCCAAACTCTCACAAAATAGAAAAGGCAATGGCAAATTCTAAGTTTGTTGTAGTACAAGAAATCTCTCATAAATCGGACACTGTAAATTATGCAGATTTGGTATTGCCAGCTGCAGCTTGGTTGGAGAAAGAGGGTACAATGACAAATTCTGAACGTAGAATTTCATATTTACCAAAAGAGCTTGATGCACCAGGAGAAGCTAGACCAGATGTAGAAATCTTTTGTGATTTTGCTCAAAGAATGGATTTTAGAGGTTTTAATTATAATAGTGCTGAAGAAATTTATGACGAATATGCATCCATGACTAAAGATACCAACATTGATGTTTCTTTTTTAAATTATGATCGCTTAAAAACTGAAGGGACGTTTCAATGGCCTGTAAATGAATATCGTCACTCAGGAACCTCTAGACTTTTTGAAGATAAAAAGTTCTATACACCATCTCAAAAAGCGCAATTCAATTTACCTAGTACTATTGAGAATACTTCTGTTAAACCAGATGAAAACTTTCCGTTGATTTTAACTACAGGTCGCGTGAGAGATCAGTGGCATACCATGACCAAAACAGGAAAAGTATCTAGATTAAAAACACATTACCCAAAGCCAGTTTTAGAAATTAACCCTATCGATGCATATTTAAATAAAGTTACTGAGGGTAGTATTGCAGAAATTAAGAGTAAAAATGGTGTTGTAAGATTGCGAACAAAAGTTACAGAGAATGTAAAAAAAGGTGTCGTGTTTTTACCAATGCATTGGGGAAAAGTATTGCAGAGTAATTTAAACAGGGCAAACAACTTAACCAATACACATGTTGATCCTGTTTCTAAAGAACCTGATTTTAAGTTTACCGCAGTATCGGTTTCAAAATATAAAAAGCCCAAAGAGAAAATAATAATTGCAGGAGCTGGAGCTGCAGCTTTTCGATTTTTACAGAATTATAGAGATAATAATGAGGCTGATGAAATCCATGTGTTTTCAAAAGAATCTAACCTATTCTATAATCGTGTTTTATTACCAGAATATATTACTGAAGAATTGTCTTGGGAACAATTATTAAAGATTAATAACGCTGAATTAAAAAAGCTGGACATAAAAATTCATCCTGAAACCATTATAGATGGTATTGATAAAGAAAATAAGACCGTAACAGATTCTAATGGAGAAACTCACTCTTTTGATAAACTAATTTTAGCCACAGGGAGTCGTCCATTTATTCCAAAAGATGTTCAAATAGATTTACTAGGTCGTTTTACAATGCGAAACAAGATTGATGCAGATCGCTTCAAAATGTATTTAGACAATACTGGTTTGCCTCCAGAAGAACAACATGTAGTTATTGTTGGTGGTGGTTTGTTAGGTTTAGAGTTGGCAGCAGCAATGAAGCACAAAAATGTAAAAATTACCATTGTACAAAGAGCGTCTCGTTTAATGGAACGCCAATTAGATAAGATTTCTAGTAAATTATTGTCTTTAGATGTTCAAGAAAGAGGTATCCAAATTTATTTTGATAATGAAGTGAGTACAGTTTTTGATGATGAAGATACAGGTGAATTAAACATTACTTTAAAAAGCGGAAAATATATTACTGCCAATGCTATCGTATATGCCATTGGTACCAGACCTAATATAGAAATTGCTAAAAATAATGGTATTATTTGTGGTCGAGGAGTTAAAGTCAATCAGCATTTACAATCCTCGCATCCAGATATTTTTGCCATTGGTGAAATTGCAGAGTTTGAAAATAAGTTATTTGGTATTACATCAGCTGCAGAAGAGCAAGCGGGTATTTTAGCCAACTTTATTGCTGGTGATATTAGTGATGCCTATAAGGGTTCTGTATTGATGAACATTCTAAAATTTAACGATTTAAACCTGTGTAGTATTGGCGAAATTTCAGTACCAGATAACGATCCAAGTTATGAGGAAATTATTTTCACAGATATTTCTAAACGTTATTATAAAAAATGTATTGTAAAAGATGATTTATTAATTGGAGCTGTTTTGGTAGGTGACAAAAATGAGTTTGCAGAATTTAAAACATTGATAGAAAGTAAGATTGAAATGTCAGATAAACGAGACACCTTGTTGAGAGGATCTTCTAATGATAAACCAGTTTTAGGTAAACTAATTTGTTCGTGTAGCCAAGTTGGTTCAGGAAACGTAGAAGAGGCAATTGCTAAAGGCTGTACAAATTTCACAGAGCTTTGCAATACAACTGGTGCAGGTTTAGGGTGTGGAAGTTGTAAAACAGAAGTAAGAGAAATACTTAATAACGCTAAAGTAAGAGTATGAGAACGCAGTTAAATAGATTAATAGTAAAAGGCGGTGTTTTGTCACCTGGAGAACTGCAATACATCTGCGAATCTGTAGAGAGCTTAGGCTTTAAAACTATTTCTTTTGGATCTAGACAAGATATTATTTTACCAAAAAAAATAAATCAAGAGGATCTTATGCAATTTGATAAGCTTAAAATTGTTGAGGCTGACGAAACTGGTGTTGAAAATATTGTATCCTCATATTTATGTGCAGATATTTTTCCTAATACGTCTTGGTTAACTGGAGATCGCTATTTATACCTTTTAGAACAGTTTAGTACTAAATCGAAATTAAAAATAAATTTAGTAGATCCGAAACAACGTTTAGTGCCTTTATTTACAGGAAATGTAAATTTTATAGCTTCAGAACATGAGGATTATTGGTATTTGTATATAAGACTACCCGATTGGAAACAGGCCAAAATGTATCCTGCATTAATTTACAGTTGGGATTTAGATAAAGTTGAAACTGCTATTGAATCTATTCTTCAGGAAGAACCAGAAACTATAGAAACTATTTTTGAGTTAGTAAGCGATACCGTTGATACCAATAACAGAACAGTAGACAAGCCATTAGAAGTCCCATTTTATCCTTTCCCATATTTTGAAGGTATGAATAGAATTGGTAGTGATAAATACTGGTTAGGGTTGTATTGGAGAAACAATAAATACGATATTTCTTTTTTAAAAGATATGTGTGAGCTTTGCTCTGTAAATAAAATTGGTAAAATATCAATCACACCATGGAAGTCGTTTATAGTAAAAGGGATTCCAAGAGAATCTAAATTAGTTTGGGAGAAGTTTTTGGGGAAAAGAGGAATCAATGTACGTCATTCTATGTTAGAGTTGAATTGGCATATTCCAGTTGCTAATAAAGAAGCACTTAGTCTTAAAAAATATTTAGTTAATAATTTTGATCAAAACGATATTAGTACCTATGGTCTGACTTTCGGAATTACAGATTACAGTAAAACTGCTCATTATTTTACATCCATTGTAGTTGAAAAAAACAAACAACCAAAAATTCATGGTGATTTTCAAATAAGAGATACATATAACCTTTTGTATGCTCAAAACTTTGATCCAAATACTAGAAAATACATTATGCATGTTCAAGATTTGGATAAAGTAGAATTGCCTGGTTTGTTGATGGAATTAAGTCAATTGTATTTTGACCAGTTAGGAAGTGAAAAAGACGTTGAAAAGTTAGTTGAAGTAAAAAAAGAAAGTATAGAATTAGAAGTTTATCAATGTCAAGATTGTTTAACAATCTATGATGAAGCTTTTGGAGATGTTACTCAAAATATTCCTCAAGAAACGGTATTTAGCGAATTACCCGAAAGTTATAAATGTTCGCTTTGTGAAGCGTCAAAAAGTAGTTTTCAAAAAGTAGTTTTAGTAAAATAATTAGAAAAAATAATGACATTAAATTCAAACATAACAGCAAAAAAGTCAAGAAAAAAATTCATAGATTTTTCCTGTGTGTCTTGTAGTAATGCTAAATGTTTGATTAAAAATAATTTAAACACTTTAACGAATTCAGTTTTTGTAGAAAACAAAAAAACCTTAAAATGTAAAAAAGGACAGCAATTTATAATTGAAGGTGCGCCAGTAAACGGCTTATTTTTTATTTTAAAAGGTGCAGTAAAAGTGTTTAGAACAGGCATTAATGGTCGTGAACAAATTGTGCGTTTTGCAAAAGATGGTGAAATAATTGGCCATAGAGGTTTTGGTACAGAAGAGTATTATTCTATTGGTGCAATTGCATTACAAGATGCCGTTTTATGTTATTTTTCTAAAGATGATTTGCAAAAAGGATTGTTAGAAAATCCAAAATTTGGATATGATATGATGTTATTCTACGCTAACGAATTGAACCGAAGTGAATCTAAAGTCAAATCAATATCACAGATGACGGTTCGAGAACGCGTCATAGATACCTTGTTATACATTCATAGAAAATTCGGAGAATTAAACGGTTTTTTAAACCTGCCATTAAGTAGAAAAGAATATGCTGACTATGCTGGCACTAGAGAAGAGCAGGTTATTAGAATATTCTCAACACTAAAAAAAGAAGGCTTAATTACTGCAAAAGGCAAAAAAATTGGTATCGTAAACGTGAATTTTCTAAAAAAAGAAATAGACGAGCATAATTATTTCTTAGACCTATAGGTTTTATCTTTTTCCTGCAAAAAAATGTTTCTTTCCTGTTTTTGGAAAATTTAGGAAAACAGCATGTAGCATATAGGGTAGAGAAAAAACATTATTATACAGTAGGTTTAGCCCTATTAGACACACTTGAAACTTGTCTTGGTGACGATTTCACACCAGAAATAAAAGACGCATGGCTTTCTACTTACACTACGATGTCTAGTGTAATGATAGACGTAGCATGTTAAAAAATTACGTAATTCTTATGAATTTACTTAAATATAAGTAAGTGTACGTATTTTACTTTTAATAATTTAACTATCATGTATTCAGTATTTTATAAATTATACCTGTGTAAACGCAGGTTTTTTTATGAATAAAAAAGAGGTTTTTATATGTGTCTTGTCATAAGTTAGAATAATAACTACTTATATATTTGTCAAAAAATAAGTATTAATACGTAGATTACTAAAACTTACAAGAAATGAATTCTCTATTAAAAAAATCAACTTACATTCTAGCTACAGCGGTATTACTATTTGCTTGTGGTAGCAAAGAAAGTAAAAAAGAAACAACAACTACAGAAGTAAAAATCTCAAAAACTAAAACCTTAGACATTGAAAAACCACAACTAACGTTTGGTTTTATCAAATTAACAGATATGGCACCTTTAGCCATTGCTAAAGAAAAAGGATTCTTTGAAGATGAAGGTCTATTCGTTTCAGTTGAAGCACAATCTAACTGGAAAAATGTTTTAGACAGAGTTATCGATGGTCAATTAGATGGTTCGCACATGTTAGCTGGTCAACCAATTGCTGCAGGTGCAGGTTTTGGTCGTCAGGCTAAATTAGTGACACCTTTTTCTATGGATTTAAACGGAAACGGAATTACAGTTTCTAACGATGTATGGTCTAAAATGAAACCAAATGTGCCAAAAGGTACAGATGGAAAGCCAATTCATCCTATTAAAGCAGAAGCATTGAAACCAGTAATTACAGAGTATAAAAATTCTGGTAAAGCCTTTAAAATGGGGATGGTATTTCCTGTTTCTACTCATAATTACGAAATAAGATATTGGTTAGCTGCTGCAGGAATTCATCCAGGAATGTACACCAAAGAAAATGTACAAGGACAAATAGACGCAGAAGTTTTATTATCAGTAACACCTCCACCACAAATGCCAGCAACTTTAGAAGCAGGTACTATTTATGGCTATTGCGTTGGTGAACCTTGGAATCAGCAAGCTGTTTTTAAAGGTATTGGAGTTCCTGTAGTTACAAATTATGACATTTGGAAAAACAACCCAGAAAAAGTATTTGTAATGACAGAAAAGTTTATTGAAGATAATCCAAATACAGCTATTGCAGTAACTAAAGCGTTAATTAGAGCTGGTAAATGGTTAGATGAACCAAGCAACAGAAAAGAAGCTGTTGAAATCTTATCAATGTCTCAATATGTTGGTGCGCCAGTAGAGGTATTAGCAAATTCTATGACAGGTACTTTTGAGTTCGAAAAAGGAGACAAGCGAGATATGCCAGATTTCAATGTATTCTACAAATACAATGCCACGTATCCATTTTATTCGGATGGGATTTGGTTCTTAACACAAATGAGACGTTGGGGACAAATACCCGATGCAAAACCAGCAGATTGGTATACATCTACAATAAAAGATATATACAGACCAGACATCTGGAAAAAAGCAGCAGTACTTTTAGTTGAAGAAGGAAATATTCCTGCATCAGATATACCAACAACAGATGGTTACAAGCCAGCTACAGCAGATTTTATTGACGGAACTACTTACGATGCTAAAGACCCTTTAGGCTATATCAATAGTTTCAAAATAGGAAACAAGGATAAAAAATAATATTGTTTAGTAGAGGCCTCACAGGTTTCAAAAATCTGTGAGGCTTTAAAACGGCTACGCTTTAAAAAATAAATAACACCAAGATATGAAAGCAAGTTTAACACTAAATAAAGTCTCTAATTTTTTAGGATTAGGATTATTTACAACATTAAAAGATCTCTTTACTAATAAGCTAGAAAAAGAAGATTTTAAAAACTTTTTACGAAAGACTATTGTACCACTTGCTTCCATTTTATTATTCCTAGGCTTGTGGCATTCAGGTGCAAAAGCATTATATAATACTGAAGCTGATTTTAAAATTGAAAAAGCATTGCAAGACCAGGGTCAAGCTGCAGCAGATGCATTGCAAGTTTGTATTGCTTCTGGCGAATCAAGTTGTCAGCCAAACACATTACCATCGCCATCACAAGTATGGGACTCTTTTCAATCTTTATTAAGAGACCACAATATCATTAGCGCAGATAAAGTTGCGTTTGCAAAAAAAACGGCAGCATTAAATAAAACACGAATTGCCGAAGGAAAAAATGCTATTGTTTATACAGGAAGACCCTCTTTTGTAGACCAAATATTTAGAAGCTTAAAAACAGTATTTGCTGGTTTTTTATTAGCCTTATTTATTGCTGTTCCTTTAGGAATCTTTATAGGATTGAGTCCTACTTTAAAAAGTGCTTTTAACTGGTTTATTCAAATTTTTAAACCAGTATCACCCGTAGTTTGGTATTTATTGGTTTTTATGATTGTAAAAACTGTTTTAATTGGTTCTGCAGACGATAGTTCATTTACTATTTCATTTATCAGTGTTGGTTTATGCTCAATGTGGGCAACTTTGGTAAATACAGCAATGGGAGTTTCTACGGTAGATAAAGATTATATAAACGTTGCAAAAGTATTGAAATTAGGAGCGTTTCAAAAGATCTTTAAGGTGGTGTTGCCATCGTCTTTACCATTAATTTTTACTGGTTTAAAAATAACATTATCAGTAGCTTGGATGGTTTTAATTGCGATAGAATTATTAGCACAAAGTCCTGGTTTAGGTCTGTTTGTTTGGGAAGAATTTCAGAATGGAGCAAACGACTCAAACGCAAAAATTATAGTAGCCATGTTTGTGATTGGTATTATTGGATTTTTATTAGACCGATTAATGTTAATGATACAGAACTGGGTATCGTTTGATAAAACAGATGCGATATAACAAATCAATAGTTAAACAATAAAGAAATGGCATATTTAGAACTAAATAATATTTGTAAAACCTACGGTCAGGGGGATAATGAATCTCAAGTGTTATCTAATATTAATTTAACAATTGAAGAAGGAGAGTTTGTTGCCATTGTTGGCTTTACAGGAAGCGGGAAAACAACATTGGTTAATTTAATCAATGGTTTGTTAGAGCCTACGAGTGGAGAGGTTCTGTTTAAAGGTAATCCCGTTTCTGGCACAAGCCATGAGCGCGGCGTAATTTTTCAAAACTACTCTTTATTACCCTGGTTAACCGTTGAACAAAACGTATTAATGGCTGTTAAAGAGGCTTTTCCGAAACGTGAAAAGGCGGTTTGGAAACGCAAAGCAGCCTACTATATTGAGATGGTAAACTTAACGCCTGCGACCAATAAATTACCTAAAGAATTGTCCGGCGGAATGCGTCAACGTGTTGCTGTGGCTCGTGCATTGGCAATGAAGCCAGACATGATTATTATGGACGAACCTTTGGGTGCCTTAGATGCATTAACACGAGGAAATCTTCAAGACCAAATCTTAAATATTTGGGGAAAGGATAAAAGAACAGCATTGTTAATTACCAATGATGTGGATGAAGGTATTTATATGGCAGATAGAATTATTCCGCTGCGTCCAGGTCCAAATGCAACGTTAGGTCCAGAATTTAAAATTGATTTGGAGCGTCCAAGAGATAAAACCGAATTGAACGACAATGCTAGTTTTAAGAAAACGAGAAATGCGATTATTGAGTATTTAATGGATATTGGAGATGAACGAAAATCTGAAGCAAAGGAACAATTTATACTTCCAGATTTAGCGCCAAAAGATTTTGTTAATCAATTTAGATAAGAAAAAAGATGAGCATTATAACAGAAAATACAAGTACGAAAAGTGTATTAGATAACGGACTTTTTCCCTCTAATGAAGTGATGTTGGATTTAAAAAATCTAAAGAAAGTGTATCCAACACCAAAAGGAGATTACGTAGTTCTTGAAGATTTAAATCTTCAAATCCGTAAAGAAGAGTTTGTAACTATAATTGGTCATTCTGGTTGCGGAAAGACAACAATGCTCTCTATGATTGCGGGATTAAATCCTATTTCTGGAGGAAATATTGCAGTTTTAGGAAAACATATAAAAGGACCAGGACCGGATAGAGGTGTTATTTTTCAGTCGCCAAGTTTAATGCCGTGGATGACGTCTTTACAAAATGTGTTATTAGGTGTAAATCAGGTTTTTCCTCATGCTAGTAAATCTCAAAGAAATGATATTGCTAAATACTATTTACAAAAAGTAGGTTTAGAAGACGCTTTCAATAAAAAAGCAAGCGAATTATCTCAAGGTATGCAACAGCGTGTTGGTATTGCCAGGGCATTTGCCATTAAACCAAAAGTCTTGTTGTTAGATGAACCTTTTGGAATGTTAGATTCTTTAACGCGGGGAGAATTGCAAGACATCTTAATTGAAATCTGGAATAAAGAAAAAATCACAGCTGTAATGATTACACACGATGTTGATGAAGCTATTTTTTTAGCAGACCGTGTGGTAATGATGACGAGTGGTCCAAGAGCAAAAATAGGAGACGTTCTCGATATTAATTTTGAAAGACCCAGAACTAGAAAAGCAGTTTTAGAACATGATGATTATTATAAATATAGAAAGCATTTAATAGACTTTTTAGAACACTAAATAAAAAATACGGCTTTTGAAAAGTAGAATTTTCACTAGCACAAGAAAAGTACAACCTAAAAATAATTAATAAATGAAACGTAAAAATTCAAATAGTAATTTAAATTTAAAAACAAGAACAATGAAAAAACAATATATTTTAATAGGCTTTATGGCATTGATTGCTCAATTTGCACAAGCACAGTTTACATTAGATGGTGAATTTAGACCACGTACAGAATACCGAAATGGATTTGGAAGTATAATCCCAGAGGATAAAGACGCTGGATATGGTATTTCAACAAGATTAAGGTTAAATGCAGGTTTTAAAACTGAAGGTTATAACTTTTATTTAAGCTTTCAAGACGTTATGGTTTGGGGTGAGAACAGACAACTTTTACCTTATGATCAAAACAATTCGTTCTCTGTTTTTCAAGCATGGGCAGATATTAAATTAGGAGAAGGTTTTTCTACTAAAATTGGTCGCCAAGTATTATCTTATGATGACCAACGAATTTTAGGAGGATTAGATTGGGCACAACAAGGTCGTAATCATGATGCTGCACTTTTAAAATATGCTAAAGATGGTTTAAAATTAGATGTTGCCTTAGCTTTTAATCAAGACTATAGTAATCCAACAGGTTTTGTTTCTACAGGAACATCTTATGATACAAAAGGCTTTTTCTCATATAAAACCATGCAAATGTTACATTTAAGTAAAAAGTGGGATAAATTCTCTGGAAGTTTATTAGTAATGAACAATGGTTTTCAGGAATACGAAGATGATGGAGCAACAGCAGATGGAACAAGTTCTTTACAGACTATTGGTACACACTTAAAATATAAGGCTGGTAAATTTGGTTTAGCTGCCAATGCATATTTACAAACAGGGCAGAGACAAGGTGAAGTAGATATTAAAGGGGCACATTTATTAAGCTTAGATCTAACGCATAAAACTTCATCTAAAGTGACATTAGGAGCTGGTATAGAAATTATTAGCGGTAATGGTGGTGACGCAGGTGAAACAGGAGCATTTTTCCCATTATACGGAACAAACCACAAATTTAATGGATTTATGGACTATTTCTATGTAGGGAATCATGCAAACTCTATTGGTTTGGTAGATATACATGCAAGTGCAAACTTTAAATTAGGTAAAAAATCCAGTCTTTTAGTAAAAGCTTTGAACTTTAGTGGAGAACAGGAGTTGGCTAGTGGAGAAAAATCTTTGGGAACTGAGATAGATTTAGTTTTTAAGCAACAGTTTAAAGGTTACGCTTTAGTTCTTGGTTATTCTCAAATGTTTGCAAGCGATGGTATGTACGAGTTGAAAGGAATTACAGAAGATTTGGCAGCAGGAAGCCAGAATTGGGCTTGGGCAATGTTAGTCATTAAACCTAAGTTTTTAAACGGTAGAAATTAGAAGTTATTAAAT
>Ga0209374_1003603_pt1 | contig 11993 bp, 9 predicted proteins | sample SaaInlLV_DNA_10m_FD_184683 | JGI IMG/M metagenome (GOLD analysis project Ga0209374, IMG submission 184683) | Marine microbial communities from expanding oxygen minimum zones in the Saanich Inlet - SI075_LV_DNA_10m (SPAdes) (version 2) | ecosystem: Environmental > Aquatic > Marine > Unclassified ...
CGATCCGTCACAGAGAGTTACCCCTTGTTCGTCCAGCACCTCGGGGCCTCGAGGCTATTCCAGGGAGACGTCCACTTTATGCCGCAAACGTCCCTGTTAGATGGTAGGCGGCTCGATCACATCGGAAGGTTCGAGCGGTACGCCGCCGAGGTGGAACACATCCTGGGCCGCGTAGGGCTCGCTGATTGTGAACCCAAAATACCGCACATCAATATCTCACTCGACGGCGGTGCTTTCCTAAACAACCTTGATAACGAGACAGCCCGAATCTTGAGAGATCTTTATCGGCACGATGTTGAGCGCTTCAACTACCGTTCGCCATTTGGTTAGTCACCGTCGGCTAGAGCCGAACTTTCTTCACGTCCCTTACTCCGCAACGAGTGCCTTCTTCCCGTCCCATGACAAATCTTTTCTTGCAGAGCGCTGAAACGCTGGAGTCAGCGTTCCTGATTGAGCCTTTGGTGTATGACTGCTGCCGTCAAGGAGGCTCCGGCGCGCAGATTGGCGCCAACCAATAAATCTAAAGAGAGTTCAAAATATCGGTGCGGTGGGGCCATTGGTTGGAGGCGCGGCGCCCCTCATGGCTAATGCCCATGTCAACTGCGAAGCTTCGATAGCTCGCCACGCAGGGTCAACTTCGAGGGTTGGTCGACGGCGGCGGTAACGGTGCTGGCTTCTTGCGAAATCGCTGGATCGGGCCTGACGTTTTTGACATCGGTTCGAACACCGGCCTGTACTCGCATCACGCGCCTATGGAGCCCCTCCAAAGTCATGGCCTTTGGGCCGTCGCCCGCAACAGTAGAGATATTGCGCAAGAACACCCGGAGGAACCGTCTGCGGAGTCAGTTCATTTAGAAGTCTTAGCTGTCGCCGATTTTGTTGCGTCGTCCGGTTTGGCTCCGTTGCGGCCAAGCTCGCGAGATCTCGGGGCACGGTCAGACTGGTGCGCCTGTGAGCCGTGGACGATCTGCCGACTAGCACTCCGCAGGAGGCCCACCGACCACGCTACATGGATGACAATAAGTAGCGTTGGGGCTCGCAGCCGTTCCCTACTCGACCGAACCGATCCGCTAATCGCCGCCGTGTACGCGACCGGAATAACGAACGCCGGCCGCCAGCGGGTCCCGAGCAAGAGCCCGGCGAGCACACCGATGATCCCGACGGGTGGAATCAGCTGCCGCAATTTCAGCGATCGCGGGTGTTTGCGCAGCACGACTGCTTTCCACCATCCGTACTCGTAGTACTGGCGAGCCAACGCTGACCACGTTGAACGGGGTGTGTATCCGACCGACAGGGTCGGGTCGAACCACACCGTGCCGCCGTTGTCACGGAGGCGAATGTTCAGTTCGTAATCCTGATTGCGAATCAGGTCTTCGTCGAAGAGTCCGACCGCCTCGACCGCGGTACGGTCGAACACGCCGAGATAGACGGTGTCGACCGCTCGTGCTGCCGACCCGACCCGGTACGACGCTCCGCCTGTGCCGAGGAGTGACGTGGTGGCATCGGCCACCGCCTGCTCGAATGGAGTCGTCGGCTCGGGACGTTGGATACCGCCGACGTTGGCAGCACCGGTGTCACGGAGGATCTCGACCGCTCGGCGGAGGTACCCAGCCGACAATTCACTATGGCCGTCGACGCGGACGATCACCGGTGCCGAGCCTGACCGGATCGCCGCGTTGAGCGCGCTCGGGGTCTTCCCCGACGGATTCGGGACCACTTCGAGATCGACGGAGGACGCCGCCATCGATTCCGCCAGCGCCTCGGTGCCGTCGGTCGACGGCCCGACGCCCAGAATGATTCGCATGCTCCCTGGGTAGTCCTGTGCCCGGACCGAAGCGATTGCCGTAGCCAGGTGGTCTGCCTCGTTACGGATCGGCATCACGACATCGACGTCGGGCCAGGCAGGGTCATTTCGCCAGTCAGACACGCCGACTCAAGACGACCCAGACGGTCCGGACGAGAATCTGGGCATCGAGGACGAGCGACCAGTTCACCAGGTACTGCAGGTCGTAGCCGAGCTTGTACTCGGCATCGGTGTCGTAACGGCCGTTGACCTGCGCCAGCCCCGTGAGCCCTGGTGGAAGTTCGTTGCGGCGGATATATCCCGGTACGCGCTGAGTGATTTCCGCCACGAGCTCGGGTCGCTCGGGTCGCGGTCCCACGAGGGACATCTCGCCGCGCAGGACGTTGAAGAGCTGGGGTATCTCATCGGCGCGCATCGAACGCATCCAGGCCAGGGCGGGCACGATGCGATCGTCGTTGAGCGAGGCGAGTCGGGCACGGCCGTCCTCCTCGGCGTCAGGGTGCATGGTTCGGAACTTCACGCATTCGAAGGTGCTGCCATCACGCCCGACACGAGTCTGGCGGTAGAGCACTGGGCCGCCGGCACGGACCCGGACGTACAGCGCAACGAGCGCCATGACCGACAGCCAGATCGGTGCGAGCAGCACGATGATGGTCAAGTCGAAGATCCGTTTCAGGCGGACCTTATGGGTCGGCACAGTGTGCAGCCGGAGCGGAACGAACGGCATGCCTCCGACCTCTCGTACCGTCTTCAACCCGAGCAGCGTTTCGCGCGCACTCACTCGCTGGAGAAAGCCCACGCCAGCTGCATCGAGTGAGTTGAGCGGCTCGGGGTACACCGACCCGAACGCGGTCACGTCGAGCAGGAGGACATCGGTTGCGTCATTGTCGACGACGGACTGCGTCAGCAAGTGGGGTGATGCGACTCGGCCGACGACTTGTGCGTCACGATCGCTCTCCGCGAGATGCTGTGCGGCGAGGTCAAGTGACTGACTCGCCCCGACCAACACTACCCGGGGTGCACCTTGTCGACGTCGTGCGAGGCGCCGGCTCAGGCCGCGATTCGCGACGAGCACGAATGAGGCGAGGCACAAGAATGCCGCAAGGTTGAGACGCGGCATCAGGTATCGGTTGAGTGCGACAAATGCAAGGCCCTGAACGGCCACGCCGATGGCAGTGGCAAGAAGTGCCCGGGGAAACCATGGACGGATGCCGAGCCGAGGCTCGCGTTCGTACAGCCCAGTGAAGTAGTTGACGAACAGATGGATGCCGGTCGCGATCGAAAAACCGATGAAGTAGTGCGACAGCGGGTAGGTGTCCCAATCAAACGAGAACCCGAACCGCACGAAGCTGATGACGACCATGAGCGCGTACAGAGCGACAGCGTCAAGTACTGAGAGGAACCGGAACCCGCGCTCCCATAGCCACGAAGCAGGACGGCCGACCGATGAGACCACACGCTCGACCGGCGCGGGCAGGGGGCGAGGTGCCGCTGCTGCTCCAGCCGAGGACGGGTGAGACGTGCTGGTCATCTCACGCTCAGGCTAGTGGCGTCCGCATCAGCGGCAGAGCCGCCAATTCGGTCAGACTCACTCGTCGAAGCCCGACCAAGTCGGATGCAGCGTGACGAGGCCGTAGATTTCCTTGGTGTCGCCAGCGATCACGTCGAAGGTCTGGGCGTTCTGCACGTGGTCGTAGACGTGCTGACGCCCCCATCCCGTGATCTCGGTGTGCAACACATACTGAGAAGCAACCAATGGAATCGCGTCGAAGCGGACATCAACGTGGCCGGAACCAACGAGCGAGTCGGGAACCATGTCAACGTCTCGGGTCGACGGGGCAGTCAGCGTCGCACCAGCGAGGCTCGCAATCGTGACGGAGAAGACCGGCTTGGCGACTGGTTGCTCAGCCTCCCAGTGCAGCCGAATGGTCACGTCGTCGCCATTACGGAATCTGTCAACGGGCACGCCGCCAACCAACAACTCGGTCCGGGTCACCTTGATCCGTCCGTCACCGCGACGGCTGCTTTCGGCGCCATCGGTGGTCTCGGCGCCCAGCATGGTCTCGGTGTATTCGTCGACGACGTCTGCCGGGTCGCCGTCTCGACGGACGACGCCGTGGTCAAGCCAGATTGCCCGGTCGCAGAACTCGCGAACCGTGTATGGATCGTGGGTCACCAGCACCAGGGTTCGGCCCTGGGTGCGAAAGTCGACGAACTTCTCCATGCACTTCTTCTGAAACGCGACATCGCCGACCGCAAGGATCTCATCGATGAGCAGCAGCTCAGGGTCGACGTTGATCGCAACGGCGAACGCGAGCCGCACGTACATTCCAGACGAGTAGGTCTTCACAGGCGAATCGATGAAATCGCCGAGACCCGAGAATTCGACGATCTCGTCGAAGCGGGCGGCAATCTCCTTGCGACCCATGCCCAGAATCGAAGCGTTGAGAAACACGTTGTCGCGCCCGCTCAACTCGTGGTGGAACCCAGCGCCGAGCTCCAGCAACGCCGCCATCTTCTTGTGGACGTCAATACGGCCCTCGTTCGGCGTATAGATCTTGGCCATGCATTTGAGCAAGGTGGACTTGCCAGATCCATTGTGACCGATGATGCCAACCGCCTCGCCCTGATCAACGCTGAACGAGACGTTGCGCAGCGCGACGAATTCCTCATAACGGTTGCGGCCCCCGGCAGCGATGTACTGCTTGAGCGACGATGCCCGTTCGTGATGGATACGGAACGTCTTGGTCACGTTGTCGACCGTGAGGGCCGTACCGGCGCTGCGGTGATCACTCATCTCGGGCCAGCCTCATCAGATCTCTTCAGCAAATCGTGGCGACAGTCGGTTGAAAATCCACGCGCCAAACGCAAACGCAACGATGCCACAAACAGCGATGTATCCCCAGCGTGCAAGGCTCGGAAACACGTTGTCGTACAAAATCTCATGCGACGCAGTGACGAACGCTCCCGTCGGGGTCCACGCTGCCCATTTGTTGACGAAGGGGCTCGGAACTTGACCGATGACAAAAATGATCGGACTGGCGTAGAACAGCAGCTGAGCAACGATGCCCCAGAGATAGTTGATGTCGTGGAAGAACACGTTCGCGGCTGACAACGCGAGGGAGACACCCGTGGTGAAGATCGCAATGAGGATCAGCAGCGCCGCCATTGGAATCAACCACTGGAACATGAAGCTCCCGAAGATCAGAAACGTGACTGAGAGAACCAACAATTCGATACACACGGTAACGAACTGGGTGAACACGATCGAGAGCACCAGATGTTCATGCGGGAACGCAACCTTCTTGATCAGACTGGCACCGCCTTGCACCGAGCCGATACTCGCCCCAACTGAGATCGCAAAGAACTGGAACGGAAGCAAACCGGACAGGAAATAGAGCGGGAAGTTCTCGACGCCGCTGGCACTACCGCGTGGTGGGACACCGCCAAACACCTTGAGGAAGATGATGCTGAAGATGATCATTTGGCTGATCGGGTTCAGCAGACTCCATGCCCAGCCAAGAATCGACCCGCGATAACGCGTGCGCAGCTCCTTCAGCGTGAGGAGATAAAGAAGATTGCGGTGGGCCACCGCCGACCGAAGCGACATGTCGGCCGAACCCTATCCACCCGATGAAGGAACGGCCGCTCGCAGCGAGTCGCTCACGCCGTCACCAACTGGAACACGGTGTTCAGTCCAGTCAGGACCGCGACCCCCCAGACCACTACAAGTGTCTCGCGGCGCTGGATGGCGGCCGAGGCAGCCACGGCGATCAAGGGAATCAACGGCAGTGCGAACCGAGCCGGAGCTGCGAAGTCTTGGTTGCTGAAGTACGCGAAATAGAAGGTGTAGAACGGCCCGGCCGTAAGGAGCATGACCACGGTGATTCGTGCCAGCCAGGTGAGGCGAGCACCGCTGACGACGATGACGGCGGCGCTGAAAAGCAATGCGATGAGGAGCCAATTGGTGAGTTCGAGACCAGCAATCGTCAACTGCGAGCGAAGCGGGGGAGACAGGTACGGGTTTCTGACCGGAGTGAACGTCGAGCTGAGGTTGGCAACAATCTTCTCGAACGACACTCCTTCAGCTCGATTGACAACGAACATGGGTGCACTGCCCATCGAGTCAGTCGACACGGAGACTGGCGCTGTGGGAAAGAACCTGGCGTGGAGACGCCCCGCTACTTCGAGCCGGAAAAGCAGCACGGCTGGGAGGATCGCCAACGGTGCAAGACGTTGCGTCACCGACGCCGTCGCATCAGGGGTCCTGCGTACCATCAGATACAGCCCACACGCCGCTACCGCAAGGATGTTTGTCGCTTCGACAAGGATCACGCCGACGTAGACGAGTGGAACCCACCACCACCTCAGTCGTCCCGCTTCGTACTTCACGGTGGCGAGAATGGCCAACGCCCCGGTCAGCATCAGGCTGACGTCAGCATTCACGGTCGCTCCCGCATGGAAGATCGTGAGCGGTGTGACCAGCAGGAGCACGATGACAGGTGCACGCGATCGGCGGCTGAGGCCCAGGCACGCCATCAGGTACCAGGTCACCGAAAGCGCAGCTGCCAACCACACGGCGCCGAGCATCCGCGCTGCAGTGACCTTGCTCTCGAAGAGACCGACGGCTGTGAGGAGCCGGGCGCTCACTCCTGTTGTCAGGTAGTACGGCGGGAACTGCGCTGCGGCCGTGTTGAATCCGTTTTCCTGAAAATCGTTGGGGTCGTAAGTGGCCAGACCGCAAGCCGGCCCGACGTAACCCGGGGCGTCAACGCTCCGGCACGCCGCCTCGGCGAGGGTTTCCTGCCCGATGCGATCGTTGCGCACCGGAATGTCGAAGTCCCCCGCTCGGATGACGTAGTCAATGTGCTGTAACTCATCAATCGGTGACAACGTCTCGTAACTCCTGACATGGAGTCCCACCAACAGCAGCGACGCGACGAGCAACAATCCGCAGATCTTCCAGTCGGTTCGCGTCCAGATCGGAGCTGGGGGTGAGCCCTGATCTTCGCCGTCTACTGGGGTGGAGGCATCTGCCTCTGTGGCGCTGGAGACGTCGTTGGGTCCGGCCGATGATGCCGAGTCGACCGACTCCGTATCGGACCCAAGATCGCGGACGCCCTCGGGCTCCGCTGGCTTCGAGGAGAACTGGACCACGGGTGGTCAACGTATCAGTGGTCGGATCGTTCGCGAACTCAATGACTCACGGCTGAGGCCTCGAGCGATGTTCGGCGGACTGGGGAATGCAAGTCATGATTCGACCTATCAGAACACGCTCATCGAAGATCCTGATGACCAGCACCGTGAGTGCCCGGTGGGCCGTCGTCAAGAACTGTTGCGCTTGATGGAGCGTCGGACCGCCATCGCGAACGTGTCGGGTTTGGTGGCTCCGTGGCCAGCGAAGGTTGGCTCATCGAGCGGCCACTCGAGCCAGTCGAACCAGAGAGGCGAGAGTCGTGGGTTGTAGTACGGGTCGTTGCGCAACTCGTGTGCCCAACGCTGCTCGATGTATTCGGTCTCTCTTGGCAGCACCTTGCCGATTCGTGTCCGGCTCTCAAAGTGGTACCAGAGTGAATGTGGTGTCCAAATAATCCGATAGCCAGCGGCACGAATGCGCAATGACAGGTCGACGTCGTTGTAGTTGAGCGGTAACTCTTCGGGAAACCCGCCGACCTCGTTGAAGAGCTCAGCAGACATCATGGCCACAGCGGCGGTGACGCCGCTGCACTCCCGCGCGACAGCGAGCGGGCGCAGTGGCAGTGGGCCGGGCGAGGCGCCCGACCAGCCGGTGCTGGCGTGATGGGGCCCGTGGAAGTAGACGTGACCACCGTGCTGGATGGTGCCGTCGTCGAAGAGCAGCTTCGAGCCGGCCATGCCGACAGGGCCCGATGCCCCTTCGCTCGGGCCGGTCACAAGGCCGACGAGTACCTGGATGCTGTCCGGCTCAATCAACTCAGTGTCGTCGTTGAGGAACAGCAGGAGATCGCCTGATGCAGCGGCGGCTCCCTCGTTCATCTTCGTCGAGAAGTTGAACTCGCCGTGGTGCTCGACCAGTACGAGGCGCTCACCGACGAGATCTTGGAGCGTGGTGATCACCGCAGGAGGGGTGTCGTCGTCGATGATGACGACGAACTCAAGGTCGGAGTACGTCGACCGTTCGACAATGCTGCGCACGGCCTCGACGACGAAACACCGACTGATCCCCCAGATATGGCCCGCCGACCCACGGGTCGGAATGAGGACACTGACCTGCGGAGGTGGAGACGGCAATGTGTTCTGGACCCGATAGATGCCCTCGTGTTCTGTCGTGTTGACAGTTGCGTCGAGACCGATTCGCTCGCAGTGCTCGGCCACAGCGCGCTGACCGGCATCGAACGCCCACGGTTTTGCATCGACGCCGGCCGCGACACTGGTAGGCGCCTGACGCCAGTGATAGAGCACCTCGGGGACATGCGCGATTTGTCGGGCGGTCTCGCCAAGTCGAAGCATGAGGTCGTGGTCCTGGGCGCCGTCGAACCCAGAACGAAATCCGCCGAGGTCGACGACGAGCGACCGTCGCGCCATGACGAAGTGGGTGATGTAGTTCTGATTCCGCAGTCGTTCGGGCGACCATTGGGGTTTGAGGCACGGCCCGATGTGTTGGCCGCTCGCGTCGAGGAAGTCGTGGTCGCTATAGACGACGTCCACGCCGTCGTTGGCTGCGGCGAGCATCGTGGCGATCGCGTCGCTGCGGAGGACGTCGTCATGATCGAGGAACGCCACGAACTTGCCGGTGGCTGCGGCGAGGCCGTCATTGCTCGCTGCGACGATTCCGCCCTGCTCAGGTCGATGCAGAACGATGTTGCTGCTCCGGTCGGCTGCTCGACGAAGGAGTTCCGCAACACCGTCACGTGTCGACCCGTCGTTCACGATGATGTGTTCGACGTTGTGTGCGGTCTGGAGCTCAACCGATTCGAGGCAGGCAGCGAGATGAGCCGGATCGGGATTGAAGACCGGTGTGATCACCGAGACCAAGGGGTCGATGAGCGATTCTTTCATCGCTCGAATGTCGCGAGTCGGCGCTGGACTCGTCGAACGACTCGGCCGACCATATGTCTTGCACGTTGGATCACGATGCGATGAACTTTGCCAATGTTGTGTCGCGCCTGGCCGAGAGCGACGGTGAGTTCCATGACCTCCCCACGCAGTTCGCCGTTGGCCTGCTCGGCGATCTTGACTGCCTCGCTCGCCCCAACAAGTTCAGTCCGAAGATCGTCGTAGCTCTGCTCAAGTGGTCCAACCAGACGTCGCAACCGCTTGTTCTCCGCAATCAGCGCCTCGACGTCGTGGACCACCTCTGTTTGGTCCACTTCAGGCATAGCTCAAGTGTATCTTCGCTCCCATTGGGGCTCGCGGTGCTCGATCAGCAATGTCATGACCCGTAGAGGCGTCGGCAAACCTCAACCAGAAACACTCTGAGAGTACGCTCTGCCCAATGTTTGAACCCGTCGCAGCCCGCGATGGCGAGGGTGCACAGCGTTCCGAAGCGCCTGCACGGGAGTCAACACGGCAACCACTGCTGCGCGTGGGCCAGCTGATCGCGAGGTTCGCCGAGTGACTCCTCCGCTGATTCCGGTGGTCGTCGTCACACACGAGGGCCCGTCAGAGAGGCTCAGCCGATGCCTGGAGGCACTGCGCGATGCCGGTGGTGTCGGACCTGTCATCGTCATCAACAACAGTGAGCGGGAAAGCAAGAGTGAAGCAGATCTCGAAGATCTGTACGGTGCGGTATTGATCCGTACAGCGAATCGCGGGTACGGCGCGGCGGCCAACGACGGGTTCAGCGAAGTCCGTCGTCTTTCCCCCAGCGCAACGGCGATCGCACTCCTCAACGACGATGTCACCGTTGCTCCCGGCTGGATCGAGGGGTTGAGCGACGCGCTGGCAGAAGGATGGAACGTCGCCCAGCCCAAATTGCTGATGGCGTCATCGTTGGCAGCCGACGTCGCCCTGGTGAACAGCGTGGGCGTCACACTCGACCGGCACGGCGCCGGAGTCGATATCGGCTACGGCGAACCCGACAGTTCGGTATTTGACGGGATCGCCGACATCGAGATCTTCACCGGGGGAGCGGTGCTCTTCTCCCGTGCGTTCCTCGATCTCACTGGGGGGTTCGACGAACGCTTCTTCCTCTACTACGAAGACGTGGACCTGGCACTGCGCGGCAGAGAACTGGGCCAGCGTTACGCGTGTGTTCCCGATTCGATCGCCTGGCACGAAGGCGGCGCCTCGACTTCGGTCCTGGGCGAGATGACCCGCCGCCTCCAGGACCGCAACCGGGTTTGGTGCGCCATACGCTTCGGCCGGCTGCCGACGATCGTTCGAGCCGTCTGGCTGTCGTTGCGGCGGCTTCGCCGCGCCCCACATGCAGCCCACTGGCGTGCCCTTGTCGGTGGACTGGCTGGCGGCCCACGACGTCTCTGGGAACGGACGCAGGCGCGACGACCCCGACACCGAGATGCGGACGCCCCGAGCCCACCGGGCGACGTCCGCACCGAGGGCGTCAACCTGCTCGGATACCACCATTCAGCCAGCGGCCTGGGCACAGCGGTGCGACAGCTCCACCGTTCACTCGCCGCTGCAGGCGTGGCGGTCTCGATCTTCGACGTTGACACCTCCAACAGCCCGCGCGTCGAGGCCGACGACGGTGCCCGGGGGTCGACGATCGTTCGACAGACGACGCTTGCGGTCGTCACCGCGCCCGAACTTCCGGGAGCGTTGGCAGCGCGTCCGAAACTTCGTGCGGTGGACCGGGTTGTCGGCTACTGGTTTTGGGAAGTGGCCGAGGTTCCTGTGACGCATCGATCCGGAATCGAGCTCGTCGACGAGATCTGGGCGCCGACGACCTTCATTGCGGACGCCTATCGCTCGGTCCCCGGCGGGCCGCCGGTTGCGCATCAGCCGATGTACCTCTCCTGCCCCGCACTCGACGATGGAGCGCGGGATGCGTGGCGTCGCCGCTGCGCACCGAATGGCGAGTTCGTTTTCCTCGTCACCCTCGACCTGTTCAGCATCGTCGAACGCAAGAATCCCTTCGGCGCCATCGATGCCTTCGTTGCGGCATTCGGACCGACCGACTCGACGGTTCGGCTGGTCATCAAGACGCTCAACGGCGACCAGCGTCCCGAGGCACTGGCCCGCATCGCGGACCACGCGGCGCAATCCGGCATCGCTGACCAGATTGAGATCTTCGACTCCTTCATCAGCAACGATGAAATGACTGGACTCATCTCCGCCGCTGACTGCCTCGTCTCGTTGCACCGCGGCGAAGGGCTGGGTCTCCAGCTCGCATCAGCGATGTGGTTGGAAACCCCGGTGATCGCCTCTCGCTACTCGGGCAACCTGGACTTCATGTCCGACGAGACCGCAGCGCTGGTCGACGTGAAACTGATCGACGTCGAGTATGGCGAGGGCGCGTATCCCGACGGATTCCGATGGGCGGACCCTGATCTCGGTCAGGCAGCGACGTGGATGAGCCGCATGGTCAATGACCTGGACCTTCGCGGGCGACTCGTCGAAGCTGCGCTTGAGCACATGCACGGCCAGCCAGCCGAGAAGGCATTCGGTCTGAATTACGCTCGAGCCCTCGGCATCAGCGAGCAACCCGCAAATGGTCCCAACTGATTTGGACTGTTGGCGCGGTTGCGCGCCTTGTCGCAACAATTTCCGATTCTGAGCTCGTCGATCTGGGGTGACGGGAAAGGTACCGCTGAGGGTCACTGCGCTGGGCGAGAGGCGACGACGCTCTTCCACCGGTTGAGGAAGACTTGTTGCTGCTTGGAAACATCGGGTGGGGATGTAGCGGAGCCATGATGTTCATGAACAACGCGCACCGAATCAACGACCTGGGTCCCTCCACCGAGTTCGGCGGCGCGTAGGGCGAAGTCGACGTCCTCGTAGTAGGCGGGGTGATACGCAAGGTCGAAGCCCCCCAATCTGGAGAACAATTTCGACGAGAGGAACCAGCACGCAGCCGAGGCGTAGTCCGGCGTATGCGATCCGGCCTGGAGAATCGGTCGTGTATCACCGTCGTCGATGATCCTCATGCCCAGTTCTTGGAGCGACCCGTCCGGGAAGATCAACGCCGGCGCCGAGATGAGGTCGGGCTTCGACCGGGCGGCATCGAGGAGCGAGCGCAGTTGGCCGGAGG
>Ga0209374_1003618_pt1 | contig 11950 bp, 10 predicted proteins | sample SaaInlLV_DNA_10m_FD_184683 | JGI IMG/M metagenome (GOLD analysis project Ga0209374, IMG submission 184683) | Marine microbial communities from expanding oxygen minimum zones in the Saanich Inlet - SI075_LV_DNA_10m (SPAdes) (version 2) | ecosystem: Environmental > Aquatic > Marine > Unclassified ...
TGCCCATATTGTACTCATTTCGTCGTTGCCCGTATGCCATGCGAGCCCGCATGGCCATTGTGCGCACCGGGTTTGAGGTTGAACACAGAGAAGTGATTCTTCGTGACCGACCGGCGCATATGATGGAGATTTCTCCAAAAGGAACCGTTCCAATTTTACAATTAGCTGATGGGACCGTCATTGAAGAGAGCCTCGAAATCATGCAATACGTGTTGAATTGGGACCTCAGTTCGCATGAGCAAGAATGGATTAACCGGAATGATAACGAATTCAAATTCCACCTTGATCGATACAAATATCCAAACCGTTACGATGATGTTGACGAGATTGAGCACCGTGAGGCTGCTTGTTCTTTTCTTGAATCGTTGGAGGCAGAACTACCATCTGGTCACCTAAGCGACGCTATTTTCCCATTTGTTCGTCAATTCGCAAATCATAACCGTGACTGGTTTGACAAGCAGCCGTGGCCGAACGTTCATTCTTGGCTCTCTCTGCAACTTAATTCAGAGGAATTCGGAGTGTGCATGAAAAAGCACAAACAATGGATGCCAGATAAGTGACTGAAGGCGTTGCTTATCCCTCAACGATATTCAAATAATCCAATTGATGGGGCCCAAACATGCCCAAGGAGGAGTCGGTGCATGACGGGCCCACCGTTGATGCCAAACACCCACCTGTTGTGGCCGAATTGCATGAAGAGAAATCTCTGCTCAAGAGCATACAGAAGTACAGAGGGCAGATACTGTTTGGCGTAACTCTGATGCTCCTGCTCTATCGCTGGAATCTTCAATCGGTCAATATGATCCTCATCGTTGTGTTTGTTTTTTGGGGTAGTATCCGACTTCTTTCCACTACCAATCTTTTTTCCTCCAAGATAGAAATTACGCACAAAAGTTCTACCATCCGAAGTGCAAAAATAACCGGGTTCTTGCTTGCTGTAATCCTCACCTTCCTCGTCATTTCATCCCTCATATTCCTCAATGTATCGCCCCAACCAGGAGGTGACCCTGTCATGTTTGATTCTCCAAACTTTGAGGATGGAGCCTTTCAAAATTTAGAAGAATTTGATGATGGAAATTCATCTTGGTGGGGTACACTTGGTGAATTCATGGTGAGTGATTCAAAACGAGCACCAACCACTGTCCTTCCAACGATAGAATACCAATCCATCGAACTCAACGATGGAGAAATTAGCATCACCTGGTTTGGGCACTCTACAATTCTCATTGAGACTACGAATGTCACCATCATTACCGACCCTTTGTTTGGGGAGGACAACACTGATCCGTTGTTTTTCGGACCATCTCCATTTCCCTATGAACACCCGTACAGCCTGAGTGAATTACCCCAAATTGATTATGTGTTCATATCCCATGACCACTATGACCACCTTGACATGGACACCATCAAAGAACTCAGTGATTCGACATTCTTTGTCCCACTAGGGGTCAAATCACACCTACTGCGTTGGGGCATCACTGATGGACAGGTCAGTGAATTCGATTGGTACGAGGAAGCGAACATTACCGATGAATTTCAAGTGGCACTCACGCCAGCTCAACACTTTAGCGGAAGGGGTTTGATGAATATGGATTCGACTTTGTGGGGTTCATGGGTTTTTGAACTTGAAGATTCCACATTGTATTTCAGTGGGGATACCGGATACATGGAGGAATTCAAAACCATAGGTGAGCGATACGGACCCTTTGATATCGCATTCCTCGAATCCGGACAATATGACATTGCGTGGAAAGACGTCCACATGTTCCCAGATGAGGTTGTACAGGCAGCCATTGACCTCAACGCAATGTCCGTGCTTCCCATTCATAATTCAAAGTTTGAATTAGCCCTGCATCCTTGGGAAGAACCGCTTGAACTCGTGACATCGATAGGTTCGAGTAAAAATATTTCAGTCACAACACCAATGATTGGAGAAACTTTTCTTCTCAATCAACCGCACCCGGATGATGAATGGTGGCTCAATGTCTCTGTGGGTACGCCATCCTTCCTGAAGACAAATCCCCTTGTCGGGGTTGCTCTGGCACCGTTGAACCTCGTTGGAATCGTATGGATCGTCGCAGGCCGTCAAGCAAAACGAAATTTGGATGATTCCGAAGAATGACTGGAGTCTAACTGGCTTGCAGACGGCAAGGAGATTCAATCCCAGATTCCCATGTCCATTTTTGCATCTTCACTTGCGTGAATTTTTGGGTCCCAACGAGGGGTCCATACGAGGTTGATATGAACTGAATCAAGTCCTTCTGTTGAAAGAGCAGCACGATGCGCTGCCGCCATGATTTCTGGAGCGGCAGGACAACCTGGAGAGGTGAGAGTGAGGTCAACTTCTGCATGGGTGCCTTCATCTTTTTCTTCAAAGCGCACATCGTAAACCAATCCAAGTTCAACAATCGACAAGTCCAATTCTGGGTCTTCAACTTCATCAAGTTGTTCAATCACTTCTTCCTTGGTCACCATCATTAATCCCCTCTGTTTTGACGTAGTTCAGTCATCACTTTATCATACATGTTCCGAAATCCATTTGACCGACTCGGTGTAAGTGTGTTAAGCAGTCCCATTTCTTCTGCAAAAGTTGGTGGGATCAGCACGGCCTGTGCTGGTGTAAGGCCATCGAGTGCGATGGTTAGTATTCCCATCAAACCTTGGACCATACGAGCATCAGCCGCAGAAAGAAATTGAATACGCCCCTCTGTGATTCCAATTCGAACATGGGCTTCAGATTGACATCCTTTTACTCGAGTTTCATCATCCCATTGGTCGTTTGGGAGTTCCACGACCTCATCAGCCAATTCAAACAACATCTCGAGACGTTCACGTTTATCTTCAATTGCCTGAAACTCTTCAACCAGTTCTTGAAGGGCTTCTGGATAGGTCATGCAAACTTCTCCACAATGCCTCGTAATTCATCGACCAAGGCTTCGGCTTCTTCCCTCGTGTTGTAAACATAAAATGAGGCACGAACAGTACCTGAAATCCCCAGACGGTGGAGCAAAGGTTGGGCGCAATGGTGACCGGTTCGTACGGCAAACCCTCGTGCGTCCAAAAGATGGGCCATATCTTCGCTGTTGATGGTTGGATGTAAGAACGATACAACTGCCGCATCGTGTTCGCCATGTCGTCCGTAAACGTTCATTCCAAGTCCCCTCAACTCTTCAGCAACCCAAGAAGCAATTTCAATCAACCGTGAATGTTCGTTCTCCAAATTGAACGTTTCCATCCATTCAAGCGCAGCAGTCCAACCAACAGCTTCTGCGATTCTTGGTGTACCAGCCTCAAACTTGTGTTCATTGGTTTGGTAGGTTGAACCTTCAATGGTCACGGTTTCAATCATATCACCGCCTCCCATGAACGGTTCCATCTCATCAAAAGCAGATTGTGTGACAAGAAGTGCACCAATTCCGGTTGGCCCACACATTTTATGTGCTGAAAAGGCCATGAAATCGGCTCCAAATGACTGGAAATCTACTGTAGAATGTGGAAGTCCTTGAGCAGCATCAATGAGAACACGTGCACCAACTGCTTGTGATTTTTCAATGATCTCTTCAAGCGGGTTTCTAACACCTAGAACGTTGGAAGTATGGACAACACAAACCAATGCGGCTCCGTCTAATGCATGTTCAAATGCTTCCATGTCCAACGTGAAATCCTGTGAAACGGGAACATATCGCAACTCTACTCCGCGTTCCTCTGAGAGCATTTGCCATGGAACGATGTCAGAGTGATGCTCCATTTCAGTAAGGACAATTACATCGCCAGATTGCAATTTTGCTCTCCCCCAAGCATGTGCAACCAGGTTGATTGCCTCGGTTGTTCCACTGGTGAGAATTGCTCTGTCTGCATTGTAGCGTTGTTTGAGTTTACTGCGGCAAGACTCGTAGCCTTCGGTTGCTTCACCGGCAAGAGTGTGAACTGCTCGGTGAACATTGGCATTTGATTTCGAATAGTAATCGTTCATAGCGTCAAGAACAACCTGGGGTTTTTGTGTTGTGGCTGCGTTGTCAAGATAGACCAACGGATGTCCGTTGACCTTACGTTGCAATATAGGAAACTGATCACGGAGCATCATTTCACCTCATCAATTCACATTCTAAGTGCACGGTGAGTCGGGTGCGCATTTCGTCAACAAGCGCCTTGGAATTGAGCGCCGAAAACCCGTCTTGCATGAAGCCTTCAATGATCAATGAAGTTGCTTCGTCGGCCCCTAGCCCCCTACTCATGAGGTAGTGCATTTGTTCCGAGTTGACGGGGGAACTTGCAGCACCGTGATTTGCAGAGACTTCATCCGCTAAAACTTCCAATTCAGGAATGGCTTCCGCTCGTGAGCGTTCGGAAAGTAAAAGATTCTTGAACACCTGACCGGCGTCAGAATGGTTGGCTGCCTCGGCGATGGTCAACAATCCGGTTGAGATTGAGTGACTTTCGTCGTTGCATGCAGCGTGAATGTGAAGGTCAGAAGTTGTATGACCAATGTCATGGTGAATCTCAATGTGATGGTCAACGTGCCGTTGGTCATGGCCGTGAACCGAAATGGCTTGTGTCAAACTTCCACCAGTACCCGTAAGTCGGGTGCGTAAATCGTTCTTGCAGCGAAAACCTCCGATTGATAGCGAAGCCATTTCTAGGGTAGCGTCCCGTTGAACGGTCCAGTCTTCGCAACGAAGGAGTTTGGAATTTGCTGATAATTCATTAACGAATCCAATTGCAGCACGAACGTTGGATTTGACCGACCCTGTAATGTGAAGCCCTGCCCATTCAGCTTCCCCGGAAAGATGGATGATAACGGTGACGTCCTTGTCACAATCGAAATGGAGATGACCGACGGAGGCATGACCTGATGCAACAGCGCGAATGTGAACGACTGGTTGGGTGCCGTCAGTGGACAGCGAGATTCCAGTCTTACCAAGTTCGCTCAAGAAGACACGGGCAATTTCACCGTCAGCCATTACTCGTGGCATGCCGTCGGTGAGAACACCGCCTTCATCAATTTCCCAGCGAAAAGGGACTGCATCGGGTATGGTTTCAACGGTTGAAGGGTGAATCCTTTTCCAGGGAGTGTATCTCCACAAATGGTCAGCCCTTGAGGGAAGTTCCATCTTGGAGTACTTCATCCAATCGAACCCTCCATTTCCAGCTCTAGGAGTTTGTTGAGTTCAACTGCATATTCCATTGGCAACTCTCGTGTAAAGGGTTCAAAGAATCCATTGACGATAAGACCCATAGCCTGCTCTTCGGTAAATCCACGGCTCATCAAGTAGAACAGTTGGTCACCTGAAACTTTTGATACACTCGCTTCGTGCTCCAAGTCAGCCGTTGGATTACCAACTTCCATTGTAGGATAGGTATCGGAGCGGGATTCGCTGTCCAGCATCAAAGCGTCACAAACAATCTTTGAGCGGCATCCGTCAGATTTTGGAGTTACCTGCAGCATACCTCGGTAAGAGGAACGACCACCGTTCTTCGATATGGACTTCGAGAGAATGTTCGAAGTGGTGTTGGGTGCAAGATGGTGAACTTTGGCCCCAGCGTCTTGATGCTGACCCTTTCCTGCATAGGCGACAGATATCACTTCAGCGTGGGCACCCTCTCCCTTCAAGAGAACCGAGGGATACTTCATGGTCAATTTAGAACCGATATTTCCGTCGACCCATTCGATGGTTGCTCGTTCATGTGCGACACCGCGCTTCGTCACGAGATTAAACACGTTTGCAGACCAATTTTGAATGGTTGAATAGCGAATTTTAGCACCCTTCATAGCAATGAGTTCAACAACTGCAGAATGCAGGGAATCCGTTGAGTACGTCGGCGCAGTACAGCCTTCGACATAGTGAATACTGCTGTCTTCGTCGGCGATGATCAGTGTTCGTTCAAACTGCCCCATGTTTTTAGCATTAATTCTGAAATATGCTTGAACAGGCATTTCTACATGTACGCCCTTTGGAACGTAAATGAACGACCCTCCGGACCAAACTGCTGTGTTTAGGGCCGAGAATTTGTTATCGGTGTGAGGCACAACGGTGCCAAAATATTGCTTGACAATTTCAGGGAATTTCTTCAATCCACTGTCCATGTCAAGGAAGAGTACACCTTGCTCCTCAAGGTCTTCTCGGATGGAGTGGTAAACAGCCTCGGATTCATACTGAGCCGTTACTCCACCGAGCCACTTTTGTTCGGCCTCGGGGATACCCAGACGGTTGAATGTGTTCTTGATGTCTTCTGGAACATCATCCCAGTCGTTTTTGGTCGCATCAGATGAGCGCAGAAAGTAGGTGACGTTATCAAAATTAATTTGGTTGAGCGAATGACAGTTGCCCCAATCAGGCATTGGTCGTTCTATGAAGTGATTGTAGGCCTTTACACGGAGTTCTGTCATCCATTCTGGTTCGTCTTTCAGGGCCGATATGTCCCTCACAACTTGTTCAGACAGCCCTTTGTCGAAACGAATGGTTGCGTTCTCGGGGTCGTGGAATCCAAATCGGTAATCACCTACTGCGTCGTGTGCTTCATCACTCATGTTCAGGCCTCCGGTACAACATCAATCCAATCGTAACCTTTCTCTTCCAACTCAAGAGCCAACTCGGGCCCGCCAGTCATCAGAATCTGACCGTCGATCATAACGTGGACATAGGTCGGCTTAACGTGGTCAAGAAGTCGTTGATAGTGAGTGATGATGAGGCAGCCTGCTTGAGGTGCCACTTGGTTGATTCCTTTGGCAACAATGCGCAAGGCATCAATGTCAAGCCCTGAATCCGTTTCGTCCAAAAGGGCAAGTTTCGGATTCAGCATGAGCATTTGGAGGATTTCCAGACGCTTCTTTTCACCTCCGCTGAACCCGTCATTGACGTAACGTGATAAAACAGATTTTTCCATGTCAAGAGTTTTCATGGCTTCATTGAGCTCTTTCCTGAAGGCACGGCCTTTAATGGGTTCATCACGCACGGATTGTACTGATTTCTTCAAAAATGTCCCAACCTGCACCCCAGGAATGACCACAGGGTATTGGAAAGAGAGAAACATGCCAGCTCTCGCACGCTCAAAGACAGTTAATTCCTCGAGTGGTTGCCCCAGGTAGAAGATAGAACCCTCTGTAATCACGTAGGCTGGATGGCCCATGAGGACACTTGCCAACGTCGACTTACCTGCCCCGTTGCGCCCCATGATCACATGGATTTCCCCTTGGTGAATAGTAAGACTAAGCCCCTTGATGATAGGGGTTTCATCTACACTCACATGAAGATTTTCAATACGTAGAATCTCGTCCACTCCTTCCACACCCGTTACTACGCTCCCGTCCCTCCTTTATGAAGGGATGTTGTGGGTCATATACACGACCCGAATTGCCGATAGGGATTGAGAGTGGGATACAGACCCATCCAACACCAAGGCTTCTCTGATTTTGAGGCACGCTCATGTTCATTCTTCTTTGGTTCCGTTCTTGAATTCTAACAGTTTTTTCTCGTATTCTTCCTTACTGAGACCGTGCCACCCTTTGCACATTCCAGTAGGCGACCGTCCACATCCGCATTTACTCATGTCGTTCATTCCTCCTTGTCGTGCCCAGCGAGAGGCCCTATTAAGAGCAAAAAGTTTCTACCTAGAAACCATAGTACCACTTGCGAAACCACAATGACTCCGTCGAATCATGTAATGTTCCTCCAACCGTAGGGCTCCATAGACGAGAGTTGATATCCAACCGCTTCCGCCTTGGGATATGGATGATGACTTAGTGGCGAAATATGCTGCTGAGGCAAAAGCAGCGATGGATGCAGAATCTCAACGCCGAATTGCCGAAACAACGAACCCTGAAGAGGAAGAACGATTGCGAAATATGTCCCTCTACGACCTCATTGATTCCGAGCACTTCGTCCCCGCCTTACTCTCTCGTCTAGGCACAGTTCGGGCTGCTTTGGACGGGCACGGAGGAGGTATTGCCGTAACGCGGTTTACGAAATCTGAAAGCGAGCTTGACATCGTGTTGGACCTCACAGGTGCATGCCTTTCGTGCGGGGCCGCCCCGGGTACGCTGGAGGGTGTCAAAACAGACCTTGAAAACGATACTGAAATCAATTCGATCAAGTTCTCATCTGCCCTTCTTGATACCTTTGACGAACTTGGAAGAGAGTTCATTTTAGCACATGGAAAGGTAGAATTCGTTGATGCATAAACACAACGAACACAACCCATCCCAGCCGAGGCTTTGATAATTCAAGCCCCGAGGGTTAGGCATGGTCGCATGGAAGGAAGGCACCCGCAAGGACCCAAAGCCATGCCGAGAACAAGACCGTGGTAAATTTGAGGTAACCCAGAGAGATGGTCGCGCCCGTCTTGGACGGCTTCACACTGAACACGGAGTGTTGGAAACACCTGCACTTCTCCCAGTCGTCAATCCGAACATACGAACTATTGAGCCACGAGAAATGTGGGACAAATACGGCATCGGCGCCCTCATCACCAATTCATACATCATTTGGAAGCATGAAAATCTAAAGACACAAGCGCAAGAAAACGGTGTCCATGCTTTGTTGAATTTCCCCGGCGTGGTCATGACCGACTCTGGGACGTTTCAATCGTACATTTATGGAGATGTTGAAGTCGGCGTGGAAGAAATCGTATTGTTCCAACGCTCAATCGGTGTTGACATCGCAACGATGCTTGATGTATTTTCACGCCCCGATATGACTGAATCCGAAGTAGAGGAGGCGGTGCACGAGACGGTGAAAAGGGCCGAAGCAAGTGTTGAGGCGTCAGGAGACACCATGCTCAACGGACCAATTCAGGGCGGCATATTCCGTAAATTGCGCCAACTTTCAGCACAGTTGATGGCCCCGCATGAGTTCTCTGTCCATCCGATAGGCGGTATCGTTCCCGTGATGGAACAACAACGGTACAAGGATTATGCCAAAATCATGATGGCCACATTACCCCATTTGCCACCAAACCGTCCGGTTCACATGTTTGGTTGTGGCCACCCCATGCTCTTCCCGATGTCGATTGCCCTTGGAGCCGATTTGTTTGACTCCGCAGCATATGCATTGTTTGCAAGAGATGGACGACTCCTCACCCCGTGGGGGACCGAGCGCATTGACGATTTGGTCGATTGGCCCATGCTGATGCCCTGTGTTGCTATGCTGAGCCCCGCTGATGTCCGGGCGATGTCGGCTTTGGAAAAAGAAAAGTGTCTTGCCCACTACAACCTTGAGGTTACCCTTGCTGAACTTGCCCGATGCAAGCAGGCCGTTCGCGACGGTAAGATCTGGCAACTTGCTGAACAACGCAGTCATCAACACCCAGCCCTGAGGGAAGCCTTCCTCTGGGTGTCGACCCGGCCTGCACTCAACAGCAATCAACGACCGGACCTTTTCTACAACGACCGAGACGCTGCTAAAGACCTGAAAACCGACCGTGGAATGTGGGAAGATTCCTGGGATTGGGTTGTATGGAATCAACACACACCAAGGACCGGTGGCGTACAATGGTCCGGAGATGATACCTTCGTCCGCCCACACATCCAAAAAGCACGTAGGGCAATTCATACACGATGGACCTCAAGGGAGGAAACAAATTGCGCCATCATATTCCATGGAATCCGAGGCCCGTTCCGTGACCGGCTTATTGACCAATTTATCTGGCTTCAACACCATTTCCCTAACGTCCAAACCCTCATGCTAACACCTCTGGGATTGATTCCTGTTGCTCTTGAAGATGTGAATCCGTTCGCTCATGTGAACGCTCCCGATTGGGTTCTCAACCATAGACCCGATGATTTGTGGATTCAACGAGAATTAGAACGATTGGGAATGGGAGATATTCCATATGCATGCGTGGATGCAAAAGGCGATGGAATCAAGTCACGTATGGAAACAGCCCTTGAACAATTGAATTTGCCCACAGAACTTCTTCATGCTCCCATGAAGAACGAAGCAAGAAAGGAAGTTGACCATATTCTCAATCAACATCAAGCCATTGAGAAAATGATGGTGATGTTAAACATGGACCGTGTCAGTTCCGAGTCGGTTGCAGTGGATTCATCGTTTGTCATCAACCGGCAAGGGCGGGTCAAGAACGTCTTGGACTCCACTGGAGAACATATGCTAAGCCCGAGGTTGAGAGATGGTGGCCTTTCTTTGGCTAATGCAGGTGCACTTCATCTCTTCAGCAAGCGCACGGAGCCCCTCCCCAACACGATGCCAATTTCCGAATGGAACGGTACGTCAGGAAACGGCCCAGCCTGCGTGATCGTGGCGAGTGATGCTGAACCCTACGTTCGTCAAGGAAGAAATGTGTTTCACGGATTTGTACTTGCGTGCGACCGATGGATTCTTCCTGGTGAAGCATGCCTCATTCTCAACGAAGCAGGAGCCCTGCTAGGCCATGGAATCTCTCAATGTAATGCCAATGAACTGAGCGTCTTTACTAAGGGAATTGCCGTTAAGACTCGGGGCGGAATTCTCGCAGAGGAATAAGGCAAGTCATTCCCAAAGAGGCAAAGGCTTCAAGGGTCGCCGTTTACCTCGTATTTTTGTGGCTCCTATGGATGATGACCTCGTCATTCACAGCAAGGGGCTTAGCAAATCTTACGGCCCCCATGTTGCGCTGGATAACCTCAACCTCTCTGTACCCCGGGGAGCAACCGCTCTTCTCGGACCAAATGGTGCGGGAAAATCCACGTTTTTGAAAACCATCTTGGGGCTTATTCAAGCTACATCTGGTGAAGCAACCGTCTTAGGCCTCGACATCAAAACACAGGGTGAAGCCATACGTTCTCGCATTGGTTACATGCCAGAATACGATGCACTGAACCCTGAAATGGATGCGATTCATCAGGTGCGCTATTCGGGAGAACTCCTCGGCATGAATCCCGTTGTCGCCCTCAATCGCGCCCATGAAGCACTGCAGTTTGTTGGAATGGGGGAACAACGTTACCGCGAGATCAAAAGTTTCTCAACCGGAATGAAGCAAGCAACAAAACTAGCATGTGCTATCATCCACGACCCCGAGTTAATCATTGCTGATGAGCCATCAAACGGTCTTGACGCCAAAACTCGGGAATTTATGATTTCAACCTTGAATACGATGGTGAATGATGGACAGCGTTCCGTGCTCATGGCGAGTCACTTGATGGAAGATGTTGAACGTGTATGCGAAAACATTGTCTTGCTGCACAAGGGTAAACTGGCAGCACAAGGTAGAATTGAAGACCTCAAGGCGATCGATAAAGAAGTTGAAATCCACGTTTGGGGCGGAGCGACCAGGCTTGAGGAACTCCTTCGTGACCGTGGTTTCAAGGTTCGCCGAGAAGGTCGTGTGATGCGGGTTGGAAATACCCAAGAACATACGACTACACACATCCTGCAAGCAGCAAGCGAAGTCGGAGCACAAATTCGAAGAATGCATGAATATGAAGCATCACTTGAAGACCTCTTTCTGGCTATCATGGAGAACCTTGGATATGAAGTAAAATCGAGTGATGACCTCTTGTCATCTCCAATTGAAGCACGCCGAGTTGACGCTCCGGAATCTCTTGGCGGTGGTGCTGCATGAGTGACGAAGCTCCGAACGAGGCAGAGGCACCAGTCACCGGGCAGGGACGAATGGATGTTGCTTGGGGTTCTGATAGTGGGGACGAGGTTGATGTTGCTCAAACAAGTGCTCAAACAGCCCATGGAGGAGAAATTTTTGAACAAAAGTACACCACTTGGAACGGAACACTCAATCCACGATGGATGAGAAACTGGGCCATTCTAAGGCATCACCTTCTTGGCATCTTCAAAAAGGGACACCGTCCGTGGTCAATGCCAACACGAATTTTCATTCTCATCGCCTTCATTGGGTCGTTGACAGATGCGGCATTTACACTGTTATCCAGCCTCATTGGTAGTGCAGAATTCCACTCGTTGTTCGGCGTGAGCCGAGACAACTTGTACGGACACGTACT
>Ga0209374_1003621_pt1 | contig 11942 bp, 10 predicted proteins | sample SaaInlLV_DNA_10m_FD_184683 | JGI IMG/M metagenome (GOLD analysis project Ga0209374, IMG submission 184683) | Marine microbial communities from expanding oxygen minimum zones in the Saanich Inlet - SI075_LV_DNA_10m (SPAdes) (version 2) | ecosystem: Environmental > Aquatic > Marine > Unclassified ...
TATTGGTTGTTTTCAATAACAAACACGACCGGAAGGCTCCACAGTGCCGCCATGTTAAAGCTTTCATAGACCTGGCCTTGATTCACCGCGCCATCACCAAGATAGGTCATGCAGACATTTGGCTCATTCTTATATTTATGGGAAAATGCAAGCCCGACACCGATTGGCACCTGCGCGCCGACAATACCGTGACCGCCAAAGAAATTCTTTTCGCGGCTGAACATATGCATCGAACCGCCCTTGCCGCGCGAATAACCACCTTCGCGGCCCGTCAATTCAGCCATCACACCATCAGCATCCATGCCGCAAGCCAGCATATGGCCATGGTCACGATATGATGTCACAACAGTGTCACCCGGTTTTGAGGCTGACTGAAGCCCAATGACAACGGCTTCTTGCCCGATATAGAGATGACAAAATCCACCAATTTGACCCATGCCATATAGTTGGCCGGCCTTTTCTTCAAACCTGCGGATCAGCAGCATGTCTTTATACATGGCAACCAAATCTTCGGTTGGCGGCATGTCATTCACGCCTGATCCGACTGTCTTTGGCGGCCGTCCCGGGCCACGTTTGCGCTTGGTTTCTGCTTTCGCCGTCATTTGTCTCACCTTTTTGTGACCGCGGCAGACAGCGCTTTATCGCCAGCCCATCCATGGTCTGTTTGAACCGGACATTTTGGTGAAACACAGACAAAGTTGCCAATTCACCAAATCCCCGTCCGATGTGCCAGCCTCCAAAGGCAAAACACCCGCGTGACATAATCACAAGACGAGAATTCAGCGAATTTCGTATTTTTGCAACAATTTTATTATTCTGTTTTTATTGAGTTTTTTAAGTATAAACTGAAAATCAGTTAACAGACCATATGCCACTTGTGATATTAAAATTTCAAATCTGACAGATCAATTGAAACAATCACATCATTTGGTGCGTAAAGCCCCAACTCGGCACGCGCCGTTTCGGCAAGAATATCGGCGTCAACACCGCCCTTATGCATCAAGCCAATGCGGTGACTCAAAAACGTCTGATGCTTTTCAAGCAAGGCAAGCTGTTCTTCGGCAAGCATAATTTTGCGCTCTAGCTGCGGGCGCGCCAACATACCACGTTCACCAGCCACTGTATGAACCCCGAAAAACACGATCATCGTTCCAAGCAGAAAGAAGCTGCCCGCAAACGCCAATGATTTTCGCATTACATACATGAGTCCCGCCCCCGTTAACACGCTGCCTTATAATCACCCCCATGAATGATCACAACATCAGTGAATCAGAGCTGATTCATCGCGTCAAGCAAAAAGCGAATCGCCGTGTTTCCTTGTTTTTAAAGAATTACCAACCTAGCCGCGCAAGATTGAACGGCCCGCATAAAGGCCGGTGCGGTCCAATTCTTCTTCGATGCGAAGCAGTTGGTTATATTTCGACAAACGATCCGATCTTGATAACGAACCGGTTTTGATCTGACCGGCATTTGTCGCAACCGCCAGATCAGCAATAAAGCTATCTTCGGTTTCGCCTGAACGGTGTGAAATGATGACACCAAAGCCCGCTTTTTGTGCCATATCAATAGCTTGCATGGTTTCGGTTAGCGTGCCGATCTGGTTCACCTTAATCAAGATAGCATTGCCAGCAGCCTCGGTGATACCACGGCTAAGACGCTCGGGGTTGGTAACAAATAGATCATCGCCAACAATCTGGACATCGCCACCAATAGCGCTGGTCAGGTTTTGGAACCCGCTCCAATCATCTTCATGCAATGGGTCTTCAATCGACACGATCGGATAGCGGCCGGTCAATTCTTGCCACATTGCATTCATTTCATCACTGCCAAGGACACGCCCCTCACCCGCCAGATTATATTTCAAATCAGTGCAAAACTCGCTTGCGGCGGCATCCAACGCAATCATCACATCATCGCCAGGCTTGTAACCGGCAGCCTCAATCGACTTGGTGATATAGCCAAGCGCTTCATCGGTTGAATTAATGGCTGGTGCAAAGCCACCCTCATCACCAACCGCGGTTGATAGTGACGCCTCCGACAACAGCTTTTTCAGCGCGTGAAAAATTTCTGCGCCCATGCGCAAGCCGTCAGCAAAATGGCTTGCCCCCACCGGCATCACCATGAATTCTTGAACATCCAGCGCATTATCAGCATGCGCGCCGCCATTGATGATATTCATCATTGGCACTGGCAAAAGATGCGCATGCACGCCGCCAAGATAGCGCCATAATGGCATTTCAGCCGAATCCGCCGCCGCGCGCGCCACCGCCATCGACACACCCAGAATGGCATTAGCACCAAGCCGCGCCTTGTTTGGCGTGCCGTCAAGCTCGATCAAATCTTGATCAAGACCCGCCTGATCAAAAGCATCAGCACCAGTCAAGGCGTCAAAAATTTCGAAATTCACCGCATCAACGGCTTTCAACACACCTTTGCCGCCATAACGATCTGCATCGCCATCGCGCATTTCAACCGCCTCATAAGCACCGGTAGACGCGCCCGACGGCACAGCCGCACGGCCAACCGCGCCATCTTCAAGAATAACATCCACTTCGACAGTCGGATTTCCACGGGAATCAAGAATTTCACGCGCCTGAATATCTACGATCGTTGACATGGGCTTGGCTCTTTTCGGTCTTAAAGGGTTGAGATGAGCGATCAATAGCGAAAATAGCCGATTAGCGCAACTGATCTTGAGGCGCTAGATTGGCTTGCTAGGCGCGGCGCGCCTGATCAATCTGCATCAGTTTGGCAAGCACGGATGGCATTTCGGATAATGGCACCATATTCGGCCCGTCAGATGGTGCCTGATCAGGGTTTTCATGTGACTCCATAAACAAACCCTGCACGCCAACAGCAACCGCTGCCCGCGCCAAAACTGGTACAAATTCACGTTGACCACCAGAACTGCCGCCAAGGCCGCCCGGTTGCTGCACCGAATGTGTTGCATCAAAAATCACCGGATGCCCAAAGGCCGCCATTGTTGGCAGCGACCGCATATCCGATACCAGCGTATTATAGCCAAATGACGTGCCGCGCTCGGTCAATAACAGCTTTTGATTGCCAGCATTGGTAACTTTTTCGGCAACATGTTTCATATCCCACGGCGCCAGAAACTGCCCTTTTTTGATATTAATCACGCGCCCGGTTTTTGCCGCTGCAACCAACAAATCGGTTTGGCGGCATAAAAAAGCAGGAATCTGAATAATGTCCAGCACCTCGGCAGCCGCAGCGCATTGTTCGGGAAGATGAACATCGCTTAACACCGGAACGCCAATTTGCGCCTTTACCTCGGCCAGCACTTCCAACCCCTCATCCATGCCAACGCCGCGTTCAGCACCAGCCGATGTTCGGTTTGCCTTGTCATATGATGATTTATAGACAAATCCCATTCCGGCATCTGCGGCCATTTTGGCAAGCGACTCAGCACAAGACAGCGCATGATCCAGCCCTTCAATCTGACAGGGGCCAGCGATCAACAGCAATGGCGACTCGCCGCCGCATTGCACATTTCCAATGGTTACAATCTGCATGGCATCATCTCCCCAATCACGGTAAAGGCGCTACGGCCAGCCGCACATCACATGAAATGCAAGCCCCATTCAACACCGGCCACAAACAATAGAGGCCTATTATAACATCAGCCTATTTCGATATCGCGATCATCACGCGGCGACGCGGATTAAACAAGACGCGATTTTTCCATTGATGCCGCGACAAAACCGGTAAATAGCGGGTGCGGATCGAACGGCTTTGATTTTAATTCCGGATGGAATTGAACCGCCACAAAAAATGGATGATCAGCCCGCTCGACAATTTCTGGCAAACTGCCATCTGGCGACAGACCCGAAATGACCATGCCAGCCGCCTCAAGCTGGTCACGATAAGCGATATTCACCTCATAACGATGGCGGTGACGTTCAGAAATCACCTGCTCGCCATAAAGACGGCTTGCGGTTGATCCCGGCGTCAGATGACATTCATAAGCGCCAAGACGCATGGTACCGCCAAGATCATCATCGGCACTGCGCTGCAAGGTTTCATTGCCAACGGTCCATTCGGTCATCAAACCGACAAGTGGCAATTTCGTATCGCCAAATTCACTTGATCCGGCATCAGGCATATCAGCCAGATTACGCGCCGTCTCCAAAACCGCCATCTGCATACCAAAGCAAATGCCGAAATAGGGAATATTCTGTTCACGCGCAAACCGGACAGCGCGGATTTTACCTTCTGATCCACGCTCGCCAAACCCACCTGGCACCAGAATCCCGCCAACATGCTGCAAGCTTTGAATGGCGGCATCTTCTTGTTCAAATAATTCCGAGTCAATCCAGTCGATATTGACCTTAACCCCATTGGCAATGCCGCCATGAACAAGCGCTTCGCCCAGTGACTTATAGGAATCCTGCAAGCTGGTATATTTTCCAACAATGGCGATATTCACTTCGCCTTCAGGATTGGCAACAACATGGCAAATTCGTTTCCAATGCGACAGATCCGGCGTCGTATCGGCAAGCCCGAAATGGCGAACAACTTCGCTATCCAGCCCTTCATCGTGATAGGCAAGCGGCACTTCATAAATATTGCTAACGTCACGCGCCAACACCACGGCCGATTGCCGGATATTACAGAAAAGGCCGATTTTGGCGCGCTGTTCGGCTGGCAATGGATGTTCGGTACGGCACAACAGAATATCGGGCTGGATGCCAACTGATTGCAGTTCTTTGACCGAATGCTGGGTTGGCTTGGTTTTCAATTCACCCGCAGCGGCGATATAGGGAATCAAAGTAACATGCAAATAACAGGTTGATTCGCGGCCAAGCTCATTGCCAATTTGCCGGATGGCCTCAAGAAAGGGTAATGATTCAATATCACCAACCGTTCCACCGATTTCACAAAGGATGAAATCTTCATCATCATGGTTGGATAGAACAAATGCCTTGATCGCATCGGTGACATGCGGAATGACCTGAATGGTGGCGCCAAGATAGTCGCCGCGCCGCTCTTTGGCCAGAACATCTGAATAGATACGTCCGGTCGTCACATTATCGGTGCGTTTGGCATGAACACCGGTAAAACGTTCATAATGACCAAGATCAAGATCGGTCTCCGCCCCGTCATCAGTGACAAACACTTCACCATGCTGTGTTGGCGACATGGTGCCGGGATCGACATTCAAATAGGGATCGAGTTTACGAAGGCGAACCGAGTATCCGCGCGCTTGCAATAATGATGCGAGCGCTGCTGCACCAAGACCTTTACCAAGCGAGGAAACCACGCCACCAGTGATGAAAATATAACGAGGCATGGACAAATTTAATAGCCTATTGCCGCGCACTTGATAAGGCACAAAATGCAACGAAATGCAAAATAGTGAAAATTCTTAGGATTGACAAAGGGCCGCGTTCCGGCCTTGGCCTATTGCCCTGTTGGAACGACCGGCCCAGATGTGTTGGCAGGGGCTTCCTTGATCACATCGTCAACGATCGAGACCGGCTCTTTACCCGCGCCAGCCATGATCGCAAGCGTAACCGTTGTGGTAAAAAAGCCAACAGCCAAGATCGTTGTCAAACGGGTTAACAGATTGGCTGTTCCGCGAGCAGTCATAAAACCGCCACCGCCACCGCCGCCGCCAATGCCAAGACCGCCGCCTTCACTACGTTGCAGCAAAACGGTGATGACCAGCCCAAGGGCGATCAGAATGTGAATGGTCAGAACCAGCGTTTCCATGATCTGTTATTTTCCTGCAAATAAAGTCGTTGCGCCGCTTATATGGTTTCTTGGACTATTTTTCAACCAAAATGCCGCACCAAAATGCCGCAAAAGACAGCTTTGACAGCCGATCGGGCGCATTTTTCCGAAAAGTTAGGATTTTGACATTTGTAAAACCGCCGACTCGCAGATCGAATCAAACGCCGTCGCATCAAGGCTGGCCCCACCAACAAGCGCCCCGCCAACATGGTCAATGGCGAAAATTGCCTTTGCATTATCGGCATTCACCGACCCGCCATAAAGAATGGGCAATGGTGCTTTATGGCCGTTCTGGCTTTTTGGCAATTCGCTGGCAATGGCCTGATGCATCGCTGCAATATCGTCAACCGATGCCACTTCGCCAGTGCCAATCGCCCAGACGGGTTCATAGGCAATCATCACCCGGCCATGAAGGCTATCGTCGCCATCTGGCAGATTCGTTGGCAATGACGCATGTAATTGGTCAATCACAATCTGTTCGGCCAGTCCGGCGCGGCGCTCGTCCAAAGTTTCACCAAGACAGATCATCACATCAAGATCATGCGCCAATGCCTGCGCTGCCTTTGCGGCGATCAATGCGCTTGTCTCACCATGATTGGCGCGGCGTTCTGAATGGCCTAAAAGAACCACCGACGCGCCACAATCGCGAAGCATCGCCGCCGACACATCACCTGTATGCGCGCCCGACAAATCTTGATGGCAATCCTGACCACCAAGCCGGACATCACTTCCCCCAAGCCGAACCGAGATTGGCACCAAATAAGGATGCGGTGCGAACAGGATGCGGGTAACAGGTTCAAAGCTGCGCACCGTCAATGCATTCGCCAGCTGGCCAGCCAACGCGAGCGATGGGTTCATTTTCCAATTTCCAGCAATAATCATTGATTAAATCCCGCTATCATTGGCAGATGTTACGTCAAAGCGACCATCGCGGCGCTCTTTGATTGAGTTCAGATGGCACAACATTACCCGCTCGAACGTCATCATGCCAGCCTTCTGATCAACCCCTTTTGGCAATTTGATCAAAAAACCCTGCTTTTTCGCCCAGAAACTCATTATTTTCCGATATTGAAGTTGCCCCACTTGTCGGCAATCTTTATTACCAATATGAAAGATTTTGATCTTCAGGCTTAACCGCCTGACCAACAAAGAAATGGACGACACAAAAATGCTACAGGCAATGCGCAGCGGTGCCAAATCTCCAATCATGAAGTTTTTTCTCCTGTTTTTGGCAGGTGGCTTTGCGTTATGGGGTATTGGTGATGGCACAACCGGCCTCATTGGTGGCAGCGATAAAGCCGTCTCGGCTGGTGAGGAATCCGTGTCACCGCGCGAAGTTGCAATGGAATTTGAGCGCACGCGCCGCAATTATCTGCCAAACAGTAGTGTTGGCGAGGCGCTTCAAGGCGGTTTGTTAAATGACATTATGGGCGCAATGTCGCGCGATGTCTTGTTTCGTGCCGAAAATCGTTCGCTTGGCCTAACCGTTACCCGCGACATGCAGCGCGACGCCATTGTCAATGAAGGCTCGTTCAAGGATGAGCTTGGTAATTTTTCCGAAGGCCGCTTCATGCAGACCCTTGCCAATGCTGGCATGTCTGAAGGTGAATATCTGCAGCGTGTTGATGGCGTATTGATGCGTGATCAGCTTGTTGGCGCTTTGGCATCTGGATCACGCTTTGATGAGGCCAGCGCCCGTATTGTGGCAGCTTACGACCTTGAGCGTCGCCGTGTGCGCCTGACCAGCTTTCCGGTCACGCCCGAAACAATCGAAGCGCCAACCGAAAGCGCACTTGCTGCCTATTTTGCCGAAAATAAATCGGTCTATGACGCGCCCGAGCTGCGCAGTGCAACAATCGCCAGCATTTCGGCTGATTTGATTGCCAGCAGCATCGACATTACTGATGCCGAAATTCAAGCCGCATTTGAAAATCGCATTGACGAGTTCAGCACCCCGGAAACACGCCAGATCCGGCAAATGGTTTTTGACGATAAGGCAACCGCTGACACCGCCCTGTCCCGCCTTACGGCAGGTGAAGAGTTTGCTGCGGTTGCGGCCGATATGCTGAATTGGACCGAAACTGACACTGATCTTGGCACTGTGACAAAATCGGCGCTTGATCCGGCGCTTGCTGATGTTGCGTTTGCAACCGCAGCTGGCACGCCTGCCGGCCCTGTTGAGACTGCCTTTGGCCAGCATATTTTGGTCGTTGACGCAATTACCGAAGGCGGCGCGGCCGAGCTTGATGATGTGAAGGACAAGATTGTCGACGCGCTTCGTGCGGAACAATCAATCGGCATTCTTTATGACAAAGCCAATGAATTTGAGGATGCGCTTGGGTCGGGGGCAACTTTGGCTGAAGCTGCGGCCAAGGTTGGCGGCACGCTTGCCGAAATCAATAATGTCAGCCGTAATGGTCTCGACATTGATGGCAATCCGGTGAATGGCGATGGTGCCGACCTTATTCAGGATAGCGCCGTTCTTGATCTGATTTGGACAAGCGCCGTGAATGAAACAAGCGTTATCCAAGAAGGTGGTGACGATATGTTCTTTGCGGTTCGAGTCAATTCGCAAAGCCCACAAACCGAACGAAGCTTGAATGATGTGAAAAGCCGCGCCATTGCCGATTGGAAATTGGTGCAGGCAATCAAAAAGGCCAAAGCCAGCGCCGAAGCTGCGGCCAAAGCCAATGATGATAATGGAACAATCACCGAGCCTTTCCGCCGCAACGGTCTTGGCCTTGATCATCAGGCTGCGGGTCTGATCGCTAATAAAGCCTTTTCGCAGGCAACTGGTGCAAGCAGCATTGTCGAAACCGGCAGTGAAGCCATCGCTGTCAAAACCATCGAGATTGTCGCGGCGAAAGATGCCGAAATTGACGAAACCAGCAAAATCGTTATCGAAGTGATGAATAATGCCCTGCAAGAAGACATGTTGAATATGGTGTTATTATCCTTGTCGGAAAAACATGACCTGCAGCTGAATGTTGCGCCGGTTCAACAATTGTTGGTTGGAAGCCAGCAATAATGCTTGCAAGCAGTGAAAATTTCGACAGATTTGCAGCGCAATTTCAGGCTGGCAATCGCCAGCTTGTCTCGCGGGTTCTTGTTGCTGATACTCAAACGCCAGTGTCGGCCTACCTAAAGCTGGCTGGTGACAAGCCAAATTGCTTTTTGCTGGAATCGGTCGAAGGCGGCGAAGTTCGCGGCCGTTTTTCGGTGATTGGTCTTGCCCCTGATTTGATCTGGCGTTGCCGTGATGGCCGCGCTGAAATCAACATCACACCAGCCGATGATGCTGGCTTCCAGACGCAATCACTAACGCCGCTTGAATCGCTTCGCGATTTGATGCGTCAATCTGAAATGCCTGATACTGGCGATCTGCCGCCAATGGCTGCCGGATTATTTGGCTATTTCGGTTATGATATGATCCGGTTGATCGAAGACATTCCCAACGCCAATCAAGCGGCGGTTGAGATGGATGATTCATTGCTGTTACGGCCATCGCTCATCGCCATTTTTGACCGGTTAAAAGACAATATCACCTTGGTGACGCAAATTCGCCCGAACGACTGGGACGATGCAAAATCGGCATGGGATGACGCGCAATCACGGCTTGCCGCAGCGATCGAGGATTTGGACCGGCCATTGCCACATACCGAAATGGGCGATGCCAATACCCCGCTTCCCGAGCCTGAAACCAATATGGAAAAATCGACCTTTTTGGAAATGGTCGCCAAAGCCAAGGATTATATCCGTTCGGGCGATGTGTTCCAGATTGTGCTATCCCAACGTTTCAGCATTCCGTTTCACCTTCCCTCGATCAATCTTTACCGGTCATTGCGGCGGTTGAATCCATCGCCCTTTTTGTTTCATTTCAATTTTGGCAAAATGTCGATTGTTGGGTCTAGCCCTGAAATTCTGGTGCGGTTGCGCGGCAAGGATGTCACCATTCGGCCGGTTGCCGGCACCCGGAAACGTGGCGAAACACCTGATGAAGATGCCGCAAATGCAGCCGATCTGATGGCCGATATCAAAGAACGCGCCGAACATTTAATGCTTCTTGACCTTGGCCGCAATGATGTTGGCCGCGTGTCAAAGCCCGGAACTGTCAGGGTGAAGTCAAATTACGATGTCGAATATTACAGCCATGTGATGCATATCGCCTCGCAGGTTGAAGGTGAAATCCGTGATGATCTGGATGCGGTTGATGCACTCATTGCCGGTTTTCCTGCTGGCACCGTGTCTGGTGCCCCAAAAATTCGCGCAATGGAATTGATTGACGCGCTTGAACCCGACCGCCGTGGTGCCTATTCAGGTGCGATTGGCTATATTTCGGTGGCAGGTGATCTTGATACCTGTATTGCGCTTCGCACGGCGGTGGTGAAGGATCAAACCATGTATGTTCAGGCTGGCGCTGGCATTGTCTATGACAGTGACCCTGATTCCGAATATGAAGAAACCCGCAATAAAGCGCGCGCGCTGATCCGCGCCGCTGGCGAAGCGCTTCGTTTCACCCATTAAGCCCGAAACCGATAAAGCAAATAAGCTTGGCGTGACTTCAATTCTAAACGCCCCCTATACTGCCGACATATTAGTTGTTTCTAAACTTATTCTCATCATCAGCTATTGCGCTGAAGGAGGTAGGATGCAATCTCTGTGTCATCGATTTGTGGTTTGTTTCACAATTATCATCTGGTCATTCGGTGTTGCCGCGGCGCAGCATGATGTGCCGCCGCAAAATCACAATATCAAAGCGGCCGAAAATGCGGCAATTTGTGCTGCCTTTGCCAAAATCATGGGGCTGCAAACCAGCCTATACCCCAAAGCCGCGAAACAATGGCATGGCCGCCAGCATCATGCTACCAATCAGATGCGCGACATTGCCATCCAAAATGGCCGTCAAGATATTGATCAGCAAGATATCGACATGATTACCGCCCGTTATGCTAGCTGGATTCTTGGCCGGCTAACCAATGATGACCGCCAGATTGACCAAAATGCTTTTCAAAAAACGGGAAAGTTGATTGGCCAGACATGCACGAAAATTTTCTATCACGCTGATCTGTCAAGCCTCAAACAGGCCGCGGCAAATCCAAACACCGATAAGGATGCCAGCATCCCCCGCCCCGAAACGCCGCACGATGATCCGATGGTCATAACAATGGTAAGAAAATCAATACCGCCGATAAATCAGCAAATGATCAAGCCGCGATCCAGCGAAACCGGATATCATGTCGATCTTGGCACATTTCGCACCCTGTTCGCCGCCAAACGCGCTTCACGCCAGTTGCAACATTGGCTCGGCCAGAATGCGATCAATCTATGGCTCTATATCACGCCCGTAACGGTTGATGGGCGGGCGCGCTTGCGGCTGCATAGCGACACGCTGCAACTTGATGAGTCAAAACGGCTTTGCACCATCGCATGGGCGGCACAGCAAGCTTGTGTTCTAACGCCATCTGACCCGCCGCCTCTCAGTCCGGCTTGGCATTAGGGTTTTTCTGCCCCACGCCTCAACTGCCCCAAGGCTTACCTGCCCGACGCCGCGCTTGCCCACGCCCCGCTTGCCAAGCATTCACCGGTTTGCCTAGAATGACGCTCAATATCACGGCTTGGAAAATCCAGCGGCGTGATAAACCTCAGCGCGGTTATTCTGGCCTTATGGATTTACCAACCCTTTTATCATTTAGCCTTTTTGCTTTTGTTGCCGCTTTTACGCCCGGGCCAAACAATGTGATGTTGGCAGCGTCGGGTGCCAATTTTGGCTTTCGTGCCAGCCTGCCGCATATTTTGGGCGTTTTTGCTGGCTTTATGATCCTTGTCGTGGCGGCAGGATTTGGCCTTGCCAGCCTGTTTACTGCGCTTCCCGCGCTCTATGATATTTTAAAGATCATCAGCATTTTATTTTTGCTTTATCTTGCCTGGAAAATTGCCAATGCGGGCCGCGCTGAGACGCGCCATGATGACCGGCCTTTGCGGTTTTGGCAGGCTGCCATGTTTCAACTGGTCAACCCGAAAGGGATTACCGTCATCATTTCGTCGGTTACGGCCTATACCAGCAGCGCTGCCAATCTTGCGAGTGAAGTGCTGGCAATCTTTATGGTCTTGGCGCTGGTCACAATTGGGTCGACCTGTACTTGGACGCTATTTGGCATTCTGATTGGACAATTTTTAAAAACAGAAAC